>Ga0065714_10000035_pt1 | contig 15780 bp, 14 predicted proteins | sample MisRhiReplicate2_FD_59101 | JGI IMG/M metagenome (GOLD analysis project Ga0065714, IMG submission 59101) | Miscanthus rhizosphere microbial communities from Kellogg Biological Station, MSU, sample Rhizosphere Soil Replicate 2: eDNA_1 v2... | ecosystem: Host-associated > Plants > Roots >...
GGCGGCGCAACTTTCTGCCCTTGCTCAACCGCCCAGCTCACCACCTGCGCCGTCAACTGGTCACTGGCCTGGCCAAACCCGGCCACCACCGCCGGTACCTTCGCATCGCTCAACGGCTGGCGTACTTCAAAGCGTCGGCTGGCGAGGATTCGCTGGTCATAACCGCGCACCAGCAACGCATCCAGACGCACGATGACGCTNGCGTTCGTTCCTTGGTATTCAGNCTGGAATGCCTGCAGGTTACCGCCCAGTTCAAGATCCGCCTGGAAGTTGCTGTCGTCGGTGCTCAGCAATGTCACCCGACCATCACGCTGAAAACCATCCAACAGACGATTGCGCAACAACACCGGTGCCGGGTCGCTCCAGCGCGAGGCCTTGTAGCTGCTGATCAGATCACCCTGAGGGATCACGGCGATCTTCGGGCTGTTCAAGGCTTCGCTGGTCTGCGGCTTGGTCAGGCGTAGCGACCAGCGCTGCGGCGTCCCGTGACTGGCCGATGCGCTGCTCTGGGCCGAAGGCAACCGATAGACGTCGGACGGCTCGGACTTGGGCAGGATCGAGCAGGCGCTGAGCACAATGAAGCTGGCGAGGAGGGCGAGGTGAGTCANCTTCATGGNGTGAACTCCTTGTCCTTGTCATTGCCCAGCAGATAACCGGTGGGGTTGGCTTCCAGACGCTGGGAAATAGCCCGTAACGACGTCAGGGTGTCACGCAGTTCACGCACCGCCGGGGCCAGGCCATTGAGGCCTTGCATGCCGCTGTTGAGCGAATCCTGATTGGTCGTGAGCAGCTCGTTGATGGTCGCGCTGCTCTGTTCCAGCGACTTCATCGCCTGCTCGGCACTGCCGAACATCTGCTTGCCTTGATCGTTGAGCATGCCATTGGCGTTGCGCATCAGCGCCGACGTCTGTTCCAGCATGGCGCCGGCCTGTTTGCCGACCGAGGCCAGTTGCTGCATCGCCTGGCGAATATCGCCGCGCTGGTCGGCGATGGTGCCGGTGGTTTGTTCCAGATGTTCAAGGGTCTGGCTGATGCGATCGACGTTCTGCGAAGAAAACATCTTATTGGCGTTGAGCATCAGCATGTTCACGCCNGCCACCAGGTCGCCGCTGTCGTTCAGCAAACGGGCGATGGGCGAGGGCGATGCAATGATCGTCGGCAAATGACCGTCCTTGCCCTTGAGCGTCGGACTCTGCGGCGTACCACCGCTGAGCTGGATGATCGAGGTCCCGGTGATCCCGGTCAGCGCCAATATGGCCCGGGTATCTTCCTTGATCGGTGTATCGCCGCCCAGGCGGATCCGCGCCAGCACTCGGCGCGGGTCTTTCGGGTCCAGACGCAGGGTCACCACGTCGCCGACCTTGATCCCGCTGTACTGCACGGAGCTGCCCTTGGACAGGCCGCTGACGGCCTCGTTGAAGACGACTTCGTAATCCTTGAACTCGGTGTCGACGCTGGACTTGGCCAGCCACAAGCCGAAGAGCAGGGCGCCTGCCACCACAATCACGGTGAACAGGCCGATCAATACATGATGGGCTCGGGTTTCCATGTCAGACCTCCTTAAGCTGTTGAGCGGCGGTCAACGCCGCGCGGCCGCGAGGGCCATGGAAATATTCGTGAATCCACGGATCGTCAGTTTCCGAAACCTTGTCGATGGCATCCGCCACCAGCACTTTCTTTTGCGCCAGCACCGCCACACGGTCGGTGATGGTGTAGAGCGTGTCGAGGTCATGGGTNACCAGAAAAACACTCAGGCCCAACGCATCGCGCAGGGTCAGGATCAATTGATCGAACGCGGCCGCGCCAATCGGATCGAGGCCGGCAGTGGGTTCGTCGAGAAACAGGATGTCCGGGTCCAGCGCCAGCGCCCGGGCCAGTGCCGCACGCTTGATCATGCCGCCGGACAGCGAAGCGGGGTACTTGTCGGCCGCCGACAGCGGCAGCCCGGCCAAGGCCATTTTCACTGCCGCCAGGTGCTCGGCATCCTCTCGGCTCAAACCGGCATGCTCGATCAGGGGCAGGGCGACGTTCTCGGTCACGGTCAGCGAAGAGAACAGGGCACCTTTCTGGAACAGCACGCCGAAGCGCCGTTCGACCATCGAGCGCTCGTGTTCGGACAGCGTCGGCAGGTTTTTGCCGAAGACCTTCACCACCCCTTCACTGGGCTGGCGCAAGCCGACGATGCTGCGCAACAGCACTGACTTGCCGCTGCCGGAACCGCCAACCACGGCAAGGATTTCACCCTTGTACAAATCCAGATCGAGGTTCTCATGCACGCTCTGGCGACCAAAGCGATTGCACAGATCGCGGACTTCGATCACCGCCTCGNAGGGCGCTCGGGTTAGACGACTCACCAGCCCATCTCCATGAAAAACAGCGCAGCCACGGCGTCGAGCACGATCACCACGAAAATAGACTGGACCACGCTCGACGTGGTGTGAGCACCGACGGACTCGGCNCTNCCGCTGACTTTNAAGCCTTCNAGACAGCCGATGGCGCCGATCAGGAACGCGAAAATCGGCGCTTTGACGATCCCCACCANAAANTGCTGAACGCCGATATCGGTTTGCAGCAGCGANAGGAACATCGCTGGCGAGATATCCAGCGCCACCGCGCAAACCACACCGCCGCCGATAATCCCCGAAAGCATCGCCAGAAAGGTCAGCATCGGCAGCGCGACCAGCAGGGCCAACACGCGCGGCACCACCAGCAGCTCTATCGGGTCGAGGCCCAAGGTGCGGATGGCGTCGATTTCTTCGTTGGCTTTCATCGAACCGATCTGCGCGGTGAACGCACTGGCGGTGCGGCCGGCCATCAGGATCGCGGTCAGCAATACACCGAATTCGCGCAGGAAGGAGAACGCCACCAGGTCCACGGTGAAAATACTCGCGCCGAAACTCGCCAGCACCGTNGCCCCGAGAAACGCCACCACGGCGCCCACCAGAAAAGTCAGCAGGGCGACGATGGGGGCGGCGTCGAGGCCAGTCTGTTCGATGTGCGCGACCATCGGCGTGAGGCGCCAGCGCTTGGGGCGAAACAGCCCGCGAGCGATGGTTTCCAGAATCAGACCGACGAAACCCAGCAGTTCCAGGGTGTCCTGCCAGACCGCGTCCACCGCGCGGCCGATGCGGGTCAGCAGTTGAATGCCGACGCTGATTTCCGGTTCCTTGATCGGTACACAGAAGTCGGTCAGCGAGCAGTACACCGTCTGCAACAAGGCGCGATCAGCGGAAGAAAGGGTGCAATCGGGGTGTTCGGCAGATTTGCCCANACGCTCGGCCCCCAGCAGCTCCACCAGCAATGACGCACCCGCCGTATCGAGTGCGCCGAGGCCATTGAGATCGATGTGGGTGTTGTTGTCGTATTGGCCACGGAGCTTTTCGCTCAGGCGGCTGAGATCGGCGTAATGGGCGAGCGTCCAGTCGCCCGTGACCCGCAACAGGGCAGGGCTTTGCGAGGTGTCCAGTAGGGCACTGCCGGGCATTGTGCTGCTAGTCATAAGCTCCGTGCTTGTTCGGTTATTACGCAGATCTGACTAATAGCACGAACCGCGTTACTTTTCTTTGATGGGTGTGCTGTCCATGACCTTGAAGCGCAGCACGCCAATCAACTGACCGTCCTCAGTCAGCACCCGGACCTGCCATTTGCCTGCGGGGTTGCCGGGGAAGTTCTGCTTGTGGGTCCAGGCGCGATAGCCTTCTTTGCGCCCACCGTTGATATCCAGAGGGATACGGTCGACTTCTTTGCCGTTGAACATCCAGACGTGATAAATCCGCTCGGCCAGCCCCCTAGGGGCGTTGATCGCGGTGTACGCGTACAGCCCACCTCCGCGAATCTGCTCGGCGCTGACTTCTTCCAGGCTCTTGCCGGGGGTGCGGTCCTGCATTTGGGTGCTGATCGCCACATCGGTCATCCACAGGGTCGCCGGTGGAACCCAGGAGCGCAGCACCCAACCGGCGGCGCCGATACCGACGGTGATGCTGAGGATCGCCAACGCATTGCGCACAGTGCGAATCGGGAAGATCGAGGCCAGGCTCGGGAACGACAGCAACATGGCAATGCCCAGCGCCAGCTTGAAGCTCTGGGCGGTGGTCAGGTGCAAAATGACGGGCAGGGCGGTCAGCAGGGCCGCGAACAGGGTCAGGGTGTGCAGTGCCAGGAACGCCCAGCGGCGCGGTGCCAGCCATTTGTAGTAGAGCGGGTCGATGATCGAAATCAGCGCCGCCATGCTCAGTAATCCAGTGAAGAACAACTGGCCGCTGTTCCAGGTGGTGGTGATTAAAAAGAACGGCAGAACGAAGAATAGACTTTCCTGATGGATCATCTGCGTCGCATAACGCAGAAGCGGCTGGGGTATTTCGCGCTTGAAGACCCTGGCGAACAGCTTGGTGAGGCTGTTTTCCAGCATCAGCCAGACCCAGCTGACCAGCATGATGGTGGTGATCCAGGTCGCCAGACCCTGTTGGCGATCCACCAGCATGAAGCTGCCGACCCCGGATATGAAACCACCGAGCGCAATGACCCCCGGGTAGCGCTTCATCAATTCCAGGATGCGCTGTACGTATAGGGTCAGAGTAGGCATTCGGCGGTTCGCAATAGTCGTGGGAAAAATCCCCGACAGGGTACCGCCCGGACAGCGGTGTGGCGAGGGTCCCGATCACTTTGGCCAAACACAAAACCCGGATTGGAAATCTTACTGTGGNGAGGGGATCGATTACCGTCTGCGATGGACGCGCCAAGCCAACAGGCCGAGTACAAACAAACCGAACACCCCGGCAATCGCCCACACAAACTGGTCATCACTGATCAACGGCTTTTCGATCCGCAGGTAGCCCGGCTGCATCAGCAATTCACGCATGGCCTTGTTTGCTTCCTCCAGCGTCACCCCTTCCAGTTCNTTGGCGGGGTCGGCGAAACGGCCGTCCTCGTAGTCCCCAAGGGCACTCCAGTAATAATCGGCCAACGCGCTGTTGCCTTGCACGGCCCAGGCCTGGCGGGCAATGGCGGCCTGCTTGATGCGGTTGAAGGTGCCGGCCTTGAGACCGTCCCTGAGCAACCCGGCCTTCAGATTATCCAGCACCCGTTCAGCCTCGGGCACGTCGTCGCGCTCAAGGTCCGCGTTCAGGCTCATGAAGCCCACACCGCCAAACACCTCGCGCTCGACCGAAGGCCCGTAGGACAAGCCATGGGCCAGGCGCAATTGGCGGTAGAGCGCCCAGTCCAGATAGTCCTTGAGCAAGTCGAAGGTTTCGTCGTGCCGATCTTCCTGCACCGGCTCTGGCAACAGCCAATGCAACTTGGCACTGCCGCCAACAAAACCATGACTCAGGGTGCGCTCATGGGCAGCACTGGCCTGGATCGCCGGCAGGGGCGGGTGATCGGTCGGGTCAACCGCTTCAAGCGCGCCATAAGACCGTTCCAGATAGGCCGGCAGCAACCGCTCAAGGTCGCCGACGACGATCAGGGTCATGTTGTTGGGCGCGTACCAGGCCTTGCGTACCTTTTCCAGCTGATCGCGGGTCAGGTGATCGACTTCGGCGCGTTCGGGGCATTTGAGGCCCAGTTCCACTGCCAGCTGATTACTCGCTGTGTGGCCAAGGTCCTGACGATCCAGAAAGCGTTGCAGGTGCGAGTAATGGCCGCCGTCTTCGCGCTCGACCACTTGTTTGGCGGCGTTGATGGCGTTGTCGTCGATTCGGGTCTGGGTCAGCAGCGCCAGCAGCAGGTCGAGGACCTTGCGCTGGTTTTTCGCCGGGGCTTCGATGACGAACGTCGTGTCGGCATTGCTGGTGTAGGCGTTCCACTCGCCACCCAGGGCCTGCATGCGCTCTTCCAGCCCGCCTTCGCCCGTGGCATCGATGCCGCTGAACAGCAAATGCTCAAGCAGGTGCGGCAGCTCCTTGTCGGCGCAGCTGAAATCATCGATGCCGACGCCGACCACCAGACGAATCGCCACATGCCCGCGCTCGGTACCGGGTTTGAGCAGCAATTGCAGGCCGTTGGGCAGCGTATAGCCCTCGACCTGAAAGCGATCCAGGGCAAATGAAGGGAATGAACCAAGCAACAGACAAGCGAACAACAAACAACGCATAGCAAGCTTCCAGGCAACCAATCGGAGATCCGTGTCATCAGCCAGGCCGCCTTCGCGAGCAGGCTCGCTCCCACAGGTGATCTGAGTCGGACACAATTTCCGAGTACACCGAAGATCCACTGTGGGAGCGAGCCTGCTCGCGAAGGCGGCCTTCATGCTGAATCAATGTTACTGACTGACCACTCTGCCAGACGTTCAAGGTGAATGCGTGATGTCTGCCAAATCATCGGCCGCCAGGGCGCCGGTGTCGGAAGTTTCCAGCACCACATAGGCGCTGNTGCAAAACAGTGAATTCAGACGCTTCATGTCGGCAATCAACTCAAGGTGCAACGAGCTGGTTTCGATACTCTGCACGATCTTACGTTGCAATCGGCTGACGTGAGCATGGGCCAGGCGCCGTTCCTGTGCGCGAAAGCGACGTTTCTCGCGCAATAACTGGCGGGCACTTTCCTTATCGGCACTGAGGAACACCGACAACCCCAGGCGCAGGTTGGATATCAACTGACTGTGCAGCCCCGCCAACTCTTCCAGGCCGACCTCGGAAAAAGACCGGCGCTGTGAGGTTTTCTGTTGCTGGACCTTGCGCAGCATGCGTTCGATGAGGTCGCTGGCGAGTTTAAGGTTGATCGCCAGCTCGATGATTTCCGCCCAGCGCCGGCTGTCCTGCTCGCTGAGATCTTCGCGGGGCATTTGCGCCAGATACAGCTTGATCGCGCCATAGAGCGATTCCACATCATCGGTCAGGCGCCGCATTTCCTGGGTAACGGCGGTTTGCTTGCCGTTCAGCACGTCGAGCATGGCCTCGAGCATGTTGTCGATCAGGTCGCCGATGCGCAGGGTTTCCCGGGCGGCATTGGCCAGCGCCAGACTGGGCGTGACCAGCGCTGTNGGATCAAGATGCCGCGGTTTGGCAGTGCCATTGATTTGCGGGCGCTCCGGCAGCACCCACGCACAGAACCTGGCCATCGGTCCGACACTCGGCAGCAAGAGCAGGCAACGCGCGGTGTTGTAGAGCAGGTGAAAGCCGATGACCATTTCCTGAGGGCTGAAGTCCAGGCTGTCGATCCAGTGCACCAACGGGTCGAGCACCGGGATGATCAGCAACAGGCCGATCAGTTTGTAGAGCAGGCTGCCCAACGCCACCTGGCGGCCGGCGGCGTTCTGCATGCTGGTGCTGAGGAAGGCGAGGATGCCGCTGCCGATGTTGGCGCCGATCACCAGGCCGATGGCAACGGGCAGGCTGATCACCGCAGCGCCGGCCAGGGTCGCGGTCAGCAGGACGGCAGCCAGGCTGGAGTAGGAAACCATCGCAAACAACGCGCCGACCAGGGCATCGAGCAAGATGTCGCCGGTCAGCGAGGCGAAAATCACCTTCACGCCTTGGGCCTGGGTAATCGGCGCGGCAGCGGCGACGATCAGTTGCAGCGCCAGGATGATCAGCCCCAGTCCGATACTGACCCGGCCCATCTGTCCAACCCGGGTCTGTTTGCGCGACAGGAAGAAAATCACCCCAAGAAAGATCAGCAGCGGCGACAACCATGACAGGTCGAAGGTCAGCACCCGCGCCATCAGCGCGGTACCGACGTCGGCCCCGAGCATGGTCGCCAGGGCCGGGGTCAGCGCCATCAGGCCCTGACCGACAAAGGAGGTGACGAGCATGGCGGTGGCGTTGCTGCTCTGGACCATCGCCGTCACGACGATCCCCGANACGAACGCCAGCCAGCGCCTGGACATGTTCCGGCCAATCACATGGCGCAGGTTGGAACCGTAGACCCGCAGGATGCCGGTTCGGACGATGTGCGTGCCCCAAATCAACAGGGCCACGGCAGATAACAAATTGAGCAGGGTGAGCATGCAGGCCCCCTGTGGTGGTAGCGCCCCATCGGNGCAAGTTGACGGTGCCGCGCGTTCTTCTACGTTCTGTACTTAAGCTGTAGTTGGCTAACGGACTGCGCGCCAGCATCGCACAGCTAAAGAAGCGATTGAAACAAAACTGCCATAAAAACAGCTTGATGCAGATATGAAAAAGGGGCCCGAAGGCCCCTTTGTCATCACATGGCATTCGGGTTATTGACCCGGAATGTCCTTGCGCAGCTTCACCGGTTCCTGCTGCTTGCGCTTTTTCGCCATGGCGGTGCGCATCTTGATGTTGATCGCTTCCACCGCCAGCGAGAACGCCATGGCGAAGTAGACGTAGCCTTTTGGCACGTGAACGTCGAGGGATTCAGCAATCAGCACAGTACCGACTATCAACAGGAACGACAGCGCCAGCATCTTCAGCGACGGGTGCTTGTCGATGAACTCGCTGATGGTGCCGGAAGCCCACATCATCACCAGCACGGCAACGACGATCGCCGCGANCATGACCGGTACGTAGGACACCATGCCNACAGCGGTGATGACCGANTCCAGCGAGAACACGATGTCGATGATCGCGATCTGAATGATGGTGTAGAAGAAGTTGCCGCCCTTGCCGCCCGGCTCCTCATTGGTTTCGTCTTCACCTTCCAGCGCGTGGTACATCTCTTGCGAGCTCTTCCACAGCAGGAACAGACCACCGAAGAACAGGATCAGGTCACGCCCGGAAATACCCTGGCCGAACACTTCGAACAAGTCGGCGGTAAGGCGCATGACCCANGTGATCGACANCAGCAACAGNATCCGCGTNACCATGGCCAGCGCCAGGCCGAAAATCCGCGTGCGTGCCTGCATGTGCTTGGGCATGCGGCTGACCAGGATCGAAATCATGATGATGTTATCGATACCCAGAACGATTTCCAGGGCGGTCAGGGTGAAGAAGGCAACCCAGATTTCAGGGTTGGTCAGCCATTCCATGTGTATTCCTTTGTGCGAGTGTTAAACCACGAAGGGCCCAGGCTTCAAACAACAAAGCCTGGACCCGTCATGGTGAGTCTTGGGCTTATAGAGTGCTGAACAGCGGAAAAATCCCCATCAGCAAAGCGGCGACCAGTATGCACATGCAAACCAGCACTGCCCACTTCAGGGTGAAACGCTGGTGATCACCGAAGTCGATACCGGCCAGGGCCACCAACAGGTAGGTCGATGGTACCAGCGGGCTCAGCAAGTGGACGGGCTGACCGACGATCGAGGCACGTGCCATTTCAACCGCGGTTATACCGTAATGGCTGGCGGCTTCCGCAAGTACCGGTAACACGCCGTAATAAAATGCATCGTTCGACATGAAGAACGTGAACGGCATGCTCACCAGTGCAGTGATCACCGCCAGGTACGGGCCGAGGAAGTCCGGGATGACCGCCAACAGGCTTTTCGACATCGCATCGACCATGCCGGTGCCCGACAGGATGCCGGTGAAGATACCGGCCGCGAAGATCAANCCGACCACCGCCAGCACGCTACCGGCGTGGGCCGCGACGCGGTCCTTCTGCTGTTGCAGGCACGGGTAGTTGACGATCATCGCGATACTGAACGCCACCATGAACAGCACCGGCAGCGGCAACAGACCGGCGACCAGGGCGCACATCAGGGCCAGGGTCAGGGCGCCGTTGAACCAGATCAACTTTGGACGACGGGCATCCGGGAATTGCGAAACGCTGATTTCACTGTGGTCGATTTCCTCGCCCACCAGGTGCAGCTCACCCAGACGTGCACGCTCACGCNTGCCGTAGAAGTAGGCAATCACGAGGATAGCCAGCACCCCGAAAGCCATCGCCGGAATCATGGGTACGAAGATGTCGGACGGGTCCACGTGCAGCGCACTGGCCGCACGAGCGGTCGGGCCGCCCCATGGCGTCATGTTCATCACGCCACCGGCGAGGATGATCAGGCCGGCCATGATCCGCGGGCTCATGCCGATACGGGCGTAGAGCGGCAGCATGGCGGCAACGCAGATCATATAAGTGGTCGCGCCGTCCCCATCGAGGGAGACGACGAGCGCCAGTACGGCGGTGCCGACCGAAACTTTCAACGGGTCGCCCTTGACCAGTTTGAGGATCTTGCGCACGGCCGGGTCGAACAGGCCGGAATCGATCATCAGGGCGAAGTACAGAATGGCGAACATCAGCATCACACCGGTCGGTGCGAGCTTGGTGATGCCTTCGAGCATCATCGGGCCGATCTTCGGCGCAAAACCACCGAACAGCGCGAACAGGATCGGGATGATGATCAGAGCGATCAGCGCGGAAACGCGCTTGGTCATGATCAGGAACATGAACGTGATGACCATGGCAAAGCCAAGGAAAGTCAGCATGGGAATACTCCAGGCATAGCGCGTCTAGGGAATGGGCGAACCGGGTGGGTCAGCGCAGAACGGGAAGCACGAGGCGTATGGGTGGAGTGACAGCGAAGCGGCGGGTAGAAGAGGACATCAGGATCACCATTGTTGTTGTTAAATGGGCTGTGCGAGCGATAAAACACTGGCATTGGCCAACCGGTCTGTTGCCGGTAGTGGGGGCGATCCTAATCGCGGAAGCTTTCAGCCAGCTTTCGCGGATGAAAGCATTGACCAGATGTGCAACCGGTCGTCGGACCGGGGCAGGGACGTTAAACCGAGTTGACGCCTTCGCGAGCAAGTCGAATCGTCGCACCGCCGCTCCCACATTGGAATGCGTTCCCCTGTGGGAGCGGTGCGACGATTCCTTGCTCGCGAAGACGTCGGAACATACGCAACAGGAGGAAACAGAATGGGCGAAGTTCATACGGGCGGCTGCCACTGCGGACATCTGCGCTATCAATTCAGCGGGCCTTTGCACGACATCGCCCACTGTCATTGTTCGATTTGCCGACGGGTCAGCGGCGGGATCGTGACCACCTGGATCACCGTGCCCGCCTCAGCCTTTGAATGGGTGAAAGGAACGCCAGCGCAGTACGACTCTTCAACCACCTGCGTGCGGTATTTCTGCGGCAACTGTGGGGCGCAGCTGGCGCTGGTTTCGCACCTGAGCCCGGACAGCATCGACGTGACCATCGCCACCCTCGATCATCCCGAGCACGCACCCGCCGAAAGGCATATCTGGACTGACAACCGACTGCCCTGGCTGCATCTGGATGAACATTTGCCCGGCGAAGCCGAGGAACAGTTGTAAACTGATCAAAAAACAGACAGATCCAGTGGCCGAATGGCGCCCATCCAGATCGCATGCTCGGTGTGGTCGAGCAGATCGTCGCCGGTGTCCGGGTGCAGGAACACCACCAAGCCTTTGCGGTTGAGCGCAAGCCAGGGCAGCACGTCGCCGATGTATTGCGGCTCGAACGCCAACTGGCAGCTCCAGTCCGGGTGCGGGCCCACCGGCCGTTCATGGACGCGGCCCATCCTCACTGGAAACAGTTGCGCCGCCTGCTCACACAAGGCGCGCGCCTGAGGAAGGGTACTGGCGTCGAAGTAGACATGGGCGTGGTAGCCCTTGATCTGCTGCATTTGAAACCCTCTGAACCGAGTCGAACCGGCGTTGTTTCCCACAGGTCACACGCCATAAAGATAGGAAGAACGGAGCACGGCCATGAAAAATGCCGAAACCCCGGTGGTGAAAGTGGTGCTTTATGGTGCCATGAGTAGCCTAGGCAGTGCGCTGATGGCTGAAATGCTGCGGCGCCAACATGAAGTGATCGCGATTCTCGATGACCTGACGGCGCTCGCGCCGCGCCCGGGACTGCGGACCAAGACCGGCGATTTGTTCGACGCCAAGCGGGTCAAGCAGAGCGTCGCCGGGTGTTCGGCGGTGATTTGTCTGCTGGATGCCCCCGGACTGCCGATGAGCAGCGAGCACGTGGAAAAATCCATCGTGCCCGGCCCGGTCGAGCAAGTGTTGGCGGTGGATGCCCTGATCGATGGCATGCAGGCCTCAGGGATTGCCCGGCTGTTTCTGGTCGGCGATTTCGAGGCACTGGACGATCCGGAGATAGAAGATCGACTGCAACGTCACGCCGCCGAAGAAATCCGCGAGGCCCTGCAAAGCAGCACCTTGCACTGGACGCTGGTGAATGCGCCACGCGGGGTGCCTGGGCTGACCATCGAACATTTCAGCCACGTCAGCCGCAGCCTGGAGCCGGGCCTCGCCGAACCGCTTGAACGGTTGAGCCGGGTGGCCGTGGGGATTGCCGATGAGTTGCGGTTGAACCTGCATGTCGGCGAACACGTGACCTTTGTCGCGACCGAGGCTATACAGCGATAGACGGCAACGGCAGGCCATTCAACGATTGCGCACTGCTGGCCTGCTCAGCCATCAGCCAGTCCACAAACTGTTGAATCAGCGCACCACGCCGTTTCCGCTGGGGCAGGACCACGTAGTAGCCGAGCCTGGAGATCACCGTTTGCGCAATCGGTCGGCACAACAAACCTTGCGCCAGCAAGTTATCCACAAGGTGCCGCCACCCAATCGCCACGCCCTGGCCGCCAATCGCCGCCTGAATCAGCAGCGTGTAATTGTCGAAGCGTAATTGCCCTGGCGCGGGTGCCGAAGCAATCCCCAACTCACGAAATACGCCGCTCCAGTCGAACCAGTTGCTGCTGTTCTCGCCTCGAAGGTGCAGCAGCGGGAACTCGAGCAATGACTGGGGTGGCAAGGGCAGGGGACGATCCTTCAACAGCAGCGGGCTGCACACCGGAAACACTTCTTCGCTGAACAGCCAATGGCTTTCGCCCTGTTTGAATCGGCCATCCCCAAACAACACCGCCACATCAATATCAGTGCGCAGCATGTTGAGGCTGCGTTCGCTGGTGACCAGGCTGACGTCCACTTGAGGATTGGCGGCATGGAAGCGGTGCAGGCGCGGCATCAACCAATACGCGGCGAAGGCGAAATCGGTGGCGACCTGCAACACTTCATGTTGATGCTGTGCGCTGATCGCGCTCAACCCTGCGTCGATATTCTGCAATCCGAGCTGAACCTGCTCAAACAGGATCGTCCCGGCCTCGGTCAGTTCGATGCCGCGATAGATCCGGTCGAACAGCCGCGTCCCGAGTTGTTCTTCCAACCGTTTGATCTGCTGGCTGATGGCCGGTTGCGTGGTGCCNAGCTCCACGGCGGCCGCGGTGAAGCTACGCTGACGGGCNGCCGTTTCAAAGGCGCGAAGCAAATCCAGAGACAAATCACCAAGGGCGTCATACATAAGCTGTGCTTATCCTAGTCATTGCCGCGCATGGGCTTTACCACAAATTGCGTGGGCTACATGCTCNATCACAGCACTCTCGCATAAATATTCACTATGGAATGCCGCGATCACATGAAGCGCAANAATATTCTTTTCATCATGGCCGATCAGATGGCCGCGCCAATGTTGCCGTTCTACGGCCCTTCGCCCATCAAACTGCCTAATCTCAGCCGCCTCGCCGCCGAAGGCGTGGTGTTCGACGCCGCTTATTGCAACAGCCCATTGTGCGCGCCGTCGCGTTTTACCCTGGTCAGCGGTCAGTTGCCGAGCAAGATCGGCGCCTACGACAACGCGGCCGATTTCCCCGCCGACGTACCGACTTATGCCCACTACCTGCGTCGACTCGGCTACCGCACCGCGCTGTCGGGCAAGATGCATTTCTGCGGCCCGGATCAGCTGCANGGNTATGAAGAACGCCTGACCAGCGACATCTACCCGGCCGATTACGGCTGGTCTGTGAACTGGGACGAGCCAGACGTGCGTCCAACCTGGTTTCACAATATGTCGTCGGTGCTGCAGGCCGGGCCGTGCGTACGCACCAATCAGCTGGATTTCGACGAAGAAGTGGTGTTCAAGGCTCAACAGTACTTGTTCGATCACATCCGCGAGGATGGCGATCAGCCGTTCTGCCTGACCGTTTCGATGACTCACCCACACGACCCGTACACCATTCCCAAGGCCTTCTGGGATATGTACGACGACGCCGACATCCCGTTGCCTGAAACCCCGGCGCAGACCGAACTGGATCCGCATTCCCAGCGTTTACTCAAAGTTTACGACCTGTGGGACAAACCACTGCCTGTGGATAAGATTCGCGATGCACGCCGTGCGTACTTCGGTGCGTGCAGCTATATCGACAGCAACGTCGGCAAACTCCTGCAAACACTCGAGGAAACCGGCCTGATCGACGACACCATCATTGTGTTCTCCGGCGACCACGGCGACATGCTCGGCGAGCGTGGGCTCTGGTACAAAATGCACTGGTACGAAATGGCCGCCCGTGTGCCGCTGTTGATCAGTGCGCCGGGGCAATTCGGGGCTGGCCGGGTCAGCGCGGCGGTNTCCACTGCCGATCTGTTGCCGACCTTCGTCGAACTGGCCGGCGGCTCGCTGGAGCCGGGGCTGCCGCTGGACGGCCGCTCACTGGTCTCGCACCTGCAAGGGCAGGGCGGTCATGACGAGGTCTTCGGCGAGTACATGGCTGAAGGCACTATCAGCCCGCTGATGATGATTCGCCGTGGCGCCTACAAATTCATCTACAGCGAAGACGACCCTTGCCTACTCTTCGACGTACACAACGACCCGCGCGAACTGGAAGAACTCAGCCAGTCGCCGCAACATCAGTCGCTTTTCGATGAATTTCTCGCCGAAGCCCGGGCCAAATGGGATATCCCGGCGATCCACCAACAGGTGCTCGCCAGCCAACGACGCCGACGTTTCGTCGCCGAGGCATTAACCATCGGCAAGCTGAAGAGCTGGGATCACCAGCCGCTGGTGGACGCCAGTCAGCAGTACATGCGCAACCACATCGACCTCGACGATCTGGAGCGTAAAGCACGTTATCCACAACCCTGCCAAAACCAATAATGTTAAGGGGAATGCCATGCGTAGGTTATCCACAGCAATGACGGTCGGGCTTCTGGCTCTGGGCAGTGCATCGGCGTATGCCGATCAGAGTTGCGAGACGGTGAAAATGGCCGACCCTGGCTGGAGCGACATTGCCGCCACCAACGCCATCACCGGGTTTCTGCTGGACGGCATGGGCTACAAGGCCAAGGTCGACACGCTTGCAGTGCCGATCACCTTTGGCGGCTTGAAAGATGGCCAGGTCGACGTGTTTCTCGGTAACTGGATGCCGGCGCAACAGGGCTTCTACGACAAATTCGTGGCCACCGGCGATGTCACGCAACTGGCGAAGAACCTCGACGGCACCGAATTCACCCTCGCGGTCCCGGATTACGTCTGGGACGCAGGTGTGCATAACTTTTCCGACCTGAACAAATACGCCGACAAGTTCGACAAGAAGATCTACGGCATCGGCTCCGGCGCTCCCGCCAACATCTCGNTGCAGGAAATCATCAAGAAGAACGACTTCGACATGGGCCAGTGGAAACTGGTCGAGTCCAGCGAGCAGGCGATGCTGGCCGAAGTGTCTCGCGCGGTGAAAAAACAGAAGTTCGTGACCTTCCTCGGCTGGACCCCGCACCCGATGAACGTGCAACTGAAAATGCATTACCTCAAGGGCGGCGAGAAGTACTTCGGCGACACCGGCAGCGTTTATACGCTGACCCGCAAAGGTTATGCACAGGCCTGCCCGAACGTCGGCAAACTGCTCACCAACCTGAGTTTCACCCAGGAAATGGAGAACAGCATCATGGCCGAGGTGGTGAACAAGAAGGTCAGCAATGCTGATGCGGCGAAGGCGTGGATCAAGGCGAATCCGGCGGTGCTGGATAAGTGGCTGGACGGGGTGAAGACCGTGGATGGGAAGGATGCGTTGGGGGCGGTGAAGGCGAAGCTTTGATCGGGTGATGCTGGATTCTGTGTCTGGCTCAGGATCG
>Ga0065714_10064907_pt1 | contig 15754 bp, 16 predicted proteins | sample MisRhiReplicate2_FD_59101 | JGI IMG/M metagenome (GOLD analysis project Ga0065714, IMG submission 59101) | Miscanthus rhizosphere microbial communities from Kellogg Biological Station, MSU, sample Rhizosphere Soil Replicate 2: eDNA_1 v2... | ecosystem: Host-associated > Plants > Roots >...
ATACAGCGGACCCGAAACTCATTGATGCGGTTCAACTCACGATGGGCCTGGGCGTGATCAAGATCCCGACGATCGAGTTCATTCAGGAGACCGAGAACCTGGCCAGCGATGTCCAGTTATCGTTCCACGCGACGCTGACGGACAAGGATGGAGACTCGGCGACGAGTACGTTTGACGCCAACTTGTTCGCCAACGACTCGGCCAACGCCCTCTTCGACTTCACCCTGATTGGAACCGGCGGTGAGCGTGATGCCTTCAACGTCGATTTGTCAGCCACCGAGAACCGGTATCAGGTCACCGGCTTCGATGCGAGCGCCAACCTGCGAGACACGCTGGTGCTCAACGGCGATCAGAACTCCGCTGTCCAATCGATCGACAACTCCGGCGCAGACAGCATCGTGACGATTGCCGAAACTGGCGGACAAGTCACGACCATCACCTTGGTCGGGGTCGATCTACTGAGTAGCGACATTGTTCATGGCAGTGCCTGATACAGCGAGCGCGTGAAAGGATGCGAGGGTGGTGCAAACCACTCTCGCATTGTTTTTTGCAGTTCCAATAAGAGATCCGCACGATCGCATCCGCTGCGGACCAGCACCGGTACATACATTTTCACGCGGCAGGACACAACGAGAGCGGATCACAATCAGAACGGCTTTCTTATAAGCGAGACACAGATCTGACCGATGAAGATTTGTTTTTGCTGCTCAAGGAGTAAGGCTACTCGTCGTATTTAGATCCGGTGTATATAAACTGGGAGCACGCATCCACAAAGGGTTTCGGTGTCTTTGTTTCTCCAAACCCGTAAACCGGAAAGCCGCTTTCCAATAGTCGGAGTACGAGAGGGGTGAAATCACTATCGCTCGTCATAAGTGCAAAAGCGTCGACGTTTTTGCTGTAAAGCAAATCCATCGCATCGATGATCATCGCTGAGTCTGTAGCGTTTTTGCCTTTGGTGAATGCAAACTGCTGCATAGGGCGGATCGCGAAGGGGTGTATTTTCTCCACCCATCCAGCGAGTTGTGGAGAATTCCAGTTTCCGTGGGCGTGTCTTACATTAACCATTCCGTATTTCGCCAGCTCATCGAGCACGCCTCCTATGGATGCATGGCTTACATTGTCGCAATCGATGAGCAGAGCTATTCGTTTTGACTCCACAGCGAATACCTCGCAGTCCTTGGAAATTCACTATGTCATCAGGCCATCATCGCCCGCAAGTCTGTCGTACGCTTGCTGGGATGGCTGCGTCTGTCAGTTTTCTGCCGGTCACGATGGATAGCAACCGACCTATTACGGCCGGTGGCGACGGGCAGAAAACGGCCGATTCTGTTGAAAAAGTCGGCCATGGTTTGCGCATCAGAAAAGTACGCGTCCGAGATTGAAATCTTTACTTTTGGCAAAGGCATCCGGACTCGGATTTCACGTAGCAGCGTGCAAAAAAGGGCGTTTTCACCAGTCATGATCAGGCAGTTGGGGCAGACCGACTTTTTCAACAGAATCGGCCAAAAGCGGTCAGTCACAACAGGCAGAGTCGCCTCCGAACAGACGCTCTTCAGCTTCAATATCGTGGTCTGTCCCCAATTGACTCCCAGGCCAGGGTGCTGCAAGCGGACTGCCGCTATCAGGGCAGCAGCTCCTTCGACAACGCTGCGGGACAAGCTGACCGTGCCAGAACTCGCTGACCCCTTCCGTCGGATTCTCAGTTGCTTCGATTTGGCTTTCCTATGCTTAGCAGCACAGGAAGATCTAAGGCTGTTGTGCAAACTTAGTCTTATTGACTTGTTAACATACCCTTAAGTCTTGAGATTTATGGTTGGACAATCTTACATAATATTAAGTCCAGATTATGACTGTATGGATTTTTTCTGTACATGATAGTTTCATTAGATGTGAATATTTTTTGCGAGTTGGAAAAGCATGGCAGCTCAGGAGGCCTATATGGGGAGAGTGATCGATATCAGGGCTCAGTTTTTGACCCATCAAGTCCCTTCGGATGGGAGGGAGCAGCGAAACAAAAAAAAATTGAAGGATGAGTGGGCTAAGAGGGTGCTTGAGCGCTATAGGGCTTACAATGTTTTCCCTTCAGGCGTTGCCACGCAGCTTCGTTTGCGCCAGTTTGCACTCTGCTGCATTAAGAGAATTGCTTTTATTGTAAGAGATGATCAGGCTGTTTATGGTGAGAGCCTTTACGATATTAGCTTTCAGTTTTTTGCAGTTGGTGATTGGGGTAATGAGCTTTTGCAAGTTCGTGTTGTTTTGCCTTCCGGACAGCATACTGGGTTGTGCTTTGAGTTTGATATGGAAAAACTTAATCCTCGGCACCTGGATCAAGTTGATGAGCGGCGAACATGGCTGATGACCTTGCCATGGAGTGAATTCCATTTGCTCTAGGCCTCTACTGGAAAGATAGCCAAGTGCACGTGTTGTTGCTAATAAGGTGCTCAAATAGACGCCGTTTCGCGGCGAGGCTTAACTCAGGAATTTATGAGGTACGGCTAAAATTCAACCAAATTCCAGCCCCACGAAAACCGGGATGTCAAAGCCAACGACCGTCCGTTTGTCTCCGCACCAGATTCAGTTGGCACGATGCAGGGTCAGTTCTGGTCGCCCACATGAAGCATTCTTCCTCGTGGCGGGCCTTGCAAGAGGAGCACCGCTACTGGGTAATCAGTCAAGAGGTCAATTATACAGAGCTTAGCCCACGAGCCAAAGATGCTGCCATGAAGCGTCTTCGTGAACTGGCGGATAGCGATCATCTTGTGACTACGAAAGCCGGTACGACTCAATTGGGCGAATAGTGCGGGATAGACCAAAAAAAACCCAAGCGGCCAGAGACTGGCGGCTTGGGTTTCATCCCACCCCATACCCTTTAGGTTGATGGCGTTTCGGCTAATCAGTTTCCCTTTCGCCTAGCCTGCAAAGGCCGCAATCAACCATCCTAAAACGGCCTGAATCGCGCCGTGAAAGCGACTGGCTTTTCACAGGGCTAACCTCGAAGGAGGTGTACAGGCCAATGCGGATATACCGCAGTGAGGGCATTAAGGCGCCCTCGTTCCGATTGGGGTTCAATCAACCTACCAGAGAGCCGGGTACTCAACAACACCGCTCACTGGAAAGCCATGATTCATCAGCGCCTGCCGAAGCAAAAATGGCAGAGTAAGCCCAATGTGCGGGTGCTTCTCGCTTAGGCTATGGGCGTAGCCATCTAACCAGTCAATGAGCTCAGCACTACTTCGCTGATTCAATACTTCGGATGACCACACCGCATCCTCTGCACTGCTTATAGAGAATCTGATAGGTGAATCTAATTTAAGTCGGTGCTGAACCACGCTTCTGAAACTATCGGCGCCCTGATGGTGAACGATCAATTTCATCACGGGTGTCTTTTGGCTTGCCTTTCCGCCGGGTTCATTAAGCTCAAAAACCACCTCGGAAAATACCACCTTCCCTTCAACTCGGAAGAATGTCTTGGCCTGCGTGGTCGAGTTCAGTGCCCAATACACACGGAATGTATTTCTTCTTAACTTATGCCCGTAGATCTCAAGTAACGGTATTAACTGCGCCTCAGTCGCGCACTTAGCCCCCTTGCTCCAGGCACTGACAACGGATTGCTGAACTCGACACTTTTCTGCAATTTCTCTCTGTGTCCAGCCATCATTGAGCGCGAGACGAATCAGCTGCCGCGTCAGCTTAAAAGGCTTTTTCTTAGCATTTTTCCCTTTACTTCTCTCGGCCTGATCTTCCATGCCACCCCCTCAAAAATAAGGGGAGCAAAGCTCCCCCCTAACACGTTATGACTTTTTCACCCGATTCAGCAGGTTCTCAGGGTTCTTTTGCCAGCCAGTATGACCGTGGTTTTTGTCCCAGGTCTTGTTAGTGCCATTGGTACCAGGGTTACGATTGTGGGCGTTTGCCTTGTCATTATTCTGCTTGATCATGTTAGTGCCCTTACCTCTGTGAGTAGAGAGCTCAGCCTACCAATTGGAAAAAACGCCACCACTGATCGTTTACTGATAAATCGTGATAATCAGTGATATTTCACCATCGCGGGTTTTTGCACAAGCCGAAACCAACTCTTGATGCGGGACAGGGGCGAGTCAGCGCGTACTCCAAGTGAGAGTTTTATCCAACGGATAAGTGTCCGCTTCTGGCCGTGGGCTGCCCTCCGTGAAGGGCAGTTCAAGGTCGGTTGCAGCCCTTTGCTACAAGGCAACAACCGGCAGAAATCGGCCAATAAACGGACGCTGGATATGACCGCATCGCCTCCTGAGGCGCCAAGGTAACCCGAAGGTGATGCCATCCATAAGCGGTGGCGCTAAGGGTCTCCACAAATTCGAACTCCGAATTCCATATCAGTGAGCCATAAGCAAAGATCCAGAGATCTTCCGGTTTGTATTCATGTAAAAGTCTCTCCACCATCGCATCAAACTCCGCTTTGGTGTGTTCGGTCGTGCCCGGTTCGGGTCCACGGTCGGGCTCAAATCGCTCAACACAAGCGACGGGTTCCGCCGTCAGGCTTCGCCCTTTGAATCGCGTAGTTTTTTTCATCGTCCATACTAGGCTCTCAGGGCTGATCAACCGGAAAGCCTAGCACCGCGTACTGAATGAGTAGAGTTGCACCCGCCTGGCTGGCTCGAACCTGGGGCGGAATGGGAACGCGGTGTACATGGCGAATAATCGGGTCAGGCATGACCCTGCATACAGCAGAGCCATGACTCGAGCCGATCAGCCGCAAACGAACTTCAGCAACGCCTGATTGACCACATCGGCGTGCGTCGAGCACATCCCGTGCGGGTACTTCTCGTACACCTTCAGGGTGCCATTTTTCAGCAACTTGCTCGACAGCAGCGCGGAGTCGGCAATGGGAACGATCTGATCGTCGTCACCGTGCATGACCAGGGCAGGTACAGTGATCGCCCGCAGGTCATCGGTGAAGTCGGTTTCCGAGAAGGCCTTGATGCACTCATAGTGGGCATTTGCCGCGCCGGCCATGCCTTGCCGCCACCAGTTCTGGATCATGCCCGGCAAAACAGCGGCACCCGGGCGGTTGAAGCCGTAGAACGGGCCACTTGCAACATCCAGATAGAACTGAGACCGGTTGGCTGCCAGTTGCTTGCGCATGTCATCGAACACTTCGATCGGAAGGCCGCCTGGGTTGGCCGGGCTCTTGACCATGACGGGCGGTACCGCACCAATCAAAACCAGCTTCGCCACACGCTTGTGCAACTGGCCATGCCTGGCGACATAGCGCGTCGCCTCCCCGCCACCGGTCGAGTGGCCGATATGCACTGCGTTGCGCAGGTTAAGTTGCTGTACCAACGCGGCGACGTCCGCAGCGTAGTGGTCCATGTCGTGGCCATCGCTTACCTGAGAGGAACGGCCGTGACCGCGTCGATCATGCGCGATGACGCGATAACCCTGGCCAACGAAGAACAGGGCCTGGCTATCCCAATCGTCAGCGCTGAGCGGCCACCCGTGGTGGAACACGATTGGCTGGGCGTTCCTCGGACCCCAGTCCTTGTAGAAAATTTCAACTCCATCCGGGGTAGTCACTTTGCTCATGCTCATGTTTCCGTTGTTGGTGTCAGGAGAGTTGACGGACGAAAGTGCAAGGCCGGGTGTCGTGGACAAGGCAACCAGAGCCGTGGCACTCAGACCAAGCAGCAGAAAATCCCGCCGGTCCGGGCTGGCAAGTCCAAAGTTTTAGCTATCGCTCATGTGTGACTCCGCTTCAGAGGAAATGGCTCATGCCCAGGGTCAGCGCCCTTCCAGCTTTTTCACGACCTCGTCGGTCGTCATCACGCCGTTGGCGATGTAGCGGAAGTTGACCAGTGCGCTACCGTATCCATCGCCGTCAGGCAGCTTCGGACCTGCGACGGCGTCACGCACGACAACCACCTCGAAACCGCGTTCGAGAAACTCGCGAAGGTGTGATTCGACGCACAGGTTGGAAGCCATGCCGGCCAGGATGATTTTGTCGACCCGCTGCTTGCGCAGCTGCAGCATCAGGTCGTTGCTTTGCGGGCCATACAACTTGTGCGGTGAGGCGATGAGGGTCTTGCCGTCTTCGATGAAGGGTTTGAACTCCTTCATGAAATCGGCACCGGAATTACGGAATCCATCCAGCGTCAGGGCGCCCTTGCGATCAAACATGCCCAGCTTGTGCTGGACGGTCTCTGCTGGCGCCTCGAACTTCCACTGATGGTCGTGGGGATAGTAATAATGCGGCGAGATGGCAACGGTCGCTCCGGCCTGCTTGAACGCCGCGAAAAGCCGGCTCAGGTTCGGGACCAGGTTTTGCTCGGTCACGCTCTGACCGAAGACTGACCAGCCCGCGCCCTCCGGGCTCATGAAGTCGATCTGCGGGTCAATCACGACCAGAGCGGTTCGAGCGGAATCCCATTGGAAGGTGGAGGCCGGGAGCGCAGGCTTGGCCGGATCAGCGTAGGGGTTCTCGGCGGCGAAGCCAATGCCGGGCGCCATCAGGATCGCCCCCAGCAAGGTGGCGCAGGAGAAGAGTCTCCCGGGGTGAACTCTGTTGAAGGTCATATGCACGTCCGCAGTGTGAGGGTGGTGCATTTACGGTACGGCGAAAAGACGGTAGGAAATGGACATATATCCCTGGATTTCGGCCGACAAGCGCAGTCACTCGGCGTAACGCGGTCAGGCTTGACGCCCCCCGGATGACCTTCCCGGTAGCAAGCGCGTACTATGGGGCCCCTTCAGCCTTTGGGCGTTCCTTTCATGCAGCGTCACATTTGCTTCCTGGTCTACCCGGGCTTCGTATTGCTCGATCTGAGCGGCCCGCTCGAAGCCTTCTCCAACGCCAATCGCGCACGCCCTCCTGGCTATCGATTCACCGTCGCCTCGCTGGAAGGCGGATTGATCAGCGCTTCGAGCGGGCTGGAAGTCGCGACGCAAGCCTTGCAGGTCTTCGAGCAACTCGACACCCTCATCATCGTCGGCGCCCCCACCGCTCCGATCGAAGACAGGATGATGCCAATGGCCGCTGCAATTCGGCAGATGTCCCCGCGCGCTCGCCGCACTGCCAGCGTTTGTACGGGCGCCTTCCTGCTCGCCGAAAGCGGCCTGCTCGACGGTCGTGTCGCGACCACGCACTGGAACTACGCGCCGCAATTGCAAGCACGCTATCCGTCGCTGCAGGTGGATGGAGATCGAATCTGGACCGAAGACGGCAATGTCTGGACGTCCGCCGGTATGTCGGCAGGCATCGACATGGCCCTGGCGATGATTGAGCAGGATCTGGGCAAGGAGGTGTCGCGCTCCGTCGCGCGCATGCTGGTTGTCTACTACCGACGGGCCGGTGGTCAGTATCAGTTCTCCTCACTGCTGGATTTCGACCCCGGCTCGGATCGCATTCGTACAGTGCTGAGCTATGTGCGCGATCATCTGCGTGATGATTTGTCAGTAGAACGCTTGGCAGGCGTCGCACATATGAGCGTTCGACAGTTTGGCCGCGTGTTCGCGGCATCTGTCGGGGTGACGCCGGCAAAAGCGATCGAGCGGCTGCGTATCGAGTCAGCGCGGCCGCTGGTTGAGGACGGGCACCAGACTTTCGAGGAAATCGCCAGGTGCTGCGGATTCGGCGATGCTGATCACATGCTTCGCAGCTTCGTGCGAGTCGTTGGACGGACGCCACAGGAACTGCGCCGCAGCACCCGTCAGGCCAAAGGCGATGGCGGGTCCGGGAACAAGGTGGATCAATCGTCCACGTAAGCGAAGACTCGGAGAGTGGTGCTTTTGGCGGGGTCAAGGAGAGCGGCATCGGTCGTGAGCACTGCCACGACACACTCAATCAGTACTCGCACCTCAAATCGATCACCGTGCAGAACGAGGTCATTGCGCCTTGGTATGCACCTGCACCATGAGACTGAATGTGGGGGGTATTGCGCAATAAACTTCATCGGTACGGCGGGATCCGGTTGACCAAAATGCCGACTCTTCTTACCAACGAAGTACTGCTCGGCCATCCACGAAGGCGATTCGTTGCCTTCATGACGGACAGCAATCGGCCAACTGCTGCCGGTCACGATCTAGAATCATCAGCTCTTCGGTGATGGATTGGACATGTTTGCCTCAAAGCTATTGATCTACAAGGTTTGTAGTACCGCCCACTTTTTTCTGTACCATTTTTATACCGTCAATAGTCGCCAGGCTTTGGGTAGGAGTTGCCACAATCCCCATCAAGAGGCGCTCGGTCTTTGTTCACAAACCGGCCATCGGACCGTACGAGGCGTGCCGCAATCTGCGTCAGTGGCTAGTTGTGCACCAACCTTTTTCGGGAGTTGATCGCTTAAACCAAGCACTCTGCCATCACTGGACTAGACTTCGAAACGTGCTTCTAGCGTGAAGTTCGTGGCCGGGCGTGCCACTGCTGTATCTGGGGATGGAGCAGTAGGGGGCGATGCGAACAACGCAACGTGTGGAGGCGCAGACTATGTTTTGGAATCACTCCCTGCAAACATGGCATCCATTTAATTCGTCAACCGACTCCGGGCTGGCCGCGATCGCGATTGCGGCCCTCACGTTCGCGCTGTTTGCCAGCCCGGTCCATGCGGCGGCCCAGGCCAAACCCTCACCCCAGACGCCATCACAGCGCGAGGAACTCACGATCTCGCCCCACGAGGTGATGAAACCGTGGAAAGGCGATCTCGACGGGATGATCCAGCGCGGGACCATTCGCGTCCTGACCGTCTATAGCAAGACATTCTATTTTGTTGACAAGGGTGTCCAGCGCGGCGCGGCCTATGAGATTTTTCGCCTGTTCGAGGAGGATCTAAACAAGAAACTAGCTAAGGAAAACAAGCTCAAGCATAAGCATCTCAAGGTCCGGATGGTCTTTGTTCCGGTCGCGCGGGGCGACCTGCTGGAGGCGCTGGTTGCCGGTAAAGGCGACATTGCGGCGTCCAACCTCACCGTAACCGAAGAGCGCCAGAGACAAGTTGACTTTTCCGTCCCGATGTATCGAGACGCCAGCGAAGTGGTAGTGACCGGCCCAGGCTCTCCCCCAGTGTCCAGCGTGGATGAGCTAGCGGGAAAGGTAGTCTTCGTTCGCCAATCCTCCAGCTATTACGAAAGCCTGATGGCACTCAACCGGCGCTTCGCCACCGAGAACAAGCCCGCCATGATTCTCAAATTGGCGCCGGAGAACCTGGAGGATGAGGATCTGATTGAGATGCTCAACGCCGGATTGATTCCGCTGATCATCGTGGACAAGCACAAGGCAGTCTTCTGGAAACAGATCTTCACCAAGATCACGGTGCATGAAAATGTCGCCGTGCGCACCGGCGGTGATATTGCTTGGGCGATCCGCAAAGGCAGTCCGCAATTTCTGGCTGTCACCAACGATTTCGTGGCTGGCCATAACCGGGGGACTTCGGAGGGGAACATTATCCTGGCGCGTTATTTGAAGAACGCAAAATATGTAAAGGATGCAGCTTCAGAGTCCGAACGCCAGAAATTCCTCGCCCTGATTCAGTACTTTCAGAAATACGGCGACCAGTATGATGTCGACTGGTTGCTGATGGCAGCCCAAGGGTACCAGGAGTCTCAGCTCAATCAGTCCGTCAAGAGCAAGGTCGGCGCGATTGGTGTGATGCAGGTCATGCCCGCTACCGGCAAGGAACTCGCTGTCGGCAACATTTCGCAAGTGGAGCCGAACATCCATGCGGGCATCAAGTACATGCGCTGGATGATCGATCAGTACTACGGCAAGGAACCCATGACCAAGCTGGACAAAGCGCTGTTCGCCTTCGCGTCCTATAACGCTGGCGCAGGCCGGATTTCGAAGCTTCGCAAGGAAGCGGCCAGTCGCGGCCTGGACCCAAATGTCTGGTTTCACAACGTGGAGTATGTTGCCGCCGAGAAAATCGGCGCGGAGACAGTGACCTACGTGAGTAACATCTACAAATACTACATTGCCTACAAATTGCTCATCGAAGCCAGGACGGCGAAGGAGGAAGCCGCCAAAAAGCTGAAGGGTGAGATCGAGGAGGCGCACTAAGTCCGCAAGGAGTAAAAGAAAAATCGCTCGATTCGGGTTTGCCAACGCAGGTCGGGTGGTTCAAATGCTGAACGTCTGCTGCTTGGGGCGAGTTCTTGCGCCTTGGGTCGAGTGTGCGTGTGTAAACGTTTTAGAGCAGACTTGCCCATCAGGAACAGTAAGGAAATCGCGTTCCTACGCAAATTTCAGGTTTGCCAATTAACCAGACACTGGCAGATTTCACGTAGCAATACAGACTTCAAAACGGCCTGGGTCGAGAGCGGTCGCCGGTGACCGGCTGCTGTGGATCGCACGCTGCCCTACGCGACAGGCACCGATCGGCTAATTCAACCAATGCTGACCGGCAGCTATGGGTCGGATGCGGTCATTCAGGCACAATTTTGAGAGCATGGATAGGGATTCGAACCCGACCTGCTCACTCCATAGCCCGCTACAGGCCGCAATTACCGGCAGTTTCGGGGCGACTGCAAGGCCAGAAACGGCCCATGGCGGGCTACGATTTGCCCTAAATTTGCCCTAAATTTGCCCTAAACCTTGCAGCCGGTCTCGGAGCACATTCATGGCGCAAATTAAAGCAGCGCAGTAGCCTGAGGCCACCTTTACCCATAGAGAGCTACGATGACGACACCTATCAAGCTTGGCGAGTCCCCCCTTTTCAGGGCAGCCCTTCTTGTCCCAATTATGTCTGGCGCGCTGCTATTTGTTGCGTCATCTATTTCAAACAATAATTTTACCATGTGCTTTTCATCAGGTTGCATTAACAATTTCTTCGAATTATATAAATTCCCTTTATCAATCCTAGGCCTTTCTGTTCCACTAACAGCAATCGTAGCAGCACTTCATCGGTCAGAGGAGGCGCATCTACAAATTGAAGAAACACTCAAACAGAACACGTTCAACAACTACATAAAACACCAAGAGGAATTTTTTAAGCTATTAGAAAAAATCGAATTAAAATGCTCTTGCCGATTTACCGACCCACTCACCTTATATCGACGCATATTCCCAAAAAACAACTATTCATATTTCACGTTCGCTGCACATTCTAAACAAGAAACCGTCGACCCAAACACTAATAATTTTCTCGAACTATTACGAATACAGACGTTTGACTTCAAGACAATTTTGTATAATCCTGCTACGGATGAAAGTGCGTTGATTGCCCTCTTAATCGATATTCAAGATTTGGTACAAATCTTACACCTTCAACCATCGACCGAAACACTAGAGCAGTTCAAAAATACCAAATACGTATGGCCTGAAGACGCTGCACGAAGCGCCACCGACAACTTAAAGACTATACAAAGAGAACTCTACTCATTTGGATTCTATAAATCTAACGCTCGCAACGATAGAGAGGCGCTAGCGACGTACATTCGACTACCAAACTCTCACACTACGTATATGAACAACACTAAACACGCGGCTCAACTCGCCCTAGAAATTGAAAATGATATTTAGGCACTTGTACAAGTAGCGATATCAGAGCAATCCCCCTAAAGCGGAAGGCTCCCAGTTCATAATCACCAACTCGCCACTCACCTCGGCCTTACCCTGGCGCTGATTGGAGTAGCAATAGCAGATGCCCAGCGTCTCGAAACGGAAGCCATCGAACAAACGACGACTGCCCGGATGATCATTGATGCTGACCATTACCTTGCCTCTGCTGCGCAGCATGAAGTCGGCCATACGCCGATTGTGCTGGAGTATTAACGCAAAAAAGCGCCCAAGCTCCGAATACAAAGGGCTTGGGCGCTTTTTTATGTCTGCTGGAAAATCGTTCAAAGGGCATAGAGGGGCATAGAATGGCGGTCGGTTTGCCCCATTTTTGCCCCACGCTACGGCCATCAACAGACCTTCCCGTTTAGACCAGGTTCTGAGAATAATGGCAACAGAAGCCGAGTTCACCAGTACATAGGGATTTGAACCCGCCCGCATGGGCGAACAGTCCTCAATAGGCCAGCAAATGCAGGTTTTTCAGCCATGCTCGATGGCCAGAGTCAACCTGTAGGGGTCTCGATTCTGCCATAATTTTGCCCTAAATAATCCCCCGCTAGTGGTATCGTACCGATTTCGTCACACCATCACCCGAGGCGGAGTAATGAGCGAAGAAATACAGGTTTTGAAGCAACTTCCCAACAATGGCGAAGACGCTTCGATGAGCAATTCTGTAGCCGTACCTGCTGAAGCGCCCCTAATCGTCAGCAGGGATGGGTCACTACTTGAACGGCTAAAAACTGCTTATGAAAATGCTCTGCGCCTGAGCTATCGACCAGAGGAGCAGTCGGTCCTTCAAGCTCTCGACGCGAGGTCTCCCAAGCTGAACGCGTGGGCTACGCAACATCTTAAATCTATGAGCGACGATATCAAGGAAGCTCTTTTAAGAACCGGCCATTCGTTCGGCAACGAAACAAAACTAATAAACACAGAAAATGGTCAATTGGGATTCTACCCGCACTTCGTCGGCACCGCCTTAATAAGACGCACCTTAAAAAACCAATGCCCCGCCGAAGCAATATCATGGTTTGAAAAAGTCATGAACACCACGACAGCGCAAGGCTCAGTGATAAATTTGATGTGGGGTGCACCGGTAGAACAAGAAATAGAGATAATGGATGGACTAAAGATAGTTCCATTCAGCTCTCTCACTGAAACCCAACTTGGCCCTTGGCAGCAGTCAAATGCAAACACCCCTATCACCTCTATCGGGGGGCTTTTCAGCATAACCCCTCCCCAATCCGCACTCATTAAAAGCGTATCTATTTCGCCATTCATTGTGAACGAGGATGAAACCGATCAATTTCTTGATAGAACCGACTTCATCAAAACTAGCGAAATCTTTAATGATATCGCTCTTGCGATAACTGCAATTGGACCGAGGACGGTAATCTCTTCTTCAAAATGGTTTGTTTATGACGACCCTGATCTCGAGGAAGCCCGACTCTTTAAGGGCCATAGCATGCAACCGATCGAGATCATCCCTAACCGCCCTTCTGATGAGTCCTTACTATATGCGGAAGAAGCGAAGCCTTTGGTAGAAGCGTTCCTATCATTGCAAGGTCAAACTTTAGCCAAGACACGTGTTGCTCTGAAACGTCTTAACCAATCTCGCCGCAGGCACAATGTCGGTGATCGAGCAGTAGAGCTAGCCACCGCATTTGAAGCCTTGCTTGGCGACAACGCCACTACTGAAATGACGCACAAAATAAAGGTTCGAGCCACGAGGCTTATTGGCGGCTCTATTGAAGCCAGGGTTAGGAATGCCGCAATTATAAATAAAACCTACAGCATACGCAGCAAGCTAGTACATACGGGGCAAGTCAACGCAGATGAAACAGAAACAATTTCTGGGCAAAGATTGCACGCATCACAAATAGTTCATGAAGCAACGTTACTGTGTGCTCAGCTTATAAGAATAATAATTCTGCGCAGGGCTATACCTGACTGGGCGATCTTTGACATCTTGGAACACTAGATATTTTTTAGAAGATATTCAGTGACTGCTCACGACCCATAGCGGCCCTTCGCTTGGGGCAAAAACCGGCCAAAAGCAAACCTGTAGGAATCATCCGATACGGCGTAAAGAAGTTTCAGTGAAGGGGCAGACGCAGACTTCGCGCAAAGGAACTCTTCCCTTTAGTTCAAGCCAATAAGCCCCCTTAAAAAGTACGATATCTCCACTCGTGAAGACTTCATTTCTATTAAAAGTCTGAACGGCGCGTGGTGCCGCACCGCTGTCCACCGCTTGGCACATGATCAGATAACAAGCAGCGCCCGCTTGAACCAACTTCACATGACGCAAGCGCTCATCAGCCCCTAGATCATGAGATGGTGGGGTTTCTTCAGAAATCCAGATGAATCGTTTCTCTTCAATTTTCTGCGTTCCATCCTGCCAGACACGCATAAAAACAGTTCCGTCTGACGCCCTTACACTTCCCCACGACCAGCGCACGTTGTTAAGTGGAGCACCAAGTTTTTCGAACATTTCGGCTTGACTCATTTTCCGCATCCTTAGAATTCACGATCAGAGTGCACAACAGCCGTTCGCGCGTCCTAACATTTATAAAAACTCATAAAATTTGAGTCGTCCCTTTTCTTAGGCAATGCGAAAGGCACCAAGGGGACGCTTGCAGCCCTTATACGACAGACCACAACCAGCCATTTACCAGCTCTAGGCTAGCAGTAAGACATTCTTGCTTCGCAAGATTCACCACAACGATCAGAAGCGGATAATTTCTGGATCAGGTAAGGTCATGCCGAAAGTTTTCTCACCCTCCGGATATGGACGTCATATGGAACTGATTCTGCTGCCGAAGAAATCCGAAGGTCTCAGCCTCGAGAAGATTTACCAGCGGGCATTGAAGCGGTCGAAAGAGCTGTACATCGTCAGCGCCTACCTCACAGAGTGGGGTATTAGTGAGGCGCTAGGCAGCCAGTGTGAGTCGTTCTTGTTTATAGTTGGAAGGGACTTCGGTATCACACGTAAAAAAGCCTGCATGGCAGTCCTGGAATGGCTTCCCGCCGATCGTCATCAAGAGTTCATGGTGGCGGAGTCGATTAATGGTTTTCACCCGAAGGCTATGTTCTGGCGAGAGCTGGACGGGAAATGCTATGCACTACTTGGCTCTTCCAACCTGACCCAAGCTGCGTTTTCCACAAATTTCGAAGCGAACGGTTTCGCCTGTATCACTGACGAGCAGTTTGAACTGGCATCGAAGTGGATCGAAAAGGTTTTCGAGGTAAGCGTAACCCTGAATGAAACTTGGCTCGACAGGTATCAGGAGGCTCGCCAACCGGCGGGAGCTAAAAACTCGAAGACGGATAACCTCGATAATACTGAGGAGGCATATCACCTCCCACTGCCGGCGATAAAAGTGCTCAAAGGCTACAAGCCTTTCCTTGCGCAACGGCGCGACCAGATGTTGGTTTTTCGGAAGAACAAGGCCAAGTTGGAGGCGCTGTTTCGCGTCACCAGCAGAGCTAGGCTTTGGCATGAGTCTCAAAATGACGATTTTTACTACACGCTCTGTACGCTGTGGAACTTCGGTGAGGATGGCAGCCGCTTCCAGGGCAAAGGTTGGGAACGCAAGGGGCGGAGCAGCGACTTTCGCGAACTCTCCAAAAGCCTTGTCCGTGTGCTCGACGCTCCGTTCGCAGGTCGCGACAGGGTAGTGATTCAGGAGATAAATCGCCTGACTTCGATGAAGCTCTCGACCAGGGGGGCACTGTTCTCCGAGATGCTTTGTCAGTTCTTCCCAAAGCATTACTACGTGCTAAATGCCCCGGTGCGAAACTGGTTTACCAACTTGGATTTTGCGTTCCCACGAGGTCTCAGTAAAGGAAAGCACTACGTTGACAGTGCTCGACTTCTTCGTGCGGCTCTCAAGCGCGCAGACGACTACCCAGCAGAGAATCTGGCCGAATTGGATTGCATTATCTTGTTCGCTAGTACCTTGAATAGCTGAGAGGAGTCGGCTTCTGCCGTCCCGAATTGTAGCTTTCGGCGCAGAAATCGACCCATAGCTGTCATTAAATTGAGGTAACGAAGCGTGTTTCGAGGCCTACACTTACTGGCGGTAGCGTATTAATCAATACGACAGCATCGTCGCCCTGGTTAAGGTAGATCAATGAGTCACCGGTCTCGAACGTAACTCTGAATCCGGCCAGCCAAGGCTCTTGCCCGTTGAAAGAGTCAAGAATTCCCTCAACTGCGCAAATTTTTGTGTTCTC
>Ga0065714_10005839_pt1 | contig 15749 bp, 18 predicted proteins | sample MisRhiReplicate2_FD_59101 | JGI IMG/M metagenome (GOLD analysis project Ga0065714, IMG submission 59101) | Miscanthus rhizosphere microbial communities from Kellogg Biological Station, MSU, sample Rhizosphere Soil Replicate 2: eDNA_1 v2... | ecosystem: Host-associated > Plants > Roots >...
AAAAAAAACAGCTGCCTTCAGAAAAATCCGAAAACAGCTGCTTCTCAGCAAAATAAAAATACCTACTTAAATTCTCTTACGTAAGTTTATGGCCTTCTGCATTTACAGAATAATTTTCCTCGGGAATATCTTTAAAGAATTCCGCTTCTTCTAAATCGGCTGTTGGACCGTATCCTATTAAATGAGTTCCTTTTTTTTGATCACCGGTTTCTATCACATATAAAATAGACATATCATCTGGATTGCTCATACCTTCGTAGCGATGATGGCTCACTATAAAAATCTCTTCCGGTTTATAAGCATATTTTGTTTCTGCATCTATCAAAGAGCCGTTTTCAAACAAAAAATTTGCAGTATAACCTTCTTCCTGATATTTTTTTATATAATCGGTTTCGTGTTTTTGTTCTTTTTTCATGACTCGGGTTTTAAGCAAGATTGTTTTGTAAATCTTTGTTTTATCAAATTTCATCATTGACAGCAAATAAAATTAACTCAATAGATTTAAATCTTGCCTCAATTAAAAAAGCGAAATCAAATCAATTATTATTTTACTAATTTTAAATTCTCTAAAATGATTTTTAGGCACTACTATTTAAACAACATATTATTCATTATAATAAAAACCAAAATTTGAATGACCAAAGTAAATCAGGATTTTCTGGCCAGAGGTGGTGAAATGGGTGCCCTAACACGTGCTAAAGACTGGAGTAAAACTGCAGTAGGTCCGGTCGAATTGTGGCCGCAAAGCTTACGTACCACTTTAGGAATTCTTTTAAACTCCAAATTCCCCATGTTTTTATTTTGGGGACCGGAACATATTTGTTTTTATAATGATGCTTATCGGCCAAGTCTTGGAAACGACGGCAAACACCCCTTTATTCTTGGTGAAAAAGGAGCCGATTTCTGGCCTGAAATATGGGATTTTATCAAGCCTTTAATCGATCAGGTTCTTACTGAAGGCGAATCAACCTGGCACGAAGACCAATTTCTTCCTATTTACCGAAACGGAAAAATGGAAGATGTTTACTGGACCTTTAGTTATAGTCCGGTAAATAATGATTCCGGTAAGATTGACGGAGTCCTGGTAATTTGCAATGAAACCACAGACAAAGTAAAAATATTTAAGAAACTTGAAGAGAGCAATACCCGTTATCTGAATAACATTTTACAAACACCAAGTGCCATGTGCGTTTTTAGAGGACCGGATTTCGTGGTTGAAATTGCCAATGATCGTATGCTTGAATTATGGGGAAGAAAAAAAATTGAAGTACAAAATAAGCCCATTTTTGAAGCCCTTTCAGAAGCAAAAGGACAGGGTTTAGAAACGATTCTTGAAAATGTATTTAAAACAGGAGAAAAATTTGAAGCGCACGAAAGGCTTGTTAAGTTGCCGCGTGATGGCCATATTGAAGATGTATACATCAATTTTGTTTACGACGCTTTAAAAGAACCAGACGGAACGATATCTGGTATTGTAGCTCTTGCCAATGATGTAACTTTACAAGTAGATTCGCGAAAAAAACTGGAAGATGCGGAACAAAGAGCCAGACTAGCCGCCGAAATTGCCGAAATTGTAACCTGGGAGCTAAATGTTCTAACTCAGGAATTAATTTATTCTGAAAACCTTCCGGCACTTTTTGGACATAAAAAAAACAAGAAATTAACCCGATCTGAAATATTGCTTCAAATTCACCCAGATGATATTTCAATTTTAGAAAAAGCTTATAAAGTTGCGCTTAAAACCAGTATTTATAAATACGAAGCCCGCATCATAAAACCTGATCATTCGATTTCCTGGATTAAAGCACACGGAAAAATATTTTTTGACGAAAATAATGAGCCGATACAAATGATTGGTACCATTATAGATACTACCGACGAAAAAAACAGTCAGCAGATTTTAATGAAAAGTGAAGAAAAATTCAGGCTTCTGGCAGATTCCATGCCTCAATTTATCTGGACCGGCGATGCGATGGGAAATCTAAATTATTTTAATCGCGCAGTTTATACTTTTTCTGGTTTATCTGATCAAGAAATAGAAAAAGACGGCTGGCTGCAAATTGTACATCCCGATGATCGCGAATTAAATATAACCAAATGGATGGAGGCTATAAAAACCGGAAACGACTTTTTGTTAGAACATCGTTTTCGTCGTTATGATGGTGAGTACAGATGGCAATTAAGCCGTGCCATTGCTCAAAAAGATGAAGAAGGAAATATACAAATGTGGGTAGGAACCAGTACTGATATTCACGATCAGAAAAACTTTACCGACAAACTCGAAAAAGAAGTTTATGAAAGAACTGAGCAATTAGAACTCAAAAATAAAGATTTAATCAACATGAATATAGAGCTGCAGTCTTTTGCCTATATTTCGAGTCATGACTTGCAGGAACCTTTGCGCAAAATTCAGACTTTTGCAAGTCGTTTAGCCGATTTGGATGATGGAAATATTTCGGCGAAAGCCAAAACATATTTAAACAGAATTGAAGTTTCGGCCAAAAGAATGCAAACGCTGATACAAGACCTCCTTGCCTACTCCAGAACCAATTCTGCCGACAGGGTTTTTGTGAAAACAAATCTCGACGAAATTGCGGAAGAAATACAAAGCGATTTCTCCGAACGTATCGAAGAAACAAATGCTGTAATCGCTTTTGATCCTTTGGGAGAAGCAACGATTATCCCTTTTCAGTTTAGACAACTACTCCATAACCTGATTGGAAATTCTTTAAAATTTTCTAAAAAAGGTGTCGCTCCGCATATTGAAGTGAAAGCCAACAGAATCAAAGGAAAAGAGATTGGAATTCCGGTAACTTATCCTGAAAAAGTGTATTATCACCTAACTATTTCTGATAACGGAATTGGTTTTGCTGATGAATATAAGGAAAGAATCTTTGAAGTTTTTCAGAGATTAAATACTGAAAGTGAATTTTCGGGTACCGGAATTGGTCTGGCGATTGTGAAAAAAATTGTCGAGAACCATAAAGGTATTATCACAGCACATAGTGAAAAAGGCAATGGTGCCACTTTCGAAATTTATTTACCCGAATTATAAAAAAGAAAAAACACATAGGCATTACTTATGTGTTTTTATATAAGGCTTAAAACCTTGTATGTTTAGGATTTATACACGAAATTTTTAGTGTCTGGAACAAATTCTTTCCAATTTATTTTTACTGCGTGTTCAATTGATTTTACAATATCTTTCATTAAAACTGGCTTTGTAATAAATAAATTAGCGCCCAATGAACGGCATTTTTCTATAATACCAGGTTCATTAGAAGTTGAAAAAATGATAACCGGAATATCCTTCCTTTCTGATTTTCTTATTTCAGTTAATACATCAAAACCATTTTTCCCGGGCATATTCAAATCCAAAAAAATTACATGCGGTGTTGGTGGCGGATTATAAATTGCTGTAAGTAANTCATCTCCTCCGTTATACGTTTTNAGTTGTATTTTTTCTGGCAATGATTCTACTGCATCAGTAAAAATGCTNAAATCATCTTCATCATCATCCGTGTAAAATATTGTCAAATNTGTCATGGTATTTAGTGAAACATTAATTTTCATCAAAGATAGTTCAAATTTAGAGTTTTTTTTATTTTGTTTTCAAATACACACTATAAAATTTGTAGTTGTAATCTCATAATTTATAGCGCAAATTATGTAAGCCTAAATAATATAGAAAAACCAACTTTACTTTTATAAACTGATAAAGGAAACATTGCTTTTAATTCGCAGAATATAAAGAGTTTTTTAGCAGTCTGTTTTTAAATTAAATAACTAAAAATTAAAGTCATGGGAGATCATAAAGACCTTACGAATGAATTTGCTGTAGATAAAATAAAAGATCTTGCAGAAAACATAAAAACATGTATGTTTTGCACATACAACGAATACAGATTACAATCACGCCCAATGTCCGTTCAGAAAATTGATGATTTAGGACAGCTTTGGTTTTTATCTGACAGAAACAGCAGTCAAAATGCAGAAATAAGCCTGAACCCGCAAGTAGAGATTTTCTTTTCTGAACCTCACGATAAATTCCTGACTTTACACGGAACGGCAACAATTTCATACGATCGCGAAACGATCAAAGAATTGTACGATCCAATTGTAAAAGTCTGGATGCCAGGAGGCGAAGATGATCCGAATTTAAGTGTTATTAAATTTGTTCCTGCAGATGGTTATTACTGGAATAATAAAAATGGTTCAATGGTGGCTATTGCAAAAATGGCAGCTGCGTATGTTACCGGAAAAACTATGGATGATGGGATTGAAGGGACTTTAACTCTGGAATAGTTTATATTTAACCGCAAAGTTCGCAAAGGGTTTACGCCAGGTTCGCAATGATTAATTACTATCCTTGTGACCTTTGCGTAAACCCTTTGCGAACTTTGCGGTTACACTCCTTTAAACTCCAAAGCATTCAAAATTCCTGCTTCACTGGCCGTATTATTAAAATACACAAACCCTGGTTTTAAAGCTACTTCTTTTTTTATCTCAAGTAATTCCTTAGTATCATAACTGGAATAAAACATTTTCGGAACNCCGTGAAATCTNATAAATACCAATGGAAAATTGGTAAAAATAGTTTTTGGCAATTGCGGATGACTNACACTGCAGAACGTAATATTGTTTGCTAAAAAAACATTCCAAACTTCAGGAATCCACCAGCTTTCATGTCGAAATTCAATTACGTTTTTAAACTCCGGATTTAAGTTTTCAATAATTAATTGCAGGTTTTCGGGACTATACTTATAACTGGGAGGAAACTGAAATAAAACAGCACCGAGTTTCTCTCTAAAACCCTCTTTGCAAATCTGATAAAATTCCGTAAGCAGTGCTTCACAATTGATAAACTTTTTAATATGCGTAATTTCTTTGTGTGCCTTAACTGAAAATGTAAAATTTTCCGGTGCTTTATTGTACCAGTTTTCAAATACTTTTACGGTTGGAAATCTATAAAAACTTCCGTTAAACTCGTAGGTATTAAAATGCTGGCAATAAAACTCAAACCATTTTGAAGTGGGTAAATTTTCAGGATAGAAAATGCCTTTCCAAAATCGGTTATTAAAGCTCGAACACCCTATTTGAATTTCATCTTTCATATGTGTAATTGTTGGCAGTTGATACAGAAAAAACTTCGTCTTTTTCTGTGACCTGTATATTTTTTAATCAGTGGTAAATTGCAGCGTAAACAAACTTTCTTAGTATGTGCTTCCCAATGTTTTTTTAATTCATATTTTTTCTTCCAATACAGGAATTCAAAACTATAAATGGAACATTCTGAAATAATTTCATTCAGATGGTCAAACGGAATTTTACCTACCAAAGATTCCGGATGAACGTGACATCGGTATAAAACTTCATTTTTAATGATATTCCCTACCCCCGCAAATATATTCTGGTCTAACAGTGCATCGCAAATCATTTCATTCGGTATTTTCTCCAGGCTTTGTTTTGCTTTTTTGGGATCCCAATTATCGTTCATCACATCTTCGCTCCAGTCATAAAATTCATTAATATCACCTTCGAGAATTTTGATCGAACAGGTATAAAAATTTATTTCCCCATCAGAAAAAATCAGACTTAATCTCGGTTGGGTTTCCTTTCGTTCGTTGACACGATACGTTCCAAACATCAGCATATGAATCTTAACGGTAAATCCTTCAAAACAAATTAAAAAATGTTTTCCCCAGGTTTTAAACTCCAATATCGTTTTGTCTTTAAGGCGTTGAATATCAATAGTACTATTTCCGGAAACTTCAATAATCTTTTTTCCTGCAAATTGTTGTACCTCTTCTTTTAATATCACTATGGATGGACCTTCGGGCATAATATGGCTTTTAAATTTATAATTAAAAAGTGCAGTTAAAAAACTGCACTTTTTATTGTATTTTCAACAAAACTTAATTTGCTTCTGCAGCTTCAAAGTTTACGGCGTTTACCGCAACGATTGTCAATGCTTTATCAGCACCTTTTTCTTCTTCAAGCGTTTGCTCTAATAAAGAAGCCGCTTCAGACATTCCCAATGTTTCCGCAAATTGTCTCAATGTACCATAAGTTGCAATTTCGTAATGCTCGATTTTCTGACAGGCAGCGATTATTCCGGCATCGCGAACAACGCCAATTTCTGTTTCTTCCAGAATTCCATTTCCTTCTTCAATTAAGCCCGCCATTGCATCGCATTTTTTTGCAGTAGCTTTTTGACCAGCAAGTTCAAAAACCTGTTCTAAACGGCTTATTTGCCCTTCTGTCTCTATTAAATGATTGTTTAAGGCATCAATAAGTTCTTTTGATGTTGCGTTTTTAGCCATTTTTGGCAGTGCTTTAGTCAACGCTTTTTCAGCCCAGTAAATATCTTTTAGCCCGTCTTCAAACAATTCNGTTAGTCCTGACGCAGCATCAGACTTTGGTTTTGTTACGCCTGCTTTNGTTGCNGTTTTTGCANTTGNAGTAGATTTTGCAGTTGTAGATTTTGCAGTTGTTTTTGCAGTTGCTTTTGCAGCTGTCTCTTTTTTATTCGTTGCAGTTTTCATAATAGTAATTTATATGGATTAATATTTTTTAAAATTACTTTACAACCCTCTGCCTGTAGTTATATCATTGTTTGATAAAATTTCATTCTAATCACCTGTTAATTATACAATTGCATTTTAAAATCTTATAAGAGAGTCCTTCGTGTTCGTCGTTAGATTTGTAAGATACTAATACTATAAAACTTTATATCATGAATACTACAGAACAAAAAAACAGTACAACCAGTAATAGAGACCCAAGAAACCAAAACCCAAATATTGCCGATAAAAACAGACTGATGAATGAAGAGCTGTACGATATNGACGACATGAAGGAAACGGACGATGATAACGCTGCGATTGCAGAACGTGGCTATACGGTTAGAAATGGGCATAANCCAGATGGAATAAATCCGGATGAAATGGTTTATGATAAGGAAGACATCGAGAATNTAGACGATGATTTTCACTCTAAAAAAGATCTGATACATACCAGCGATGATTTATATGATGACGCGGTAGATGACGACCTTGATCCTGCTGTTGATGAATTAGATAATCCTTCGGATGTTCGTGAGCGCACAGACGGAGACTTCAATGAAGTTGATGATCTTGAAGATATAGACCAGGATGATGATGATGAAGATGAAGAAGATGATGATGCAGAAGAAGATGACAATGACGAATTTGAAGGGGACGAAATTGAAGAAGAAGATTCTGACGAGGACTATCCGGCAAATGATCCCAGAAGATTTTAAACTCAGAAATGCTAAAACAAAAAACCGTTAATTACTTAACGGTTTTTTGTTTTTTAGTGCCACAGATTAAAGGGTTAAAAAGATTAAATCTGCTCAGATCATTTAAAACTGCGTGAAATAAAAGTAAAGGAATTAATCCCCAATTTTCTCCAAAGCCGGAATATCATCCATTTTCTCCAGGCGTTCTGCAAGTCCGGCCCTGGCTTCGTTCAACTCCTGTTCGGCTTTGCCTAATTCTTTATACCATTCTTCTTTTCCAACATCCGAAGCCTGAATTTTACGCATGATTTCATAGATTTCACCTTCTGCTTCCATCACTTTTAATCTTTTATAGTAAGTAAGAGTCTCTGTCATATGTGCCAGGGCAATCATGGCGGTCAAAAACGGATGATTGTTGGTTACATTCACCTCCTTTATTCTACCGTGTTCCAATTCAACTTTTAAGGCAAAGGCGAATTCTTCCATATTAAATTCCTCGTGTTTGCTATCCGGATTTAAATAGGCTTCGATTGCCTTTACATTATTCATTGTGGAGAGATCAACATCTGTCCCTTTGTTTTTCAAATCATTATAAACCACATTTCCAATTGCTCTCGCCTCATCAATTGTCGGGTCATTTTCGGGATTTTCGAAATCACGAACCGACCAATCCCAATTTTCAGGATGAACAGGTTTAATATATTTTTCACAAAAATCTGTCACATCCTTTTTCAAACTTACCATTTCGTCTTCTCTTTTGATGTAAACATCCTGATAAGCACCGCTTTGTGTTCCCATAGTATTTCTTTTATTTTAAAAAATATAAACGACACATATACCGAAGTACATGTGTCGTTTCAAGTTCGTTATTTAATTTACTGAGCTATATAGACTAAATACTTCTACGACCGCTAATAAGCGAGAGAATAAATAATACAATGAATATAAAGAATAATACTTTAGCTATACCTGCTGCTCCGGCGGCAATTCCACCAAAACCGAATATTCCTGCCACTATGGCTAGAATAATAAAAATGACTGTCCAACGTAACATAAGCTTGATTTTTAAATTAATATGATTTTTTGTTTGTTACTCAAATTTCATGTTTTTAAAAGATAAACATTAACTCTAATCGTTATTTTAATAGCTCTATAAGTACTGATTTACAATATATTGAGCTGATAATTTTGTATTAACTCAGAAAAAGCAATTTCGGTTCTCGAAAAGTANTTCTGATTGCTGCGGCTTTTTTTGGCNCTGTCAAAATANTGCTGTATGGAGCCATCTTCATAAGTCGAAACCAATAAAGGNTGAACATAATAATTCCTGCAGACATTTCTTGTATTTCCTAAAGCCTCTGCTGTAATATCATAGGCTTCCAGAATATTCTTTTTTATTTCTTTTTCGTCTGATGTAATTCCGATTTCCATCAAAGTTTCAAAAAATATAATCGATGCAGCCCACGTTCTAAAGTCTTTTGCACTAAAATATTCACCGGAAATTGTATGCAAATATTCATTGACCATATGACTGTCTAAAACCTTTTTTTCGCCGTTTTTATCATAATATTTAAAAACTTCCCAACCCGGAATTTCCTCACAACGACTTACTAATTTTATAAGTTGTTTATTTTTGGTTGTAATAGTATGTTGAATTCCTTTTTTTCCGGTAAACTCAAATCGAAGCGAATTTTTATCAATATTAATATGGCGTTTTCGCAAAGTCGAAAGTCCGTATGATTTATTGTCTTTGGCGTACTTTTCGTTTCCAATTCTGATATGGGTTTCTTCCATCAATCGAATCACCAAAGCCACAACTTTCTCTCTTCCCCATTCTTTTCCTTCTAAATCTTTATCAACCTGTTTTCTGATTGCAGGTAATTTCGATCCAAATTCTGCTATTTTATAGAATTTAGTCTGGTTTCTGATCAAATTCCATTTCGGATGATATCTGTATTGTTTTCTGTTTCTGTCGTCTAAACCAACGGCTTGTAAATGTGCATTTGGTAAATCTGAAATCTGCACATTTTGCCAGGCAGGCGGTAAAACCAAACTATTAATGCGTTTCAATTCGCTTTTTCTCTTAATGCAGCGACCATTTTTTTTATAAATGAAACCTTCTTCACATTTACATCTTTCAATAGTAAGTTGTTGATGGTTCACATATACTAAATCTAATTTTTCCAGCACCAAATGCGGCGTTTTAATTAATTGGTTGACTAATTTTTCAGCTTTGGCTGTTGCTGTTGTATTCATGGTTTTGTTAGATTTTTTTTTGTTTCCGTCAAGCGGATGTTTCTGCCACTGATTTTTATTTTTATTTCACAGAATCGACCTGTGTTCTTTCTAAATTTTGATTGAGCTTTTTATTACTGTTTGTTATTTCAAATTTCAAAATAAAACAGTTTCAATCTGTTATATAATTATTGTAATAATTTTCATAATTAAGTTTTCAGTTTAAAGCACAAAAAAAATCCCAATTCCGGGGGAATTGGGATTTAAGAATTTGATTCTTTAATAATTAATTATATTCAGGACTCAAACAGGAAACTAGTTTGTGATCCTTGGTAGCGCCAATGTAGCCATGACCTTTTAAATAATAAAATTTAAATTTACCAAAGCTCACATTCGCTTCTATAACTAACAAATTTTTATATTCACAATAGGGTGTCCTCAATTCTCCATGATAGGAAATTATCTTATAACTATCCTTGCCGTCAGCTGATTTCCAGGAATAACCTTCTGTAAATTTAGGATCATATCTGATTGTTTCTTTTTTTAAAGACTCTTCATACTGATATATAACACCATTTTCCTCTCTCATATATAGCATAGATATATTTTTCTCCTGCCATTCCTGTTTAAATTCATAATAGGTTTTACCATCAATAACTTTAATGCCTTCTTTTGTTTCCTTATAAAACGTTTTATACCAAAATATCTTTTTACTAAAATTAAACTCTGATATAGGAAAGTAAGGACCGCCTTTAGTTTCTTCACAAAACTTTTGACCTTCACTAATTTGAGAATATATTATATGGCTTAGAAATATAAAAAAAAGTAATACTAGTTTATTCATAATATATTTTATGGTATATATGTCCTTGTTTTTCAATATCAGCTTTTCAGTATATTCAAACCAAAAACAGTTACAAATAATTAAGAAATGCAGGTATGAAGGAAAATTTAATCGATTTTCCCATCAAAGATTATGATTCAGCTTTTCCAATTTCATCTATGGAATCAAGAGGTAAATTCTTTTGCTTTCCAATTAATTTATTTCCCGTTTTCCATAGAAATCTAATTAATAAAACTGCCAGAACAATTACAATCATGCTTCCCAAAAAATAGGCTACACCTTCTGATTTAGATTTCTGAAATTCAGCTGAGGCATCCATCAAAGAAGTAAAAAATGCATTTATTGTAGCTAAAGTTATAAATCCGGCAAGAAACAATAAAATGTAGCCTTTAATTATTTTTAATATTTTCATAAATGTACTTTAAACAACTAACTAATATATCATTAGAGCAAACCGTATTCTAAAGATTCCCCAAGACAATAACGATTGTCGATATCAACCATAAAATAACATGAATCATTTTTGATTTTTTTAATTTAAAATTCTGTTTTTCAAAGATTATAATTTAAATCGCACACTTCCTTACGGAAATCCACAAATCAAATAAAATTTGTAAAAAGTAAGTCATCTTGAAATCCTGTAACATTATTTAATAATGCTGTAAGACATTTTTGGGACCATCTGAATAATTTTACCATATAACATTTAAACTATAAAATCATGAAAAAGATACTATTAGCCGGAAAATTAATTTTGGGAGCTGGACTTATTATTATATTCTTGAATTCTTGTAAAAATGAAACCAAACAGGAAGATCCAAAAGAAGTGGCTGAAGATGCAAACGAGGCTAAATTTGACTCTATAGACAATAAAGAAGATGACTCTGAATTTTTAGTGGATCAGGCTGAAGTGAATTTAGCTGAAATCGAAATCGGAAAACTTGCACAAACGAAAGGTGTTAATCCTGAAGTGAAAAAATTTGGAAAAATGTTAGTGGACGACCATACTAAAGCAGCTTCTGAAGTAAGTGCTTTGGCAAAAACAAAAAACTTTACCTTACCTACTTCCCTAACTGAAGAAGGTCAGGATGAATACAAAAAATTAAACGAAAAATCAGGTGCTGATTTTGATAAAAAATTCGCTGACATGATGATTGATGGTCACGAAAAAGCAATCAAAAAACTTGAAAAAGCGTCTAAGGACGCAAAAGATCCAGATGTTAGAACTTGGGCTTCTAATAATATTGCCGGATTGACCGCGCATTTAGAGCACGCCAAAATGCTAAAACAAAATTTGGACAAAAAGTAAAATAAATTTAATTGGTTATTATTATTTATTTTAAAAACCCCTTAAGAGTTGAATTGCTTAAGGGGTTTCTTTTGTTAAGTTGCTAAGTTTCTGAGATGCTAAGGTTCTAAGTTTCTATTTTCTTAGTGGCATAGTAAATTAGTAATAAGCCAAAAAACTTAGAACCTTAGTACCTTAGCCACTTAGAACCTATTTCAGCGAAGCCATATCAATTACAAAACGATACTTAATATCTCCTTTTAATAATCTTTCGTAAGCATCATTTACTTCGTTTACGCCAATCACTTCGATGTCTGCGGTAATATTGTGTTCTGCACAAAAATCAAGCATNTCCTGAGTTTCTTTGATTCCGCCTATNGCAGATCCTGCAAAACTTCTTCTTCCTAAAATCAAACTGAATGATGTTACAGGAAGTGGATCCATTGGAGCGCCAACCAATACCAGATTTCCGTCCACTTTCAATAAATTTAAATACGAATCGATATTATGTTCAGCAGATACGCAATCTAAAATAAAGTGTAATGTTTTAGCGTGTTTTGCCATTTGTTCCGGATCTGTAGATAAAACCACCTCATCAGCTCCCAAACGTTTTGCATCTTCGGTTTTAGATAGTGAGGTTGTAAAAACCACTACATGAGCCCCCATTGCTTTTGCCAATTTGATTCCCATATGACCTAAACCACCAATTCCAACGATCCCTACTTTTTGACCAGGACCCACTTTCCAGTGTCTTAACGGAGAATACGTTGTGATTCCGGCACATAATAAAGGAGCAACTCCGGCAAGATCTAATTTATCTGAAATATGTAAGACGTAATTTTCATCAACCACAATACTTTGTGAATAGCCTCCAAAAGTTTGTCCTCCCAAATGTTTATCAGGGGAATTGAAAGTAAGTATGTTTCCTTCATCACAAAATTGTTCTAAGTCGTTTTTGCAGTGCTCACATTCTCTGCAGGAATCAACCATACAGCCTACTCCGGCCAATTGACCTACTGTAAAATTCTTTACATGCTCACCTACTTTTACCACTCTTCCAACAATTTCATGTCCGGGAACTATTGGGTAAACAGTGCCATGCCATTCGTTTCTGGCTGAATGTAAATCAGAGTGACAGATGCCACAATACAAAATTTCTATTTCAACGTCATGCGCCTGTACTGCTCTGCGTTTGATGTCTAATGTTTTTAAGGGTGCTTCAGCAGCTTCTGTACCAAAGGCTTTTATGTCTTTTGTTTCCATGTTTTAAGTTTTTTTGTTTCAAGTTTCAGGTTTCAGGTTGCTTAGCATTTGCCACAAAGGCACTAAGTCGCAAAGATTGGCAACCTATAGGAACGGCGTATCTAGTGTGATGCCTTTAGACGACACGATTATGGTCAGGTAAGTGCCTAATTATCTAATTACCAAATTTCTCTAACTTCCAAAACTATGATATTCCTCATCAGTTACACTTTCAAGCCATACACCGTGGCCTTTGTCTATTTCAGTAATGATTGCTACATAAGAAAATTTTCGAAACGGAGTTGCTCCGTACCAATGTTCAATTCCCGGTAAAATGGTAATCACTTCGTCTTTATGAATCAGACGAACTGCACTTCCTTTTTCCTGATAATAACCTACTCCTTCTTTTGCAATAAGCAAATGAAGGCTTGAATTAATATGCCAGTTACTTCTTGCACAAGGCTCGAAAGTAACTTCTTTAATCATTGTATTTTCAGGATGAATGTTGCTTGTTTGTTTTTTATAAGAAACGTCACCTGTCATATACGTATTCGGGACTTTTCCTTCTTCGATAACCGCTGCATAATTTGTTGACATAATTAATTATTTTTTGAGTTTTGGTTTAGTTTTTATTTAAAGCTATTNTATTGTTCATCAGTTACGGGTTCTAACCAATCNACAATGCCGGTTTGGGTATTGGTACTGATCGCGATATGAGTAAATTCACTATCAGGAGAAGCGCCGTGCCAGTGTTTAAGGTCAGGCGGAATATTGACAACATCACCCACTTGCAGCAACTGAATTGGTTTTCCGACTTCCTGATAATATCCTGTACCATGCGTTACAATAAGTATTTGCCCGCCCGGATGTGTGTGCCAATTGTTTCGTGAACCGGGTTCGAAAACGACATTACCAACTGCAGTATTTAAAACGGGGTCATTTGGCACGAGCATTTTAACCCAGGCTTTTCCGGTAAAGTAATCTGACGAAGCCAAATCGCCCTTAGGAAAAATTTCGTTTACTTGATTTTCTGAAGTTTTCATAATTATTTGTTTTTACTATCGGTACAACTAAATCAAAAAGCAAGAACGCGCTTAAGAAGTTAGATTTAGTGTCTAAAAAACCGATATGGGATTAATACTAATTATTTCGATGCAAATTTACTTTAGTAAAACCGACCTGAGATAATGATAATCAAACAAAAAATTAAGAATATGAAACAATTTTACATTCTCAACGATTTCGGAATTGTTCCGGTGAGTCTTTTAAAGTAATTATTAAAATAGCTTGGATATTCAAACCCGAGTGAGTAACCGATATCTGCAATGCTCCAGTCTGTATGCTGCAACAGCGCTTTGGCTTCGCCGATAATTCTTTCTGTAATATGAGCCGTAGTAGGCTTTCCGGTTACTTCTTTTACCGAACGATTGAGATGGTTTACATGTACGGCGAGGCTTTGCGCATAATCCTGCGGCGTTTTTAAAATCAACGGCTGATCTTTTGTCTCAACCGGAAATTGCCTTTCTAAAAGTTCCAAAAATAATGACGTAATTCTTGCTGAAGCATTTTTGTGTTTAAAGAAATTCTCCGAGGGTTGCATTTTCATTGACTCATGCAGAATCAAATTGATATAATTGCGGATTAAATCATCTTTAAAAACATAATCTGTTTCCTGTTCTTCGATCATTTTTTGAAATAAAGAATCTATAAACACTTTTTGTTCAGCTGTTAAGGAAAAAATCGGTGTTCCGCCAATTTTAAACAGAGGCGACTCATGAAGGCTTTCTGAACGGTCTTTTACCCTCAAAAAATCTTCGGTAAAAACACAGGCATAACCTTCATAAGAGGGAGAAATAATATCCCACGAATAAGGAATATACGGATTTCCAAAGAATAAAATACTGCCGTCAACTTCTATTCCGCGATCCGCGTAGTGTATAAGGCTTTTGCTGGTATTGATGCAAATTTTGTAGTAATCCCGGCGGTTATAGGTCGGAATTTTACTTACATCACCGTTTACCTCATATACTTTAAAACCTTTCAGCTTTAAATCGTTTATTCCAAGTTCTGTTGCCTGAGATTCTATTTGCGCTTTCATTTTACAAAGTTATGAAAATCAAATAAAAAAAGTTTGTTTATTTTATTTCAGGTTTCCGGTTTTGGGCTGGCTTAACCGCAAAGGTCGCTAAGGGTTTACGCTAAGGTCGCTAAGTTTTTTTTGCTGAGGCGAAATAATCTCGTAAAGTCGCGAAGCCGCTAAGTTTTTTTTCTTTGCGTGCATTGCGTAAACCTTAGCGTTCTTTGCGGTTAAATCACTTAACTATTAAAACTCCAGATTTTAATCCGTTAGATGTAGCAGACAAAATAACTTCTTTTTCACCTTCATTTTTTTGGATGATGATTTGTGCATAACCATTAAAGAGTTTTCTTTTCCAGGGTTCGGCTGGAGTTAGTATCTGAATAATTCCCNNATCGGTGTTCATTACATCCCAGTCTTTTATTTTTTCAAGTGGNGTTGTTGCAATGTAAATCGTGTTTTTTCCTTCTTTTAAAATGGCTTTATTTAAAATATATTTTTGGGCATCTTCTGTACTTGGTTCTACTTTATTTCCGTTTACAAAAACTACGGTTTCCTTTCCAATTTTCTTATAGAAGAAGGTTACGATATTAGAACCTGAGTTATTTTTTAACTCAAAATCTCCTTTGTAAAGATAACCTGGAGCTTGTTTTTTATAATCCCTGTCTTTAAAAGCTTCACTCCACTCCTTATCATTATCATCCTGAATTTTATTTGGAAGATCTGCTGAACTTAATTTCTTCTCCTTAAAATTATTTATAGCAGCCAATTCAATGTCATCAATAAATTTATCACTCTCTAA
>Ga0065714_10002549_pt1 | contig 15729 bp, 11 predicted proteins | sample MisRhiReplicate2_FD_59101 | JGI IMG/M metagenome (GOLD analysis project Ga0065714, IMG submission 59101) | Miscanthus rhizosphere microbial communities from Kellogg Biological Station, MSU, sample Rhizosphere Soil Replicate 2: eDNA_1 v2... | ecosystem: Host-associated > Plants > Roots >...
TTTTAATGAACATCCTAAAAAAAATGAAATGATATTAGTTACCGGCGCCACTGGATTTTTAGGAGCAGAATTAATAAATCAATTAACTGAGTCGGGTGTAAAGGTAAAAGCATTAAAACGCGAGCACTCTATTATACCCAAATCAATAAGCAACAACGCCGATATTGAATGGTTCGTTGCGGACATAAATGACATTTCTTCGCTTGAGGATGCCTTTGAAGGTATCGATCAGGTTTACCACTGTGCGGCATTAGTTTCCTTTAATCCGAAGGATAAAACCAAATTGCTAAAAGTTAATATCGAGGGCACCAGCAACATTGTAAACCTGTGCGCAGAAAATAATGCACGTTTGGTCCATGTGAGCTCCGTTGCCGCTTTAGGAAATGCAAAAAAAGGACAACTGATTACCGAAAAAGATTTCTGGGAATATGACTCGAAAGCGCATTCATACGCCATCTCTAAATACGAAGGTGAAATGGAGGTTTGGCGTGGCATAGCCGAAGGCTTAGATGCAGTGATCGTAAATCCATCTGTAATTATTGGTAGTGGAGCAGGTTTCGAAGGTAGTGGGGCAATATTTAAACTGGTAAAAGACGGCTTATCGTATTATACCAAAGGGGCAACAGGAATTGTAGATGTTTATGATGTGGCGAAAAGCATGATTTCGTTAATGAACAGTAAAGAAACCGGCGAACGCTATACCATTTCATCCGAAAATTACCATTATCAACAGTTTTTTGGAGAAATTGCGCAGGGTTTTAACGTAAAAGCACCTGCCAAAGAAGCCAAACCATGGATGCTGGGCATTGCCTGGAGGGCTGCTAAACTGGCTTCTCTATTTACAGGAAAGCCTGCGGCATTAACAAGCGACGCTGCAAGAAGCAGCTTAAATGAAAGTTTATATAGCAACGAAAAAATAAAGAATACAATAGGAATACAATTTAAACCACTTAAGCAAAGCATTGGAGAAGTTTGCGAAGGGTTAAAGAACAACTAAAATGAAGCAGAAAAACATTTACATTATTGATTTTGACAGCACCTTTACACAGGTAGAGGCTTTAGATGAGCTGGCCCGTATCTCTCTTAAAAAACATCCTGAGAAAGACGCTATTTTTCAAAAGATTGAGGACTACACCAACCTTGCAATGGAAGGAAAGCTTTCTTTTGGCGAGAGCTTGGCACAAAGGGTTAAACTTCTGGAAGCTGATGAAGATCACTTAAAACAACTCATTAAGCATTTAAAGAAAAAAGTTTCTGCCTCTTTTTCACGTAACGCCGAATTCTTTAAAAAACATGCTGATGAGGTTTTGATCGTTTCTGGCGGTTTTAAAGAATTTATCACTCCTGTGGTAAGTAAATTTCATATTAAAAAAGAGAATATCTATGCCAACACTTTTGTAACTACAGGTGATGGAAAAATAATTGATTACGATCATTCAAACCCTTTAAGTGAAGAAGGTGGAAAGGTTAAATTGATGCAACAATTGAATCTTGAAGGCGATCTTTATGGTATTGGTGATGGTTATTCTGATTTTCAGCTTCGCGAAAGCGGCATGATCAAGAAGTTTTATGCTTTCACTGAAAATATTTCGAGAGAAAGCATTGTTAAAAAGGCAGACCATGTTACGCCAAGCTTTGATGAGTTCTTATATGTAAACAATTTACCAAGAGCGATATCTTATCCTAAAAATAGGATTCTATGTCTCATTATTGGTGATGCTGATCCAATGAGTATTGAATTGCTTAAAAAAGACGGTTTCTCTGTTCGTCATAAAACTACTTTCGAAGAGAAATATGTTGCGGATGTACACATGATGCTTTTGGCTGATGGCGAGAAAATTGAGCATGAAAAACTTAAAAGAGCAGTTAAGCTTAAAACCATAGGTTGTATAGGAAGCGCAAAAAACAAGGTTGATATTGCAACCTGTACCGAACAAGGTATTGTAGTTTTTGAGGATCCAAAACACAATCCTCGTAACATAGATTTCATTCCGAAAAGGATGATTGATTTTATGAATACGGGTACTACTTATCTTAGCAGTAACTTCCCGAATCTGCAATTGCCTAGAATCGAGAAATCGCACAGGTTAATTCACATTCATAAAAACGTACCGGGTATTATGGCTAAAATAAATACTGTTTTTGCCAAGCATGACATCAACATTGTTGGTCAGTTTTTGATGACCAATCCTGAAATCGGCTATGTGATTACAGATATTAATGCGGAGTACGACAAACAATTGTTTAAATCATTAAAAAAGATTGAGCACACTATAAAATTCAGAGTATTGTATTAGTCCTTAATTAGAGTTACGGTATGGAACTTACACCTCAGATCAAAGAAAAACTGGACAAGCTTCAAGAAAAATATGCAGCTATGGGCCAGGATATGTCGGCCTATTTGGATGGTTTGTTGTATGCTGATTTCTTAACTTATTGGGATTACATCCACCTGGATACTTTGCTGAGTTTACAGAACCCGAAAACTCCTTTCCCGGATGAAGAGATTTTTATCATGTATCATCAGATTACTGAGCTATATTTTAAACTTGCGCTTCATGAGTGTAAACAGATTTCGGATAATGAGGAGTTAACGGCAACCTTTTTTACTGACCGGGTAAGACGCATTAATGCTTATTTTAATGCTTTGGTTACTTCGTTTGAGGTGATGGTGAACGGGATGGAAAAAGATCAGTTTCTGAAATTCAGAATGTCTTTGTTACCGGCAAGTGGTTTTCAATCCGCGCAATACCGAATGATTGAGATTTCGGCAACTGATTTTATACGCTTAGTAGATAAAAGTAAAAGAGAAGAGCTTGCAGATAAGAGCATCGAAGAGCAATTTGAATTTATTTATTGGAAGTTTGGAGCTACGGAACTGGCAAGTGGCAAACAAACACTTACATTAAAGCAATTTATAAATAAGTATGCTGCTCAGTTTTTACAATTAATAAAGAACAGACAGGAAAGCAATTTTTCTGCGCTGTATCATAAATTATTAAAAGAGGGCCATGATGTTTCTGCATTGGCAGATGAACTTAGAAAGCTTGATTTATACGTGAATGTAGAGTGGCCTTTGTCTCATTACAAATCTGCGGTAAGGTATCTGGAAAGGGATCCTGTTGACATTGCGGCCACCGGTGGCACCAACTGGCAGAAGTATTTACCTCCCCGTTTTCAGAAAAGAATATTCTATCCTTTCTTATGGACTGATGAACAAATTGAGGAATGGGGTAAAGGATGGGTGCTTAGTGTGTTGAAAACACTTAGAAATGAGGGATAAACATCATCAAATTGCAAAATAATAGAGAATAAAGATTGCTTTTTTTATTAAATTTGCAGTAATAAAATACAAGTCAAAATGAACGAGACATTGGATATAACAGTAACCAAGACTGAGCAGACCAGATTAACAGTAACAGATTTCTCTCAATTACCTTTCGGAAAGGTCTTTTCCGATCACATGTTTATCGCAGAATACGAAAACGGTGAGTGGACAAACCTACAGGTATTACCTTACGGGCCAATTTTAATGAGCCCTGCAATTTCTGCCCTACACTATGGACAGGCAATTTTCGAAGGTATGAAAGCTTATCGTTTAGCTGATGGCAAAGTCAGTGTTTTCAGACCAGAGAAGAACTTTGAGCGTTTCAACAAATCAGCAACTCGCATGGCTATGCCAAGCATCCCTCAAGATATTTTTATGCAGGGGATTGCAGCACTGATTGAGATTGACAACAAATGGATTCCTGATCAGGATGGTTATTCTTTATACATTCGTCCGGTGATGTTTGCTACAGACCCTTACTTAGGTGTTAAGGCCTCCGACAAGTATACTTTTGCTTTATTAACTACCCCAACAGGTCCTTATTACAGCAAAGCTTTAAAAGTTAAAATTGAAACTGAATTTACCCGCGCCGATGAGGGTGGTGTTGGCTATGCCAAAACCGCAGGAAACTATGCGCGTTCTTTATATCCATTTGCAGAGGCTCAAAAAGAAGGCTTTGATCAGTTAATCTGGACAGACGCTGTTTCTCATGAGTACATCGAAGAAGCTGGAACTGCTAATTTAATCTTCGTTATTGATGGTAAATTGGTAACTCCTTCGGTAAGAAGTACTGTTTTAGATGGCGTAACACGTGATACAATTATCAAACTTGCTAAAAACGCAGGTATTGAAGTTGAAGAAAGACGCGTTAGTGTAAAAGAAGTAATTGAAGGAATTGAAAATGGTAGATTAACTGATGCTTTTGCAGCAGGAACTGCAGCAACAGTAACTCCAATTGGTGAAATCGGATACGAAGGTAAAGTTTATACTTTAACTGATCCTTCTACTCGTACCGTTTCAGCAGGTATTGCTAAAACATTGAATGATATCCGTTATGGATTGATTCCTGATGAGTTCGGTTGGAACTGGATTGTATAATTGATAGATTATCTTTATAAAATCATATAGCGCCCTTAAAAAGGGCGCTTTTTTTTTGCACAATTCAAAACATCTTGCTTACATTTTTCGGAAAGTACTTATACTTTAGTAATTTCCGCGGCGCTTAGCCGCATTTTCAAAACTAACAGTACCCAACACATGAAAAAACTACTACTTACTTGTTTAGCGATGTCATTATTTATCACCAAATCAGAGGCTCAGCTTAAAAAACTTTCTCAGCAGCAAATCTTTGGTGGACAGCCTTCACTAACAAAATCTATTAACACAGTAACCGGATGGAGTGATGACAACCATTACATCGAAATGGACTCCAAGGATCATAATTTGTATGCTGTTGATGTTAAATCAGGTAAAAGAACACCTTATACTCCCCCGCCAAAAAGTAATGTAAATATATCGGTAAAAGACAACGATGTTTATATTCAGTACGGAAAGGACGAAGCTAAACGCTTAACTAATGATAAGGACGAGGAGAAAAATCCGACCTTATCTCCGGATGGAAAGCATGTAGCGTTTACACGAAATAATGATTTGTATTCTGTTGATGTTGCAACAGGTAAAGAAATTAGATACACCAACGACGGAACTGATGTAATTTATAATGGTTGGTCATCGTGGGTATATTATGAGGAGATCCTTGGCAGATCTACAAATTACAAAGCTTTCTGGTGGTCGCCGGATAGCAAGAACATCGCATTTATGCGTTTCGACGATACAAAGGTTCCTATGTTTCCAATTAATGGATCAACAGGACAACATGGGTATACAGAAAAAACACGTTACCCGAAAGCTGGAGATCCCAACCCAGAAGTAAAAGTAGGCTTTGTTCCTGTAACTGGAGGATCAGTTGTTTGGGCTGATTTTAATGAAAAAGACGATCAGTATTTCGGCACACCTTACTGGAGTTTTGATGGAAGCAACTTAATGGTGCAATGGATGAACCGTGGACAGGATAACCTAAAGTTTTATGCTGTTAACCCGACTAACGGCTCTAAAAAAGAAATTTACGATGAGAAACAACCTTCATGGGTAGATTTAGATTATGATGGGCGTATTGAATATCTGGGTGATAAAAAACATTACATCCTTAAAAGTGATAAAACTGGATGGGCTCATTTCTATCTATATACTTTAGATGGAAAGCTCGTAAATCCATTGACTAGTGGTAAATGGCAGGTAACCAACCTTATTCATGTTGACGAGAAAAATAAAGTGGTTTACTTTATGGCGCGTAAAGAAGCTTCGACCAGAACCGATTTTTATAGTGTAAGCTACAATGGTAAAAACCTAAAAAGATTGACATTTGGCGATTATTCTAACCAGGTTTTGATGTCTCCTAATGGGTCGTATTTTATCGCTACCTATTCAAATGTTTCTACTCCAACCAAGAGAACGTTATTGAACAATAAAGGAACCATAATTAAAGAGCTAGGTGATAGCAAGTCTGATGATTTTACTCAATTCAACTATGGCAAAACAGAAATGACTAGCATCCCTACAGATGATGGTTACAACTTACCGGCTGTAATAACCTACCCTACTGATTTTGATCAGAATAAAAAGTACCCTGTGGTAATGAGTATTTATGGTGGCCCTAACGCAGGAAACGTGACCAATACCTGGAAAGGAATTGGTGGACAGTGGTGGGCTAATGAAGGAATAATACAGATCTCTGTAGATCACCGTGCATCAGGTCAGTTTGGTAAAGAAGGCGTTGCTTTAATGCACCGTAACCTAGGCAAATGGGAAATGAAAGATTATACCACTGCTGCCAAATGGTTAAAAGCTAAAAGCTGGGTAGACAATAAAAAACTACTAATTACCGGCCATAGCTATGGCGGTTACATGACTTGTCTTGCCTTAACTAAAGGAGCTGATGATTTCGATTTCGGTTATGCCGGAGCGCCTGTTACAAGCTGGGAACTTTATGATTCTCATTATACCGAGCGCTTTATGGATACCCCGCAGGAAAACCCTGAAGGTTATAAAAACGGATCGGTATTAACTTATGTAGACAATTACAAAGGCTTACTTAGAATTATGCATGGCGATATGGATGACAATGTACACATGCAAAACACCATACAATTGATAGATAAGCTTCAAAATGCCAACAAACATTTTGAATTAATGATCTACCCTGGTGGAAGACATGGATGGGGTGGTGTTAAGTCTGCTCATGATAAAGCCGAGCGTTTCCGCTTTTATTATCAGAATCTTTTGAATAAACCTGTACCAGAAGAGTTACTTAAATAATTCTAAATATTTATCATCTTTAGTTATGAAAGTATTTAACTGTTTAATTGGAACTGCATTGTTAATGTCGGCCTTTTCGGGTATGGCACAAACTAAATCTGAACCTACTGAAAAGGGCAGAACCTTGATATGGAGTGATGAGTTCAATTATAAAGGCCTCCCCGATTCTACCAAATGGGATTATGAGGAGGGATTTGTAAGAAACCGAGAAAAACAGTTTTATACCCGCGCAAGATTAAAAAACTGCTATGTAAAACATGGCAAACTTGTTATTAAATCGCTAAAGGAAAAATACAAAGATGCTGAGTATACTTCGGCAAGTATTAACACGCTTGGCAAGCAGCATTTCGCTGGTGATATTCGTGTTGAAATAAGAGCAAAGATCCCATCAGGAAAGGGCATTTGGCCTGCCCTTTGGATGATGGGATCAAATATAAAACAGGTAGGCTGGCCTAAGTGTGTAGAATTCGACATCATGGAATTTGTAGGCCATACACCAGCAACCATCCATGGAACACTACATTGGTCAGACACTAGCTTAAAAGATCCCAATGGACATAAAAGCAGTGGTGCTCACATAAAAATGGAAGACATCCATAAAAAGTATCACATTTATGGTTTAGAAAGAAAAGGCGATAGTGTAAAGGTTTTTGTTGACAATCAGTACTACTTTAGTATGGCAGCTCCAGCAACTGCTTACAAGGATTCTTTTACATCTCCATTATATCTACTAATGAATACGGCTATTGGCGGAGAATGGGGCGGCGATATTGACGATTCTATATTTGCTCAAAAATTCTTTGTTGATTATGTTCGGGTTTACAAATTAGATTAGACTTTGGCTAAGCGTTGGACATCACCTAATTTTCCCACGCAGAGCTTTCCTTTTTTGCCTGACAAGTCGGCGTTTTTCTCTGTCCGCTTTTATCTTCTCAAATTTTGCTATTTGCTCACGTATCCTCTTTTCTTTTTCGGATGTTACACCAACGCTATACTTTATGCCCTGAAAAAGTGTTTTCCAGATAAAACTAAAGAAGGATGCGGTTTTTTCCCTTTCAAATTTTATTGGAGCAGCTACTAGTACACCATCAGCTTGAGGGTTATCAGAATTAATAATCATTGCGTTTGCCAAAAAAGACATTAATCCTTGCCTAACCAAATGATCACGACCCTCTTCTTTTTTAAGCAGTGCTACCGAAAGGTCATTAAAAGCAAACTTAACTTTACCGGTTGCATGGCTATCATTAGCATCAATATTAAACTCGAGCTTTTTTACTCGGCCACTTTTAACCTCAACCATCCCTAATGGACGGGTAATTCTGTTAAGCACCCTTCCATCCATGCTACCTAAAGTCCCTGAATAAGAAAAGGCACCATCATTAGCTGTAAGATTGAATTTGAAATTCACATCTAATTTACCTTGTCCCATCATATAGCTGGTTAATTTGGCAAACATAAAAGGGTTTTTATCTTTAATTTTTTCGGAGTTAGTTATGTTGGTTATACTTCCGGAAGTGTTCTCAAAAGTGATTCTTCCCTTTTGCCTACTGCCCCTATCAAACTCTGCATAGGTTAAATCGATATTACTTAAATTAAGCTGCTTAACCGTTAGTAATCCTTTAACTTTCTGTAGCAGTTGATGAGGGTATTTCCCTATTTTGACTTCAGTTTTTTTTGGCAGCTCATTATTGTTAAAAACAGAAATGGAACCGTTGCTTATATTCATCTCTGTAGCATACAGTTCCTGCTTACGGACATACAAGGGTAGATTTATGCCTTCCAAGCTAATGTTACTCATTTGAATATCAAATCTATCTTTTGAATAACCTACTGTTTTTCCAAACCCCATTTCGTCATAACGAGGCACAACGCTAAAGCTTTTGACATTCAGTTTCCCTGACGATGCCATAAAATCAAGCTGATTAAGATTGATGTGATACAAACTATCCGGGGTTGCGAAGGTGTAATTATTTAAATTTATCACCACATCTTTAAGCAGATAAAACCGACTGGTATCTCTGGCCGAGTTTTTATCAATTAACCAGTTCTTTAAGGTTACATTAAGGTTTTTAATAGAATCAACTTCTGGTATGGCTGAATTTTTATTAACGTATTTGAAGCTGATATTTTTAAGGTCGATGGTTTTTACCTTAAGCTCCTTTACAAATTTAGAGATATAATCATAAGGAGATTTATCAGGAAACGGTCTTTTGACTTCATTGAATGCCAATTGTTTGTTTACCATTATGATGTTTGGTTTATCAAACAGCAGTAGATCAATTTTTACTTTCTTATCCTTCAACATAGTAATGGGATGAAAGTTCTTGATGGCAAGCTCCTTTAACTGTATATAGTAGATGTTATTTGGCGCATGCTTTAGGCCAACCATTTTCTTTAGAATATTAGTATCAGGGGTAATTTTAACATCTGACAACGAAGCCCTACCGGTAATGAAATTAGTACTGACATCAGAGAATTCTATACTATACAAACTATCTGTGGCATTTAAAACAAGGTCTCTAACTTGTGCTTTAATTATAGGTTGAAATCTGGAACTCAGGTGTCTGGATGCCACAACCAGCAATAAAATAAAAAAAAACATGATCCCGGAAACCCATTTAAGTGTACTGTAACTCTTTCGGACTTTTTTGATCATAGGCCTTAGTGGTTTAACCTAATATACGATTTTATTAATCAGACACTATAAATCGGCCTTTTTTCTTTCAGCATGTTCTTTTCTTCTTTCTTCTCTTTTTTCACGTCTCTCTTGTTTTTTATCTTTTATTTTTTCCATAGCCTCTTCCGGAGTTTTTACCGGAACAACCCCTAATCCAACGGTTTCGCGCATACCTATAAAAACACCTTTCCATAATAAATTAAAAAATGAAGCTGCAGGGGTTCTTTCAAAAGTAATCCTTGTTGTTCGAGGAGCTGCTCCTTTACTCGGATTGTCATTTTCAATTAACAGACTATTTGCTAAGAAAGACAAAAAGCCTTTCTTTTCACCAACACCTCCATTTTCCCCCTCTTTAAGAAGCTTTATTTTAAGGTTTTTATAATAGAAATGAACTATGCCTGAAGCACCTTTCACATTAGCTTGGATGTCAAAATCAGTTCCCTTCATTTGCCCGCTTTCAATTTCAACTAAGCCCATGTTCTTTGCCATAGGATTTAAAACCATCAAATCCATCGGTGCAACATTTCCCTTATAGCTAAAAGAAGCATTTTTATCCGTTAAGTTAAAGTTTAAAGTAATGTTTATTCGGCTTGTTTTCATTACCAGAGCTGTTAATTTAGCTATGGCATGATTGTCCTTGACTAGCTGAAGGGAGTCGTTAGTTAGGTTAAGAATATTTCCGCTAAGGTTCTGAAAATACACCGTTCCTCTTTTTTGAGTGATCGGATTATACTCTGTATAGGCAACATCAATATTAGACAACTTAACACTATCAATAATAGCCGCAATCGGCAATCTCTTAAGCGCTATATGGGGGAAATTATGAGCTTTATCAAAATTAGGAGGGGCTGGCAATTCTCTATTTACAAAAATACCTGCTTTTGCCGGACCTATACTTAGGCTTCTTGCATATAAGTTTCCTTCGGAACTTAACTTGGTAAAATCTACGCCGTTAAAGGCAATCTCATTAAACTTCAAATCATATCGGTCTTTACCGTATTTATATTTTCTTGTAAATGTGAGGTCCGGGTAAAGTGGGATCATTTGCAAACCCTTTATACGAATGGCTTTGTTTTTTACAGAACCTGCAATAGTATCTATCTTGATCGCATACATTTTATCCTTACCTGTAGACCGATAACCTGTCAATTCAAAATTGATGTCCTTTGTATAATAAAAACGGGTGGTATCAAACTGAGACAAAGAGTCGACAAGCAGGTCTTTCACATTTATATTTAAATGCTTTATAGAATTTAAAGGTTTTGATGTAGCTCCATTGATATAATCAAAATCGGCATCTATTATTTTAATGTTTTTTACATGAATAGACTTTAATGATTTAGAGATTTGATCATACAAACTGCGCTTATCATTTGCACCTATTTTCTTGACTACTTTATAATGAATCATATTAATGGAAGGCTGCTCCATGATGATGGAATTCATGGCTATTTGTTTTTTAAAGTAGGCGGTTAGTATCCCTATCCTGCTTAACTGAAGGCGTGCCAGTTTTATTTGAAATAAATTAGAAGGCGCAAGTTCAAGCGCTTTTAACTTATTAAAAACGGCAGTATCAGGTGTTAAAGTAACGCTATCTAACACCGCGCTACCAGTTATCAGGTTAAGACGAATATCTTGAAAATCAATTCTATAAAGTTCTTGAGAGCTATTGTAAACGCCATCTTTTATCTTTTCAGTAAGAAGAGGTTTCCATTTTGCGCTAAAATACAAAGCGGCACTTCCGACAATAAGTATCAAGACGGCAAAAATGCCCACTATCCATTTTAATAATTTATATTTTCCATGTATTGTGGTCTCCATATTAGTATAGTGTACAATATCAAGGCCATAATGGGAAATAGCGCTGGCTATTGTCACAAAATATTCATTTACCATTCTGCCAATTTGTCATTTGTAAATTAAATTGCGTATTTTTGAAGCCCATAAAACAATTGACCATTTATGATTGATTTACAGCTGACAGATAAGACACATGATGAAGAGCGCCAGGGCGAGGCTTTAATTGTTGACGCACCTTTGGTGCGCAACGGCCGCAAACTGTATATCGAAAGTTATGGTTGCCAAATGAATTTTGCGGATAGCGAAATTGTTGCTTCTATATTATTAGATCAGGGATTTGAAACTACAGGCAACTATAAAGAAGCTGATGTAGTGTTTATAAACACTTGTTCTATCCGCGAAAACGCAGAGCAAAGAGTTCGTAATCGCCTGTCGCAATTTGGTGTAGAAAAGCGCAGAAATCCTAAACTTATTGTGGGTGTTCTTGGCTGTATGGCCGAACGTTTGAAATCTAAATTTCTTGAAGAAGAAAAATTGGTTGACGTTGTGGTTGGTCCGGATGCATACCGCGAATTACCACAGCTGCTAAGTGAAGTAGAAAGTGGTCATAAAGCCATCAACGTATTGTTATCACGTGAGGAGACTTACGCAGATATTAGTCCTGTAAGGTTAAATGGCAATGGCATTACCGCATTTATTTCTATTATGCGCGGCTGCGATAATATGTGTTCTTTTTGCGTAGTACCTTTTACAAGAGGTCGCGAGCGCAGTAGAGATCCACATTCAATATTGGCTGAAGCCCAGGATCTATTTGATCGAGGATACAAAGAAGTAACTTTACTTGGTCAGAATGTTGACTCTTACAAGTGGAAAGGTACTGATGTTGATGAAAACGCCGAAATTGAGGTTAACTTTGCTCAATTACTTGAAAAAGTAGCTCTAATCAGTCCTGAATTGAGAATTCGTTTCTCGACCTCACACCCTAAAGACATTACTGACGAGGTTTTATATACCATCGCTAAACACGATAACATCTGTAATTACATCCACTTACCTGTTCAATCAGGAAGCAGCAGAGTATTGGAGTTAATGAATCGCACTTACACAAGAGAATGGTACATTAACAGGATTGATGCCATTAGGAATATTATTCCTGATTGCGCAATTTCATCTGATATCATCGCAGGTTTCTGCACGGAAACGGAAGAAGAGCATCAGGAAACGCTTAGTATTATGGATTATGTGAAATATGATTTCGCATTTACCTTTAGCTATTCTGAGCGTCCGGGAACTCTTGCTGCGCGTAAATTTGAAGATGATATTCCTGAAGAGGTAAAAAAACGCAGATTAAGTGAAATCCTGTTAAAACAACAAGAAACTTCTTTATATCGTTTACAACAATTTGTTGGCAAAACTGTTAGAATTTTAGTAGAGGGAACTTCTAAGAAATCTGATAAAGATTTCTGTGGAAGAAATGATCAGAATGCAATGGTAGTTTTCCCGGCAACAGAAGGGGTTACAGCAGGTCAATATGTTAATGTACATATAGATCGTTGTACTTCGGCAACCTTACTGGGAACTGTTGTAGTTGAAGAACCTGAGATTGTTTAATTAAACACAGATTACATTGGACGTACAAGACATAAAAAACCGTTTTGGAATAATTGGTGGTTCTCCGCTGTTAAACCGGGCCATAGATATTGCCAGGCAGGTGGCACCAACTGACATGTCTGTTTTAATTACCGGCGAAAGTGGTAGTGGTAAAGAGGTATTCTCTCATATCATTCACCAGATGAGCACACGTAAACACGGAGCTTTCATCGCGGTAAACTGCGGCGCCATCCCAGAGGGGACAATTGACTCTGAACTCTTCGGACACGAAAAAGGATCTTTTACGGGGGCTCATGAAGCTCGTAAAGGTTATTTTGAAGTCGCTAATGGTGGTACAATATTTCTAGATGAAGTTGCAGAACTACCTTTAGGCACTCAAGCCCGCTTACTGCGTATTCTTGAAAGCGGTGAATACCTTAGAGTGGGATCATCCAAAGTGCAAAAAACTGATGTAAGGATTATTGCAGCTACAAATGTTGATGTTTATAACCGCGTTAAATCAGGTAAATTCCGTGAGGATTTATATTATAGATTAAATACTGTTCCATTGCGCATTCCTGCTTTGCATGAGCGTAAAGAAGACATCTACCTATTATTCAGAAAATTCTCAGCAGATTTTAGCGACAAGTACCGTAGTCCGGGCATACAGCTTGAACCTGATGCCATACAAATACTGAGCAATTATAGCTGGCCGGGAAATGTAAGACAGTTGAAAAATATTGCAGAGCAAATTTGCGTTCTAGAGAAGGAACGGAATGTAACTGCTACAGCTTTACTAAACTACATCCCTAATGAAAGTGCTAGCAACCTACCTGTAGCGATTAATGGCAATACCAAAGAAGATTATACTGAAAGGGATATTCTTTATAAAGTTCTTTTTGATATGAAAAAGGACATGATGGAATTGAAAAAGCTGGTAGCTGAAATCATTCAGAGTGGAGGAAATACTTCTCACATCATGGCCGACAATCCTCATTACATCAATCAGCTTTATCAAGAAGTAGATCAAACCTTTGGGAATGAACAAGCTACACTGACGATTAAAAAGCCTGTTCAGAATGCCCCTGTGGACTACAACTATACACATGAAGCGGAAGAGGTTGAAGAATCCTTATCTTTAATAGACAAGGAATCTGATCTGATCAAAAAAGCACTAAAAAAACACAAAGGCAAACGTAAATTTGCTGCTCAGGAATTAGGCATCTCCGAACGTACACTATATAGGAAAATCAAAGAATTGAATTTAAACTAAGGATGAAAAATTTATCTATTATCATATTGTTATTCTTTTTTAGCAGCTGCAAAATAGGCCTAGACGGAGCGTCTATTGGTGAAATGAAAACAGTTAGTATAAAAGTTTTTGAGAACAATGCACCGTTAGTGGTAGCATCTCTAAGCTCACAGTTTACGGAGGAATTGAAAACACGTATCAGAAATCAGACCAGCTTAAGTATTACGCAAAATGATGCTCAAGGCATTTTCAGTGGGAATATTACAGGGTACAGCATCACCCCGGTAGCAATAACAGATAATAAGCAACCTACAGCTGGCGCAAACAGGCTATCAATAACGGTTAATGTTAAATACGTTAACAATCTTGATCCCACAAAAAGTTTTGAGCAATCTTTTGAGCGCTATAAAGACTTTAAATTAGCCGGGAACCTACAAACACAAGAACCTGCGTTAATTAAAGACGTTACTGCTCAGCTTACTGAGGATATTTTTAACAGAGCTTTTGCACAATGGTAGGCTAAAGTAGAGATCAATTATTAACTTAGCAACGTGGAGCAGGATATAAATATTAAAGAACAGCTAACAGGATTCATTGCCGTACCTGAGAAAATATCTCAGAATGATACAGCTATGCTTAAAGATCTTGCAGAGCAGTACCCTTATTTTCAGCCTGTTCATCTCCTGCTTGCAAAAGCAAGCTTAAATACAGATGAAGGCAATCACAACCTTGCTACTGCTGCGCTGTATACTAATGGTCAGTTACTGCATAATTTTCTTCATGAAACCGAAAGCCTGGAATCAATTGACTTCAATGTTATTAGCTCTTCTTCTTTTGGTTCTTTTGACAATAATCCTGAGACTTTAGATGAAGTAATAATTGATGAGGTACCAGCGGAATCGGAAGAAATCAAGGTAGCAGATGATCAGGAGACTTTCGACGAAATTGGCGAAGTCAATATTCATGACTATAATACGGCAGAAATTAACCAGATTCCGGTTAATGAAAATAAGGAAAAACCAGAAGATGATCTTGTATTAGAGAATATTGTAGCTACTGATTTCTTTGCCTTTCAGGAAAACTTTAAGGTAGAGCCCGTAACTGAAACTACAGCAATTACTGGGCCTCAGATTGAAGAATATAAAGAAGAAGAACCAATTGCTGAAGAGGAGCCGATTGTAATCAGTAAATATGATGATGATCAGTTACCTTATACATTTTTATGGTGGCTGGCTAAAACAAGGAAAGAGCATCAGCAAATATTTCAACCTTATGCTTCGCCTAAGCAGGTTAAACATCATCAGGAAGCTAAACCAGATAAAAACAGAAAATCCAATGAGCTTCAGCAGCAATATGTAGAGAACATATTTCACATGCAAAGCCCATTTGAAGAAGAGGAAGAAAGTGAATATTCTCCTAGTGAGTTTAGACATCGTTCAAANGGNGACNAAATTATTGAAAGCTTCATAAAGAACGAGCCTCAGATAAGCCCGCCAAAANCGGAACAAATAAATAACGAAAACAAAGCNAAAAAAAGTGCNGAGGATCATAATGACCTGGTATCTGAAACGNTGGCCAACATCTATATTGAGCAGATGCTTTATGACAAGGCCATAGAGACTTATGAAAAATTAAGTTTGATGTTTCCAGAAAAAAGCCGTTACTTTGCCGACCTTATTCAATCGATAGAAAAAAAAATTTAACAAC
>Ga0065714_10064908_pt1 | contig 15717 bp, 17 predicted proteins | sample MisRhiReplicate2_FD_59101 | JGI IMG/M metagenome (GOLD analysis project Ga0065714, IMG submission 59101) | Miscanthus rhizosphere microbial communities from Kellogg Biological Station, MSU, sample Rhizosphere Soil Replicate 2: eDNA_1 v2... | ecosystem: Host-associated > Plants > Roots >...
GGCGCTTTTCCCAGGCTCGACTGCATATGTGTGGCACAGCGGTCTTCATACCGCTCTCGTCCAAGAGACTCTAATTGCTGCTGGCTTTTCGACCAGAGCTCAAATTATTTGGGTTAAGCAGCACTTCGTTTTGTCGCGTGGTGACTATCATTGGCAGCATGAGCCTTGTTGGTACGCCGTGAGGGGCAAGGGTTCTTATGCGGGTGACCGAAAGCAGACGACTGTATGGGAGATCAAAAATAACAACTCCTTCGGAAACGCCAATCATGAACGGACATGGGGCCTTGGTACACAGAAGCCTGTCGAATGCATGAAGCGCCCTATAGAAAACAATTCCTCAATTGGGCAGGCGGTCTATGACCCATTTATCGGATCTGGAACCACGATCATTGCCGCCGAAATGACTGGCAGAGCGTGCCATGCGATGGAGATTGATCCGAGATATTGTGATGTCAGCATCGAACGTTGGCAATCATTTACTGGCAAGGAAGCCAAACTTGATGGAGGAAGCACCTTTGCAAAGGTGCTTAAAAAGAGAAAGTCGTAATGCAACAGCGCGGCCGTAAGTCTGCAGCATCTAAAGGTGTTGTCCTTACCAGCGTCGAGTTCGGACAGCGCCCGCCACCTCCGCAAGGATGTACCGAGCTGCAGGCAGAAATCTGGCGCGCGACGGTTGTTAGCGAACCTGCTGACTTCTTCAAAACGGCGGTGCTTAAAGCACTGCTTTTGGACTATTGCCGACATCGTGCGGTCGTCGAATCTGTTTCCAAGACCATCGATGACTTCCACTCAGAATGGGTCAAGAGCGCTGAGGGGGCCAAGCGTTATCACGAGTTGCTGAAAATCCGCGATCTTGAATGCCGTGCCGCAGTCGACAAGGCCACAAAACTCCGTCTAACCAATCAGGCGCGCTATACGCCACAAGCCGCGGCCACGGCGTCAAAGCGGGCCTCAAGTGCTATGCCATGGGATTTTGATGGTTCTGCCAAAGCGTAGCCTCCGCAATATAAAATGGATCGAGAATTATTGCAGGGTGCCGGAGGGAAAGTTGATCGGGCAGTCGGTTAAACTCCGTCCGTGGCAGCGCAAGGAAATATCGAAAATTTACGACAACCCGTCGGGGACGAGGCGGGCAATTGTCTCCTTCGGTCGGAAGAACGGCAAGACGGCATTAGCCGCGTTCCTCTTGTTGTTGCATCTCTGCGGTCCAGAGAAGGTTTACAATTCGCAACTCTATAGCGCGGCGCAGTCGCGAGACCAGGCCGCGGTCATCTTCGAGCTTGCCGCGAAGATTGTTCGCATGTCGCCGGACCTGCGGGCTGTGGTCGTTATACGGGACACTGTCAAGGAACTGATGGTGCCGAGTCTCGGTACTATGTACAAAGCCCTATCTGCGGAGGCCGCAACAGCTTTCGGCCGTTCGCCTGTGTTCATTGTCCATGACGAACTCGGGCAGGTGCAGGGCCCGCGATCACATCTTTATGAGGCGCTGGAAACGGCTACCGGCGCACAGGAAGAACCCTTATCCGTCATCATTTCAACACAGGCACCGACCGATGCGGACTTATTGTCGGTTCTTATTGATGATGCTCTGGCTCAACATGATCCTCGCGTGGTTGTCTCACTCTACACGGCACCAATTGAGGACGATCCTTTCGCTGAAGCGACTATCATAAAGGCCAATCCTGCGTTTGGAGATTTTCTGAACGCGCGGGAAGTGCGCGGGATGGCGGCTGATGCCAAGCGCATGCCGTCTCGGGAGAACGAATACAGGAACCTTGTTCTCAATCAAAGGGTCGAGGCAAACAGTCCGTTCGTTTCTCGCTCGCTTTGGGAGACATGTAACGCAAAGCCCACTCCTATCGAGGGCCTGCCGGTTTATGGAGGGCTTGATCTATCGGAGGTCGCTGATCTCACAGCGGCGGAATACATCGCCAAGGCTGACGACGTTTGGCAGGTCCATTCGAAATATTGGCTTCCTGCAGAAGGCCTAGCGGATAAGGCGCGCAAGGACCGGGTTCCTTACGACCAATGGGCCAAGGAAGGGCATGTCATTGCAGCGCCGGGCAAGAGTGTCGATTACGATTATGTGGCACAGCAGTTATTCGATGATTTCAAGCGGCTCGATATCCGTAAGCTGGCTTTCGACCGGTGGAACTTCCGGCACCTTCGCCCTTGTCTGTTGCGGGCCGGATTTACCGAGGCGATGATTGACGAGAGATTTGTAGAGTTCGGGCAGGGGTTTCAATCGATGTCACCTGCTCTCAGAACGCTTGAGGGGGAAATCCTAAACGGCAGGATTGCCCACGGCGATCATCCTGTCTTGAAGATGTGCGCGGCGAATGCCGTGGTTCAAACCGATCCGGCAGGGAATAGAAAATTGACCAAAGCCAAGAGCTCAGGGCGCATCGATGGAATGGTGGCTCTTGCAATGGCCATCGGCGTTGTCCCTGAGAAAGAGGAACCGCCGCGCGACTTCAAAATGATGTTCATCTAGGAGGACTAAAATGGCAAAGGCACTTAGTAATATCGGACTTGCCGCCGACAAGGCGATTGTAGATGCAATCAAGGCGCTCGTTGCGACCTATAATCAAACCAAAACGGCAGGTGACTATCGTGTGCTTACCTGGGACTTGGCCGAGAAAGCCATCCTGAGAGCGGCGATTCGCAAAAACCTTCGGGGTAACACCGGCTTCCGCGGCGACATCCCTGCACTTGCATCGACCCCGTAGCATGATTGAACTGCAGCCCGGCTTCATCCTGCTCGCCATAGTGCTGTTCACCGTTCTCTATCTGCAAACCTGAAGGCAAAAAGAAAGCCCCTCCTCGCGGAGGGGCTGGGTTTTTCACAGAGAGTTCAGGGCACGGAGCACCCGTTTTTTCAAAGCAGAGACTTTGGCCTTGTGATGCTCAACGCTCTGCGGCTTGTCCTCCTGAACGCCGAGGGCAAGCGTGTCGATGGTCTGAACGTAAGACATGCCCTTCTTTTTTAGCTCACGCTTACTCTGCTCGGATGAGCGCTTTTCGATTTTGTCCCAAATCGAGCGGCGCACTTTGCAGACGGCGAAGGTATTGGGGTTGATGAGGCGCACCCAAATTCGGCCCTCTCGTTCGACGATGGCCCTTCTCCAACCCTGGCCGATGGCTGGCGCCTCGTCATAGAAGTATGCTCTGACGATCATAGTAGTTCTCCTGCAATGTCAAAGAGCCGCTGAGCGTTTTGCCCAGTGTTGCTATAATAGCACAAGTCGGGATTGCAGTAAAATCGACCTAGTTGCAAATCAATGACTTAGCAAAAGCCGGTCGTTGCTTTTCAAACACTTAGAACGCCCATATTTATTTTTTCGCATGAAACGCAAGCCTAGTTGCGAATGAAGGAGACCGCCCATGAACCGGGCCTATGCCGTCCTGACCGTGAAAGCGGTCGGGGAGGACAAGCGCGTCATCACTGGCGTCGCCACCACACCCACGCCCGATCGGGTCGGTGACATCATCGAACCGCTCGGTGTGAAGTTCAAAAACCCTATGCCCTTGCTGTGGCAGCATCGCTCCGATCAGCCAGTTGGAACGGTGAAGTTCAGCAAGCCGACTCCCGAAGGTATCAACTTCGAGGCGCGCCTGCCAAACATCGAAGTTGCCGGACCCTTGAAGGATCGGGTTGACACGGCATGGGAGGAAATCAAGGCCGGTCTCGTGCGAGGAGTGTCCATCGGTTTCCGCGCGCTTGAACAGTCGTTCATGGACGATGGAGGAATCCGCTTCATCGAAAGCGAAGTGCTCGAACTCTCGCTCGTGACCATCCCCGCAAATGCGGATGCTACTATTCAAACAATCAAAAGCTTTGATACCGAACCCGTGTTAGCCGCGACAGGCAATGATGCGGAGATTGGTATTAGCCTCAGTGGAACGATTTCGACCGCAAAGGTCCGCGCTCTCATGGGGCAAGTAACCGACCCGGCGTCTCGGGACACAAGCGTCAAACCAAAACCCAAGACACCGGAGAAACTGAAAATGCAGACGACGCAAGAGAGGGTGAAAGCCTTCGAAGCCAAGCGGCAGGCGAAAGCAGCCGCAATGGCTAAAATCATGGAGGAGTCAGGCGACGAATCCCTCGATGCCGACAAGGCTGAGGAATACGATACCCTGAAGGACGAGGTGAAGGCCTGTGATGAACATCTTGAGCGGCTCAATCATCTGCTCAAGACTGAGGTGGTAAAGGCTGTACCAGTCCACGGCGAAACGGCCGAAGATGGTTCTGCCACGCGGCAGGGCCTTGCGGCTCCCCGCATTAGCGTGCGCGCAACCAACCTCGACAAGGGCATTGCCTTTGCTCGACTCGCACGCTGCAAGGCGCTCGCGAAGATGGACAGCATTCCACCTTACGAGATTGCCAAGCAACTCTACCCCGAGCACACCGACCTGCAGGACATCCTGCACAAGACAGCGGTTGCTGCGGGCACGACCACGGTGAGTGGCTGGGCAAGCCAACTGGTAAACGTCAACAGCGTGTTTGCCGATTTTGTCGAATATCTGCGCCCGTTGACCATCATCGGGCAATTCGGCACGAACGGCATTCCATCACTTCGGCGAGTTCCGTTCCGGACCATTCTCGCGTCACAGACCGCCGGAACGACAGGCTACTGGGTGGGAGAGGGCCAGCCCAAGCCGGTTAGCAAGCCGACCTTCGCCAGCACCTATCTGCTCCCGTACAAGGTCGCCGCAATTTCCGTTGCGACGATGGAGCTTCTTAGGGACTCAAGCCCGAGCGTAGATGCAATCCTGCGTGACGATTTGGCGAAAGCCGTCGCAGCGAGGATTGATGAGGACTTTCTCGATCCTCAGAAGGGTGCAGATAGTTCCTCTCCTGCATCCATCTCCAACGGCGTGACGCCAATCAATTCGAGCGGCCGCGATGCGGACTCCGTTCGTGCTGATATGGTCAGTGTCATGGCGGCATATCTCGCGGTGAACAACACGCCTTCTACTGGTGTGTGGGTGATGTCGGCAGTGACGGCATTGCAGCTTTCGCTGCTCACTAATGCGTTAGGGCAGCCTGAGTTTCCAGGGATCGCCATGTCCGGTGGTCGCCTGCAAGGGTTGCCGGTCATCGTCTCGGAGTTCATCGGGAAAACCACCGACTCCCCGACCGAAGGCCGCGACGTGTTCCTCGTCAATGCGAATGACATCTGGTTTGCCGATGACGGCGGCGTCGACGTTTCGATGTCCGACCAAACGGCATTGCAGATGGACGATGCTCCGACAAATGCGTCGGGCCCGACCGTCACCGCAACGACAATGGTCTCGATGTTTCAGACAAACTCGGTGGCCTTCCGCGCAGAGCGGACGGTTTCTTGGGCGCGTCGTCGCACTGAGGCCGTACAACAGCTTGCCCAGGTTGAGTGGGGCGAGGCTTCTGGCGTGAACGTCTAGTTTTAAGTGCGTGCGTAAAACCTCCCTGGGTTGGCCCGAGCCCCAAAGCGGGGCTCGGGTCTTTTTTGGAGAAAGACAATGCCCAAGATGCGATCGCTGAAAAGCAAGAGCTTCCGTTACGATAAACAAAGCATCGAACCTGGTGCCGTGTTCAACGTTACGAAACGGGGTGACGTGAAGGTATTATCGACTGCAGGGATTGCGGAGGTGGTCAATGACCAAGCGAGCAAAGCCCCGGCGTCCGCGAAAACCCGTTCGGCAAAGCCAGCGGCCAAAGGTACGGCATCAAAAGCCCCGGCTCGTAAAAAAACGGCAGTCTCGGCGGCGGGAACCTATGACCGCCGCGACATGAAAGCCAAATAGCGCATGCGCTTTTTCGGCTTCGAGATTACCAGGCCTTCGCGGGAATTGACGGTCAAGGCACCACCTGGCCTGAGCATGGTGCCTACCGCTCGCGGTCGGGGATGGACGACGATCTTTGAGCCGTTCGCCGGGGCGTGGCAGAGGAACATCAAGCTCGACCTCGTCAACGTCACCTCGAACCATGCCGTTTTTGCCTGCATGACCCTAATCGCTGGGGACGTGTCCAAGCTGGGTTCGCCCGAGTTCAAGCGCAAGGTAGGGGAGATTTGGAAAGAGGACGACAGTTCGGCTTACGATCCGGTCCTGCGAGAACCAAACCAGTTTCAAACACCCAACCAGTTTTGGGAAAATTGGATACTCTCGAAACTATGGAAGGGCAACACCTACGTTCTAAAGGGCAGGGATGACCGGAATGTAGTCCGGCGCATGTGGATACTCGATCCCTGTGCGGTGACGGTTCTGCTCTCTACTGGCGGAGATGTTTTCTACCAACTCGATCAGGACAATCTGAGCGGTGTGGCGACATCGACCGTCGTTCCTGCCTCTGAGATTATCCACGATCGGATGAACTGCCTGTTTAGTCCTCTGATTGGAATCTCCCCCCTCTATGCAGCGGGTTTGGCGGCGACGCTCGGGCTCAACATCCAGACCAATGCCGCGACGTTCTTTGCCAATCGCTCCCTGCCTGGTGGAATTATCACCACGCCAAACACCATCCCCCAGGAAACCGCGGAACGTCTCAAGCGGGAATGGGAAAACCGCTATGGGCCCGAGGGAGATAACACCGGCAAGACTGCAGTTCTAGGTGATGGGCTTGAGTTCAAGCCGATGGCTGTCACGGCCACCGACTCGCAGATGCTTGAAATGGCGAAGGTTACTGCCGAATGGGTTTGCTCGGTGTTCCATGTCCCGCTCTACATGATTGGAGCCGGACCGGTTCCGGTGAGCAACAACGTAGAAGCTCTTAACCTTTGGTATTACTCCCAGGCGATTCAGAAGCAGCTTGAGGACATCGAGGCCTGTTTAATGCGCGGGCTTGAGATGAAATCAGGAACCAAAGTTGAGTTCTGCACCGATGGTTTGATCCGCATGGATACCATCTCGCAAGCAACGACAGTCGACGTTCTCTCAAAGGCTGGCATCATTTCCCCGAATGAGGGGCGAGCGAGATTCGATCTTCCACCTGTGGAAGGTGGCAAGAGCCCCTATCTGCAGCAGCAGAATTTCAGCCTAGAGGCACTCGCGAAACGAGACGCCCAGGACGATCCTTTCAAGACGCAGGCGCCACCCACACCTGCCCAGCCGACTCCACCGAGCGGAGACCCAACCAATGACAACAGCGGGGGCGATAATCAGCGAGACATCATCCCTTCCATCAAGGACATTCTCAGAAAAGCGCGAGCGCATGAACGCCGAGCTGCGTGACACGCTTGCCGACTTGCTGGGGGAAGTCGTTGCGAACGAACGGAGGGACTTTCGCAAAGCCTTCGATGCTCAGGCGGCGTTGTGTGGGGAGAAGATTCAGGCACTTGAGGAAAAGATCGAGGGGTTAATGCTTGAGGCCAAGGCCCTTGTGGGACCACCCGGCAAGGATGGCGAACCGGGAAAACAGGGCGAGCCTGGCGCTGATGGGCGGGATGGTTTGCCGGGTGTGCCCGGTCCTGCAGGGCGCGACGGCGCGAATGGTAAAGACGGGATCAATGGCAAGGATGGGGAACAAGGCCCCAAGGGTGAGGATGGTATTGTTACGGCAGAGGCGTTTGCCGATGTCTATAAGGGGATATGGGCAGCCGCTGAGTATGAGAGAGGATCGATTGTCACCTTTGCCGGTTCATTGTTCGTCTCGTTAGCAAAAACCACGGACAAGCCCGAGACGAGCGAAAACTGGAAACTCATCGTTAAGCGTGGCCGCGACGGCAAAGACGGCAAGAACGGCGCCAAGGGCGAGAAGGGCGACCGGGGGCCGATGGGCCACTATAAGGGCATCGACTAATGCTCAGGCTTATCGAGCGATCGACGGAGTCGGCCATATCGCTTGACGAGATGAAACAGCATCTCAAGCGTGAGGATACCAACGAGGACGACGAATATATCGACGCATGTACAAAAGCAGCAACAGAGTGGGCTGAGAGGTTCACTGGCGTCGCTCTCGTGGATCAGACGTGGGACGAGTTTTTTGATGCCTTCCCTACACAGGGTCCGCTCTATCTGCAAAGGGGCCCACTTCTAGAAATCGTTGGCGCCTTTGCCCGAGATACCTCCGAGGTGGCATTTACCGGATTCTTTACCGACATTGCTGGGGGCAGTATCTATCTCGGCTCGACCGGCTTATGGCCCAATGTCGACGGAGCTCCGAGCGCCGTGCGCATCCGCTACCGCGCTGGCTATGTTGACACTACCGGCTCTCCAATCGAGGACTTGGGCATTCCTGAACTGTTTAAGGCAGCGATCAAACTCTATGCGGCCAGTCTGTATGGGGTTCGGGAAGGTGGTCGCCCAAATGACGATCTCAAAGAAATGCTTCGGCCCTTCAAGATAGATGACAGCCTTGCCTGATGTTGTGGGTTGTCGCAGGCAGCGGACCCTCGCTTGATTGTGAGGTCGCCGAGCAATGCCGCGGGCATAAATGCATCGCAGTAAACGACGCCTACCTCCTCCTGCCATTTGCAGACGTGCTTTATGCAGCCGACGACGAGTGGTGGATACTGCATGAAGGATGCCGGTTTTTCCGTGGTGAGAAGTGGACGACGGTCAGCAAGAATTACCCCAATCGCGCGGTCAAACAGTTCGGCTTGAAGTTCGTCCCAAGCAGGAGGTTGATTGAAGGCTTCTCGTTCGAGCCTGGGATTATCCATCAAGGGGGCAACAGCGGGTTTCAGGCCGTCAACCTTGCCTTGATGTTTGGTGCAAAGACGGTCGTGCTTGTTGGGTTTGACATGCAGGGCAGTCACTTCTTCGGCGAACATCCAAGGATGCCGCGGCGAACCGAGGGAAGGCGAAACTTCGCGCGGTGGATCAGGCATTTTGAGAGGGCAGCGAAGATTCTGCCGGACGGAATCAAGATCATCAACGCGACACCCGACTCGGCGATGCGGTGCTTTCCAATGATGGACCTGGCGGAGGCTCTCAATGCTCAAGAGGGGTGAGCTCGATCGAAGGATTTCCATCGAGCGCAGGACCGATGTCCGCGACGAAAACGGCCAACCCATTCCGACCTGGACAAGGATAGGACGGGCGCGGTGGGCGTCAAAGTTCGCGGTGAGTGGAACGGAACGGTTTATCTCCGATCAGTTCGTCGGACGAGAGCAGGACGAGTTTCATGTGGGATGGACAACCGACCTAGCCGATGTGAGTCCATTGGACCGGATTGTGTATCCGGTCACCCTAACCCCCACTGACAACGAGATTTTCGACATCATGGCGGTTCACGAAATGGGCTGGCGTGAGGGCTTGCGCATTCTAGCGGCGAGAAGGGCGGAGACCTGATGCTCGCCGATTTCGTCGCCTTCCTCGGCAATGCCCCGGCAGTCTCCGCAATCGTCAGTTCGAGGATTTATCCGCAGCTCTTGCCGCAGAACCCGACGTATCCCGCAATCACCTACAATCAGGTTTCGGCGGTGCGGGTTCATGTCCTCGCAGGGGCGGGTGGAAAGGCACGGCGCCGCATTTCAGTGAATTGCTGGGCGACAACGGCAAAGGCAGCCGAGGCATTGGCTGATGCGGTGAGGAGAAGCCTTGACGGTTTCTATGGCTCGATGCGCGACACGAATGTCGGCTCGACCAGGATAGATAATGAGATTGCCTTCTTCGAGGAGGAGGCGGGGACTACGGGGATTTATCGCGTCGTGCAGGATTACATCGTCGGACACTTGGAGACCTAAAAGATGGCAGAAGTTCAGGACACACAAGGCACACAGCTCCGTCGAAACGGCACTGTCGTGGCTAAGGTGCGCAGCATCGGTCCGGTCGGAATCGGTCGCGCGTTGCGGGACGTGACCACTCTCTCGGACACGGTTCACGTTCACAAGAAGAACATGGCCGACATTCCCGAGATTGCGGTTGAGTTGTTCTATGATCCCGAGGAGGCAATGCATCAGCAAATTATTCAGGACGATGCGCTCGGTGCCGTCTTGCCCTGGCAGATTCTTCTGGAACAGGGGAACAGTCCTGGCGAGTTCATCGAGTTCTCTGCCTGCTATGTCATCAACGCTGAGATTCAGAACATGGAAGTCGACGGGGATATGGTTCTGTCGTTCTCGCTCAAGCCGCAGGCTTTGCCGGTCGGACTGTATGAAGGCGTGATCGGGACGCTTCCCTAATGAGTGATTTCCTGAAAGCTGTGACCAAGCGCCCGTCCGAGATTGTTGATGTTGAAGGTTATGAGGTAGAGGTTCGAGGGCTAAATATTGGAGAACAGAACAGGCTCCGTAATGCGGCCAACGGAGATGCAGAGGCGTTGGGCCTTGCAATTCTTTGTGCCTGTTGTTTCCTAGATGGCAAACGAGCGTTTACCGAAGAAACCGTTCAGAGTGTGATGCCACGCATCGCCGAGCAACTTAGCGCTGCAATCAAGCGCGTGAACGGCTCACCACCGGGAAACTCAGGCGCGACGGACGCCGACGATTCAGCTTCCGCCTAGCGGCGGTGCTCGGTTGTACCGTCGCGGAACTTGAGGAACGTCTCTCAGCCCAAGAGTTTGCCGAGTGGTTGGAATTCTACCAACTCGAACCGTGGGGTTGGGAGGCTGAGTGTTTCATCTCGGGTATCGTCGCAGCGACGATTGCCAACGTGCATCGCGACTCCAAGAAAAAAACAAAACCCTTCGAGGCATTGGATTTCGTTCCTGGCCCTCGCGTGAGAGCATCCAAGAAAATTGACGGCAGACTACTGAAGGCACAGTTGCAAATCGCTTTTGCGGGGATGAAGCCTGATGGAAGTGCAAGTCAAAATCGAGGGGGCGCTGGAACTGGAAAAGGCCCTCAAAGAACTAGGTCCCATCCCAGCCCGAAAGCTAGGAGGTAAGGCACTGAAGGCTGGCGGGGAAATCATCGCCGACCTAGCCAGGGTTCTCGTGCCGGTCAGGACAGGAGCACTTGAGGATTCAATCACCGTCGTCATGGTGAGAGCGACCAAAGACAGCGAGCGCAAAGCGGCGATCGGCTTTAGGCCTCCTGCATCGCGATATGCTCACCTCGTCGAGTTCGGAACCTCTCATTCAGCAGCACAGCCTTTCATTCGCCCAGCCATAGATGCGAAGGGTGAGGATGCAATTGCCGTCATAGGTGAACAACTGTGGGCTGGCATTGCAGCGGAAGCCACTAAGGTGAAATAACCAATGGCGCAGATTGGCAGCCTGACCGTTGACCTATCGCTGCAGACGGCGGCATTCATTCGCGATCTGGGAAAATCGTCCCAGGCCGTCGCGACCAATACAACCAAGATGGTCAAGTCCCTAGCGGGGCTTAGAGCATCCTTCCTCACAGTCAGCAAACTCGGCGCCGGACTTCTCGCCGGTGATTTTGGACTTCGGGGACTGAGGCGTCTCGAGCAGCTCGTAAGTGAGTCCTTGAAACTCGCCGAGACCCTTGGTGGTCCGATCGGTGATGCTGCGAAGAAAACCGAGGGGAACCTGCAGGATCTTGGGGACGCCTTCAAGTTTGGCGTGGCACAGGGGTTTCTCAAAGAGCTAGACAAAAACTTTGAGGCAACACAGGCGGACCTCAATACCCTAACGAGGCTTGGCGAGAGACTCGGAAAGGTTCTTGGCGATGCATTTACAGGTGCCGCCGCTCTCGCAGAACGAATGGAGGAGCGAGCAACTCGCCTTGGAGATGCCCTAGACCGTTTTGCAAGGCTGGGCCTTCCACAATTCGGTGCGTCGGCCTCGCCGCTGGTCTCCGGAGAGAATGATACAATCGGCGGGGTGAGTACGTTCGCCAAGGGCATTCAGGGTGCGACAAGCGACATTGAAGAATTCAGTAAAGCCCACGCCGAACTGCTCCGCGAGATGGCGGATGATCCCGCATTCTGGCAAGCCATTACGGACTCAGTAGAGGAGAACAGACTAGCCACGTTGAAGCTGGCGGCGGGATGGCTCGGCGTTGCCGATACGGTCGGACAGGCCCTTGGCACTCTGTTCAAAGACAACAAGGCAGTCGCTATTGCCCAGGCCGTTATCAATACGGCGCAAGCGATTACTGAAGCTCTCAAACTCCCATTCCCGCTCAACTGGGCGCAGGTAGCAGCAGTTACGGCACTAGGTGCTGCGCAAATTGCAACCATCGTTTCAACCGAGCCCGGCACCGGCAGCAAGGCCATGAAGTCGAGCGGGGGAAAGGGAGCAACGGCAGCGGCTGGGGCAGCATCGAGGAGCGGTGGGAACCAAGGGGGAGGTTTACAGCAATCGGTGAACATCACAATCGAGGGCGAGAGTTTTGGACCCGAACATTTCAAGCGCCTGATAACGGGGTTGAATGGCGTCATCGCTGACGGCGCGGTTCTGCGGGTCACATGATTAAGACAGACGGGACGATCACATTGTCCGATCTGCCTATCATCTGTTGGCGAGACGTTGTGACCGTTGTCAATGTAAGTGCGGAATCCGATCCCGACTTTCCCGCCAGCAACGTCGCCAATCCCAGCACCGCGCTAAAGTGGAAGCACGACGCAACCGAATCTCCCGAAAGCGCGATCGAGTATTTTCGCATTGACGTTTCGGGCGCACAAACCATCAACTACGTTGCAATCGCAGGGCACAATTTTTCCACGGCGGGCGTAGCGGTCGGGCTTGAAATAGCAACCGACAGCAGCCCGATAGGCGGGGGCGGTGGTGTCATCACCCCATTCGTGCCTAACGACAACAGTCCAATCATTTTTCTTTTCACGTCGCCGGATGCGGAAAGCCCCATGTCGGCGTCGAATATCGAGGACCTTAGAATAATCCTTGTCACCGGCACGTCTCCCGCGGAAATGGCTGTGGTGTATGCGGGAGAATATACGGTTTTCGAACAAGGCATTCAGGCCGACCACACGCCTTTGCCCCTAGCGGAGGAGCGCGAAATCGTATCGGGGCGAAGTGAGAATGGCGCCTTCCTCGGGCGGATTACCATCTCCTCGCAGGCTCGTTCCAATGCCTCTTTTGCCAATCTGTCAAAGGCATGGGTTCGAGCACAGCTAATGCCGTTCCTAGAATTTGCCGCCGAGAACCCGTTCTTTTATGCGTGGAGTCCATTGACTTACCCCGAGGAGACGGGGTTTGCCTGGCTACAAAACAACCCGCTGCCGACCTTCGACATTGATGGTTATGCGGCGGTCGATTTTGACATGGCCGGTATCGTGTCGTGAAGCGGCTGCGATATTTCGAGCTCGATCTTCCGAGATGTGCAAACACCTATGGAGTGGCACCCTGCACCGCTGCTCTTTCCGGCGACTCGAAATGCTTCAATAGCAGAGCAAGCTGCCAGGACTTAGCCAACTTCAGGCTTGGCAGTCCCGAGGTTGAGTCGCGCACCGAAACGCTGTTCGCGGTAAATGCCACGTCTCATCTCGTGGCTATGCCAACGACAGTGGTCGTCGGCGATCTGCTTCTGTTGATATTTGCCAACGATGGCAATGCAACGGTCACAACGCCTGCCGGTTGGGGATTGCTTTCCACTGCAGCAAACGGGGTGGATGTTCGCGGGTCTGTCTTTGCCAAAATAGCGTTGGGAACCGAGGGTGGGACAACAGTCGATTTTGTGACTTCAGCGTCGGAGACCGCTGCCGCGCAGGTGTTTCGCATTCTCAATAACAACTGGCAGGGCTCTCTTGCGCTAGGAATAAGCGTTACATCTTTCACCCCCGCAACAACCACAGAGTTTCCCGATCCACCCTTGAGCCAGCCAGGATGGGGAAACCTAGAAACACTCTGGATTGCGGCATTTTGTGCATCTTCGGTTGCCGCGGTTGACGAATATCCGATTTCCTTTGTCGACGGACTCAACAGTCAGGGAGGAACCCTAACCACAGGCGCGTCTGTTTCGGCGGCTCGGTTGCTTGCCAAGGCAGAGTCGATTGATCCTGGGACATTCAATCTATCCGCCACGGCAATAGGTGTTTGCTTCACCATTGCGGTTAAGCAGTTCAACAGCGTCACGCTCCGGTTTGCAAAGCCTAACGATTATCTGCCGAAAGACATCGACGCCTATCCAAACATCGATAGCGTGGATCACACCCCGGCCGTTATTAGCCTGGGGGAGAATCTCGGTGAGCGGGCTTCCCTACAGATAACGTTCAAGGACGCACCACATAGCGATACCGGGCCCGGCTATGATCGCTATCTAGCGGACAGAACTTATGACCCGTTTGAGCAGGGAACGTGGGCGGGCAAGTTTCGTGCTCGCAACCCTTTTCTGCAGGGAAGCGCCTGTCGTCTGTTTGATGGGTTGGAAGGTCAGACGCTCGACGGAATGCAGGAGCGTGCATTCATTGTCGAGAACACGTCCGGGCCAGGGATGGATGGCAAGTTCTCCCTGATAGCAAAGGACGTTCTAAAGCTTCTCGACGGGGATAGAGCGCAAGCCCCGGCTGTTAATACGGGGAGACTAGCCGGGTCAGAAACAGCAGTCAGCAACACGATAGACATCGTTCCCGCTGGGGTTGGCGATCTTGAATATCCCACGTCGGGCTTTGCGGTCATTGGCGGAAACGAAATTATCACCTTCACACGCGTAGCGGATACGCTAACCGCAACTGATCGAGGATCGCTCGGCACCACTGCCTCAGCCCATGATCCCGACGAGAGAGTTCAGGTCGTCCTCAGATACAGTGGCGAGGATGTTGCCGACATCATTGCCGACCTTCTAGCCAACTATGCCGGTGTCCCAACTCAGTATATTCCGTTGGCGGCGTGGCGCATCGAGACGGCGGCGTTTCTGAATCAGGTTTACACCGGAACCATCGCCGAGCCGACCTCAGTCAACAAGCTCGTTTCGGAATTGATTGAACAGGCTGGCTTATCAGTTTGGTGGTCGGACGATCCATCGCTGATAAATTTGCAGGTGCTTCGCACTATTGCCAGCTCTGCTGCGGCTCTGGATGAAAGCGCATTCGTCAAGGACACGCTAACGATCGAGGAGCAACCAGACAAACGAGCCTCGCAGGTTTGGACCTTCTTCGGACAGCGCGATCCACTCCGTCCACTTAATGAAGAAAGCAATTTTGCCAACGTCGCGGTCACTGTCGACACTGATGCCGAAGCCGATTACGGCACGTCGGCCATCCGCAAGATTTACTCAAGATGGATTATTGCCGGTGGATTGACCGCAGCCGAACGGCTCAACGACATCCTGTTGAGTCGCTATCGTAGACCACCAAGGAAATTTAGCTTCAAGCTATTCGAGGGAGGATCGCAAGCGGTCTCGCCCGGCGTTGGATACCGTCTGACCGCCTGGCCGATCCAGGACTTCAACGGCATGCAAGACACCGTTCCCGTTCAACTCGTGAGCGTGAAATCAGAGGAGGACGGCGTAACCGCAACGGCGGAGGAACAGCAAACCAGTACGCCGATAGGACTCACCAATGACATCATCACCATCACCACGAACCAAAATAATCTCAACCTTGAGACGATCCACGACCAACTCTATCCCGTTGCTGTAAGTGGCGACAACGTTATCGTCTACATCAACCCCGGCGTCGTGGTCGGCTCTTCTAACTCAGCGGGCTATGGGTTTGATGTTGGCTCATTTGCTGCAGGAGTGAACATCTACCTCATCGATGCCGGACGCATTCAGGGCGCGGGAGGAGATGCGGGCGATGGAGCAAACAACGGACGGAACGGTGACAATGGGGGGACGGGCGGAACCGCTTTTCACACACGCAGAGCAATAAATGTCGATGCCTCGCTCGGAGCCATTTGGGGCGGCGGCGGCGGAGGTGGGGGAG
>Ga0065714_10003146_pt1 | contig 15707 bp, 11 predicted proteins | sample MisRhiReplicate2_FD_59101 | JGI IMG/M metagenome (GOLD analysis project Ga0065714, IMG submission 59101) | Miscanthus rhizosphere microbial communities from Kellogg Biological Station, MSU, sample Rhizosphere Soil Replicate 2: eDNA_1 v2... | ecosystem: Host-associated > Plants > Roots >...
AGCCCGATGCCATGGTCGAAGCCTTTATCGCCTGTGGTTCCGTGCCACGTGACGGTTGGCAGGCGAGCCCGTCTTCAGATGAATCGACGACTGTCGCGGTGTCCGCCGTGGTACCAGACCAGGCGGCTCGCGATAATGTCACCAAGAACCGGGGAGCAAAAGAGGCCCGTCCGGTCGAAGGTAATCTGATTCGTGTCGACGCCGGAAAACTGGATCAATTGATCAACCTGGTGGGCGAACTGATCATCGCCGGTGCTGGTGCCAATCTGGGGGCGATCCAAAGCGGCATCAGCGAGCTGATTGAAGCGACAAGCTCGCTCTCGCGTCTTGTAGAGGAGGTGCGCGACTGCGCCCTGACCCTGCGAATGGTGCAGATTGGCGGCACATTCAACCGCTTCCAGCGGGTGGTGCGCGATGTCTCCAAGGAACTGGGCAAGGACATCGCCTTGCAGGTGCTCGGCGCCGAGACCGAGCTGGACAAGACGGTGGTTGAACGCATCGGCGATCCCCTGACCCACCTGGTGCGCAACGCCATGGACCACGGCATCGAACCCTCCCAACTGCGCCGCGAGCGCGGCAAGCCTGAACAGGGCACCGTTCGCCTCAATGCCTATCACGAGGCCAACAGCATCGTCATTGAAGTCAGTGACGACGGGGGTGGCCTGAACAAGCAACGCATTCTTGCCAAGGCGATTGAGCGCGGCCTGGTTGCCGAAGGGCAACAGCTTGCCGACGGCGACATTCTCAATCTGATTTTCGAGCCAGGCTTCTCCACTGCCGATCAGGTCAGCAACCTGTCCGGGCGCGGCGTGGGAATGGACGTCGTCAAACGAAACATTGTCGCCCTGCGAGGCTCGGTCAACCTGGAAAGCGAGGAAGGGGTGGGCACCACGGTGCGTATCCGCCTGCCGCTGACCCTGGCCATCATCGATGGCTTTCTGATCGGGGTGGGCAATGCCTCTTATGTCTTGCCTCTGGACGTGGTTGAAGAGTGCATCGAGCTATCGACCGACGACTGCAGCGATCAGGACTTCCTGGACCTGCGGGGCTCGGTACTCCCAGTCCTGCGCCTGCGCGAGATGTTCGCCATCGATGAGCCTAACCATGGCCGTGAAAACATCGTGGTCGTGCATTACGCAGGGATGCGGGTGGGCCTGGTCGTCGATCAATTGCTCGGTGAGTTCCAGACAGTGATCAAGCCGTTGGGCAAGATTTTCGGTACAGCTCATGGACTGGGCGGCTTCACCATCCTGGGGAACGGAGCAGTAGCGTTGATCCTGGATATTCCAAAACTACTCGGGCAGGTCCCTAGCCGACAGAAGCACGGTGCGACCCTCAGTCCTGAATTGACTTAATCGTTCTCCCTGGAGTACAGCATCATGACCGTCAAAAAAAATATCTCGCTGCTGGTCGCCTCAGCTGTGTTGGGCATCCTGATCCTGGTCAGTCTCAGTCTTTATCTGATGGGTGGGGTCAGGACCACTGCCAGCTATGCACAAGTCAATACAGTGCCCAGCCTGCAGTTGCTGGATCAAGTGGCCCTGGCCCTGGCGGATAGCCACAGCCGGCAATGGCAGAGTCTGTCCGGACCGGCCGGTAGTCCTCTGCAAAGCGACAAGGATACGGTGATCCAGGCGCTGGATCGCTACCAGAAAGAGTTCGTCTCCGATGATCATGATGCGACGCTGCTCAGCGCCTTGCGCAGCACGGTCAATGAATACAACCGAGGCATGGAACGTTTCGATAACGCCTTCAAGAATGCCGCCCCTGAAGCCCGTAGTTTGCTGCTCGACCTGGAGGTGACGCGTGAAAAGATCACCTCCGCCTTGAGCGATATCCGTCAGTACAACCTGGACCTGGGGCGTAAAAATGCGGCGATCGCGGCATCGACCGAACAGACGGCGATCTACAGCATCGCTTTGGTCGGCGGCGCCACCTTGCTGGTCATCTGCTTGATCGGCTTCTTCCTGGTACGCCGGCTGCTCCACGCATTGGGTGGCGAGCCCGATGATCTTCGGCTGCTGGCCGAGCGGTTGGTGGCCGGGCAACTGGATGTGCAGGGCAGCAACAATGGCCCTGAACGTACCGGGCTGATGGGCTCCATGGACCGGCTGGGCGGGACCTTGAATCAACTGATCAGCGAAATGAATCACATGTCCGCAGAGCATGACAAAGGCGACATCGACGTGCAGATCGATGCGGAACGTTTTGCTGGCAGCTATGGGCTGATGGCCCAAGGCATCAACGATATGGTCAGTGGGCATATCAGCGTCAAGAAGCAAGCCATGGCCTGCATCAAGTCGATCAGTGAGGGCGATCTGCAGGCGTCCCTGCAAGCGTTCCCCGGCAAGAAAGCCTTTATTAACGTCACCATCGAGCATCTTCGCAGCACCATCACGGCGTTGATCGAAGAGATGCGTCACATGTCGGACGAGCACGAGAAAGGCGACATTGATGTGCAGATCGACGTACAGCGATTCCAAGGCTCGTACCGTCAGATTGCCCAGGGCATCAACGACATGGTCAATGGCCACATCAGCGTGAAAAAACAGGCCATGGCTTGCATACGTTCCTTCGGCGAAGGTGACCTGTCGGCACCGCTGGCCCGTTTTCCCGGCAAAAAAGCTTTCATCAACGACAACATCGAACAGCTGCGCAGCAACGTCCAGGCGCTGATCGAAGACACCCAGATGCTGAGCGAGAATGCCATGATCGGCAAGCTCGATACCCGTGCAGACAGCACCCGTCATCAAGGTGATTTCCGCCGCATCGTGGCGGGGATCAACAGCACCCTGGACTCTATCGTTGCCCCTCTCAACGAAGCGATGACGGTCATGGTGGCCCTGTCCAGTGGTGACCTGACCCGCAGCGTCAAAGGTGATTACCAGGGCAGCCTGCAAGACTTGAAGAATGCGGTCAACGAAACGGTGAGCAAGCTTTCGCAGATCATTGGCGAGGTGCGCAGTTCCGCCGATTCGCTGTCCAGTGCCTCGGAAGAAATTTCCGCCACGGCCCAGAGTATCAGCCAGTCGGCTTCGGTACAGGCAGCGTCGGTTGAAGAGACATCGGCGTCGATGGAACAGATGTCGGCGTCGATTTCCCAGAACACCGAGAATGCCAAAGTGACCGATGGCATGGCCGGCAAGGCGAGCAAGGAAGCGAGTGAAGGTGGACAGGCCGTCAAGGACACCGTCTCGGCCATGAAAACCATCGCCGAGAAAATAGGGATCGTCGACTCGATTGCCTACCAGACGAATCTGCTGGCGCTCAACGCGGCCATCGAAGCGGCCCGTGCCGGTGAGCACGGCAAAGGTTTCGCAGTCGTCGCCGCTGAGGTGCGCAAGCTCGCCGAACGCAGCCAGGTCGCGGCGCAGGAAATCGGCCAAGTGGCCAAGAACAGTGTTGCCCTGGCTGAGCGGGCCGGCAATCTGCTTGATGAAATCGTACCCTCGATTACCAAGACCTCTGATTTGGTCCAGGAGATTGCCGCTGCATCTGAAGAGCAGTCCATCGGCTCGGAGCAGATCAATACCGCCATGTCGCAGATGAGCCAGATCACTCAGCAAAACGCCTCGGCGTCCGAAGAGTTGGCTGCTACCGCCGAGGAAATGAGTAGCCAGGCCGAGCAGTTGCAAGAGTTGATGGGCTTTTTCACCCTGCATGGTCGGGTTGCGGTTTCTGCCGTACCACGGGCCGCATCTTCCAGTCTGGGCGGCATGCAAAGCAGTGAGCATGCCCAGGAAGGCGGTTTCATTCGCTTCGGGAGTTGAGCCATGGAACCTGCAGTCTTGAGCCATTTCGAGCGCGCACCGCAGAGTCCGTGTGACAGCGAATTCCTGCAATTCCTGACGTTCGTATCCGCCAGGGAGCTTTATGCGATCGATACCTTGTGCGTGCGAGAAATCATCGAGTACGGCCAGGTTACAAGCGTACCGATGATGCCGGATTTTATCCGCGGAGTGATCAATCTGCGCGGTTCGGTGGTGCCGGTGATCGATCTGCAGGCGCGCTTTAGCAGGGGCGCCACGCAGCAAGGCAGCAGGACCTGCATCGTTATCCTGGAACTGGTTCAGGAAGGCGAGCCGCAAGTGCTGGGTATCGTAGTCGACTCGGTGAGCGAGGTGATCGAAATCGAGTTGGCCGACATCAAGGCCGCTCCGGCGATCGGAAACCGGATCCGTGAAGACTTCATTCGAGGGATGGTCAAGGTGCGGGGTGCGTTCCTGACTGTGCTTCAGATCGACCAGGTGCTGTGTGTCAGTGAGATCGCCAGCCAGTTGCACTGAGTGGTAGCGCTCAGGCATGCCTACGTTGTCTTGAGATGGATGCTGCCGTCTACGGTGGATCCCGAGGAATGAACCATGTCCATATCTGCCTCGCGCTTGCCGGCCCCAGGGACGGCAGCGCCACAGTACCTGACCTTCAGCGTGGGCCAGGAGATGTTCGCGATAGGCACCCTGTGTGTACGGGAAATTGTCGAGTACGGTCCGATTACGCCGTTGCCGATGGCGCCGCCGAAGGTTCGCGGCATCACCAATCTGCGCGGAGCGGCCATTCCTGTGCTGGACCTCGGGCTGTGTTTCGGGGGCGCCCAGACCCTGGAAAACCCACACACCTGCATCGTCATGCTGGAGGTCCACGGCAGCGGCGGCGCAGGCCTGGTGGGCATCATCGTGGACGCAGTCAGCGAAGTGCTGGAGATACCGGCCGAGCAGATCGAGCCGGCACCGGCACTCCAGGGGCGCCTTAGCCCTGCATTTGTGGTGGGGGTCGGCAAGCTCAGTGATCGTTTCGTCTTGTTACTGGACATCGAGCACATGCTCAGTAGCGAGGACTGGTCGGCGCTGCTCCCTTCGAACGTCAACGCTGACGGGCCGAGACCATGAATGTCGTGCTCTCCGACAACGAGTTCCAGCAGTTTCGGGCAATGATTCACGAAATTGCCGGGATCAGCCTATCCGTTGCCAAGAAACAGCTGGTCAGTGGCCGCCTGGCCAAGCGCTTGCAGTTTTTCAACTTGACCACCTACGGCAGCTATTATCGCTTGTTGATGAAGGACCGGACCGAGTTGCAAATGGCGGTGGACTTGCTGACCACCAACGAAACCTACTTTTTCCGCGAACCCAGGCATTTTGAGTTTCTGCGCGATGTGATTCTCCCCGAGCTTCGTGGCAATGGCCCGGTGCGCATCTGGAGTGGGGCCTGTTCCACCGGAGAAGAACCCTACACCCTGGCCATGGTGCTGGCCGACAGCCTGGGCACCCGGCCATGGGAGATCCTCGCTTCCGATATCAGCAGCCGGGTGCTGGAAAAAGCCCAGGGCGGACGCTACCCGCTGGACGGTATCCGCGGCATTCCCGAGGCGCTGCTGAACAGGTACTGCCTGAGGGGCGTGGGCAGCAACAACGGCGTTTTCATGGTTGATCGCGCGTTGGCGTCACGTATCACGTTCACTTCGATCAACTTGAATAATGCACTGCCTTCGGTGGGGCAGTTCGACGTGATCTTCCTGCGCAATGTGATGATCTATTTCGATAACCAGACCAAGTCTGAGGTGGTGAGACGCTTGAGCAAACACCTGCGGCCAGGCGGCTACTTCATCGTGAGTCATTCAGAAAGCCTGAATGGCATCAGCGATGAATTGCAGTTGGTCAAACCGTCTATCTACCGCAAGCCGGACGCTTGAGGTGGCTCGGGTGGTCGAGTATTTCCTGCAACCCGGAGACGTAGTTTTTGGAGGGCGCCAAATGCGCTTGTGTACCGTCCTGGGGTCCTGTGTCGCACTGGTGTTTTGGCATCCGCAACGCTTGTTGGGTGGCATGTGTCATTACATGCTGCCGCGGCAACGGTCGCAAGGCGTGGGCAACCTGAACGGTCGTTACGCCGCCGATGCGTTGGCGCTGCTGTTGGAGTGCATTCATCGTGCGGGGGCTCGGCCCGAGCAGTTCGAGGTGAGCCTTTTTGGCGGGGCTGACATGTTCCCAGGGATCAAACGGTGCAACGGTATCGGGATTGGCCAACAGAACGTCGATGCCGCCAGGAGCCTGATCCAGGCCCATGGGTTGCAATGCCGGGTTTATCACGTAGGTGGCCGGGGGCATCGCCACCTGGTGTTCGATGTGAGCACCGGACGCCTTCAACTCAATCATGTCAACTCGCTGCTCAAGGTATTCGAAGCGCCCAAGAGTCATGCCTGATGGCGCGGATCAAGGTGTTGATTGCGCGGTGGCATGCGGCGTTCGCGGACATCAGCCCTGAGATCGTGCCGTCGTTTCAGACCAGTCCTTCATTCAAGGCGTAGCGCACCAGGTCTGTGCTGGTGGCAAAGCACATCTTCTCCATCAGCCGTGTCTTGTGGGTGCTGACGGTTTTATTGCTGATCACCAGTTGTTCGGCAATCTGGTTGACGCTCAGCCCTTGAGCCAGCATGCGCAGGATCTGGAATTCACGTGAGGTCAGGCTCTGCGCAGCGTTTTCGGGCGTTACACCGCTGCTCTGGAGTGCGATCTGCTCGGCCAGTTGTGGATCCAGGTAGCGCGCCCCGGTGCTCACCTTGCGGATCGCTGCCAGCAGCGCTTCCGGGTCGCGGTCCTTGGTCATGTAGCCTGAGGCGCCGGCGCGTAGCGCACGTTGGGCTATATGGGCTTCATTGTGCATGCTCAAGATGAGCATCGGCAGCTTGGGGTAATGGGCGTGGATACGGCCAATCAAATCTTCGCCACTTGAACCGGGCATGGTCATGTCGAGCAGTAGCACGTCTACGTCTGTGTGGCGCAGCAACTCCAGGACCTGGGCACCATTTTCCGCTTCCGCCACCACGGAAAAATCCTTGACCAGCGCGAACAACTGCTTGAGGCCTTCGCGCATGATCGTGTGATCGTCGGCCACCATTAAACGGATCATGAGTCGTGACTCCTTGAAACAGGTACGCGCAGTTGAACGGTAGTACCGCTGCCGATGCTGCTGGATATGGTGGTGGTCCCTCCCAAAGTCAGGCCCCGTTCGCGCATGCCCAGCAAGCCGAGGGTCCTGGACGATTGTTCACGTTGCTCAAAGCCTTTGCCGTTGTCGGTGATTTCCAGCGACCAGCCATTGTCGCCTTGCTCAAACGTGATGTTGACCCGGGTGGCTTCGGCGTGCCGGGCAATGTTGGTCAGCGACTCCTGGGCGATTCGAAATGCAGCGGTTGCACTGGCATCGTCCAGACGGATTTGCGGCGGATGAATCTGCAGGTTGCAGTCGATGCCCCATTGCTGCTTGAACGTGTCGGTCAGCCATTCCAGTGACGCGGCGATACCCATGTTGAGGATGGAAGGGCGCAGGCTGGTGGAAATATCCCTGACCACTTGCACCGTCTGGTCGATCAGTTGCAGCAGGCGTGCGACTTGTTCACTGAGCTGGGGCAGTTGCTCGCCGTACTGGAAGCGCAGCAGCGACGTGCCCATGCGGATTGCGGTCAGATGTTGCCCGAGTTCATCGTGGATCTCCTGGGCGATCANCTTGCGNTCCTCTTCCCGCGCACTTTCCCGACTGGACATCAATTGGCGCANTTGCTTGTTGAGCGATGCCAGGCGCAGTTCGGCCAGGCGCAGCTGCGATATATCGCGAACGACAGCCAGCACGGTGGCAATTTTTCCCTGGATGTCCTGCTCGGGAACGAGACTGATGTGATACACGCGTTGCAGTCGATGCTGCTCGGTGAGCACATACTCATGCTCCAGGGGCTGGCCCTTTTCCACAGCTTCGATGACGGCTGCACGGAATAGTTGGCTCTGCAGGTTTTTCGGCAGGATCTCGAGCAGGTCCTTGTGCAGCAAGTCGATCTGCGGACGATCCAACCAGGTTTCCAATGCCGGATTGATGAACAACAGTTCTCCTGTGCGACTCAGTCGTGCAATGCCATCAGGAGAGTTTTCAACCAATGTGCCGAGTTCCTGCTGCCGGGCCAATTCGTTGCGCCGGGCTTCCCGGATATCGGTGATGTTGCGAGCAATGCAGACCAGGCGATGCAAGCGCCCATTTGAATCGGCTACGGGCACCAGGTTGAAGTGGACAACGATCGAGCGTTGACTGCAAGGCAGATGCGCATCCAGCTCGATGGGAGCACCCACGGCGATGCAGTGCAGGCAGATAGCCTCGACAATACTTGCGGCTTCTTTTTCCAGGCATTGGCCCAACGGTTGGCCGATCATGTCCGAATGACTCTTGGCGAGCATCTCGCACAGCTTTGGATTGGCCTCCAGGCAACTGAGTTGCTGGTCGGCATCCACAGCGAGCAGGCAAAGCATGTCTTGCGAATGATCGAAGACTTCGCGGTAGCGACGTTCGCTTTGGGCCAAGTGGCTGTGGGCTGAGCAGCGCTCCCAGGCGATGGCGCCGATATGACTGGCCATTTGCGCATGCTTGCGGTCCTGCTCGCTCAGTTGGGTTTCACCGCCGACGAACAACAGGATGACGCCCAGCGTGACGCCGGTCTTATTGATCACCGGTTCTACCCAGCAACCCCGGTAGCCTGCCTGCAAGGCGGGCTGGCTGAAAGCAAGGTCAGAGGCATCGCGCCTTAAATCACGTATGAAGTGAGGATGCTCGAACAGCCCGGGATGTCGGCCAAGGTCGTCGGCCAGGCAGGTTTCAATCAAGGATGTGTCCGTCGGTGGCGCTCGAAGGGAATCGTCGCCGGGCACGGCTTTGAAAGCCATGGCGTTGCGAAACTCGGGTGTCAGGATTTCCAGGTAGGCGCTGAGCAGCGGCAGCACCTCAAGCAGCGTGTCGTTAGTGACCATCTTCTGGAAAATGGCAGAGCGCGCATTTTCGGCGCGCTCCTGGCGGCGCAACGCACTGATATCCTGGGCCGTGACAAGCGCTCCGCAAAGCTCGCCTGTTTCGTCATGCTCCGGCGTCAGGTTGCACAGGAAATCCACGGAGCGACCTGAATACGGGTCCCTGCTTTCCAGCAGGAACGTGTTTGCTGCGCCGGTAGATAACGTGAGTTTTACTTGCGTGCGAAAGTACTCGTCGAGCTGATCGGGTGTCGAGGTGCGTTCAGTAATGTGAGTGTTGGGAAAGCCCCTGGCGCGCTCAAGCTCAGGGTTGGCGTAGATTTGTTGTCCGAGCCGGTTGTAGCGAAGGATGATGTTTTGTGAGTTTTTGGCCAGTGACAGGTACTTTTTTTCGTTATTGAACAAGGCCTGGCGCAGGGCAAGGTGTTCACTGATGTCTTCAAGCTGCGACACAAAGTAAAGCGCCCTTGCATCGGGGGTACGGGCGATACCCACCGTCAATCGTGCCCACAGTGTGCTGCCGTCTTTTCGAATGTAGCGTTTTTCCAGTGTCAGGCTTGAGCGTTGCCCCTGGATGAGCCGGTTTAATTCATCCTTGCTGACATCGGTATCGTCCGGATGAGTCAGCCGCTGGAAAGACGTCGCGCGAAGTTCTTCTTCGGTGTAGCCAAACATCTGGCACAACATTTGATTGGCCGCGATCCATTCGCCGCTTATTCGCAGCAAGGCCAGGCCCGTACCGGCGGAGTCGAACGCCAAGCGATAATCCTGCTCGGCAAGGTGGATGTGTTCGGCACGGTGGATTTTTACCAGGTACGTGGATTGTTGCGCTTTGTAGTCGAGCTTCACACTCAGCGTGTCACCACCGGCCGACATGCCCTGGAAATGCCAGCTACCCTTGAGCCGAGCATTGGTGATGTGCTGTTCAAAAGTCTGCGGCTTGAGAGAAAACAGGGAGGGTAAGGGAACCAGGGAAGCGGCGGTCTCGCTTAACCCCAGCAATCCGCTGGCGCAGTCATCCATGATGAGCAGCGCCCCCTGGGCATCCAGCAACAAGACACCCACGTCGTCCGCATCCTGCGTGTCCGGTGTTGCTACCGCAATGGCTGAATCCATTCGCCCATCCTCTGGCAACTCGTTCCTGAGCATAGCTTAAGTCTTGAGAGCTAAATCGAGTGTTCGACTATGGTCATAGGGCTGCCCACGGGTTTTGATCGATGCTTGGTATACCTGCAGGGTTTTGCCCGCGGACGAAAGGAAGGGGGTTACCTTGGACAGATATCAAGGATGAGACCACAATGATGCCGCTGTGATATCAATTGTGTGGCCGGCGCAACGAGCGTATCTATGCAAGCAGCTTCAAAGAATAGGGTCAGTTTGCGCAGATGGATCTGGCGGGCGTTTGCCAGTACCAGCCTGTTGCCGCTCGTCTTGGTGGAAGGCGTGCTGATTAGCACTTATTTCATCACGAACCAGTCCATTCGAAACTCCCAGATCGAGCACCTGCATCAAAGTGCAACACGAGACATTCAGGTATCGGTTCAGCAGAATGCGCTGTTGGTGCAAGAACAATTGGAGCAGGTTCACAAAACGATCAGTCTTTATGCCAAGTCCACTGAGCATGAGCTCACCGAAAACCAGCCTCCCGTGGCGGCATCGCTTTCAGCAAGTGCCGATGGTGTCCGTTACAGCGCAGCAAACGACGGGGCGTCCGCCTCGTTTTATTCGAATGTCACCCCGCTGAAAAAGCAGGACCTCTACAAGATATCGCTGCTGGCGAATCAGGACTTCATGATGAAGCAGTTGAAGGACGGGGATCCTCTGATTGCCAGCATCTATTTCAATACGTGGGACAGTTATAACCGGATTTATCCCTGGTTTAATACGCTCGAGCAGTACCCACATGATATGGACATCACCCAATACAACTTCTACTACTTGGCCGATGCAAAACATAATCCTGATAAAAAAGTAGTCTGGACCGATGTCTACCTGGATCCCGCCGGCCAGGGGTGGATGATGTCTGCCATTGCGCCGGTCTACAGCGGCGACTTCCTGGAGGGCGTAGCCGGGGTCGACGTAACGGTCGATGGCATCTTGAAGCAAATAGAGCAGTTGAAGATGCCTTGGGGTGGCTACCTGATGCTGGTCAACAATAAGCTCGATATCATGGCCGTGCCCAAGGCGGGGCAACGTGACTTTTCCCTGCGAGCCGTCGATAACCAGCCCGCTGGAGAGCCTGTTGATCGCGAGCGCCTGCAATCGCCGGATTTGAACCTCTCTCGTTATCCGGACCTCGCCAGTCTCAATAAGAACTTGCCGGGTCATCCAGAGGGCATTGTTGCGCTGACGTTGAATGGACGGCCTCACCTGGTCGCCTGGAGCGAGATCCCCACCACCGGCTGGCTCTTGTTGGCGGTAGTGGACGAAGCGGCGGCGATGCAGGAAACCAATCTGCTTGCCAGTCATTACCGCGAAGTGGGGTACCTGTTGGTCGCGGGGCTGGTTGTGTTCTATGCCTTGTTCTTTGCCTTCATGTGGTGGCGCACACGTGATCTCAGTCGCCAGTTGAGCACGCCGGTGCAAGGGGTCTCTCGCATGATGCGAGAGATCGGCCGGGGTAACTGGCAACCAGCGGCAAGTCCTTCCGATATCACCGAACTGTGGTCAATGTCTGACCAGGCACTGGGGATGGGCAGGCAGTTGGCCCAGGCCGAATTCATACGCAGCTCCACACAGCAGCGTCTGGAGTTGGTCATGGAGAGTTTTGCCGAAGGGCTCTGGGAGTACTACCCGAAACGGCAGCGTTTTATTCTCAAGGGTGCCCTGAGCCAGCGTTTCGGCTTTGCCGTCAATGAAGTGCCGATGGCGAGATTGCTGGAGAACATTCCCGTTGAAGATCGGCAAACCTTCACCCAGTTTCTGGAGGAGGCCAGGGGCAGTGCAAGCGTGGCGCCGGAAGTGGAGTTCCGGATCAGGGACGTGCATGGAAAGCTGATCTGGATCCTTTGCCGGGGCCGTACGCTGGAGCCCTCTCGGCTGGATGATTCCAGTGTCGTGGTCGTGGCGTGTGTCGACATTACGACACTCAAGCAGACCCAGTTGGATCTGCGGGAGAAAACCCTGGAGGCAGAGGCCGCCAGTACTGCCAAGTCCAAATTCATCTCCAGCATGAGCCATGAGCTGCGTACGCCATTGAATGCGATCTACGGGTTTGCCCAGTTGGGGCTCATGCAGTCGCCTGCCCCGGCATTGGAAGAGACGGCCAACCTGGAGGAAATCATCAAGGCCAGTGAACACCTCATGCAGTTGGTTGACGATCTGCTGGACCTCTCCAGCTTGCAGGCCGAGAAGCCACTGCTGGATCTCAAGCCCGTACACGTGGCAAGCCTGTTATCCAACTGCGCTGACATGGTCCAGCAGCAAGTCTCGGCGCATGGCCAGACGTTGCACATCAATGCTCCCCTGGATACATGGCATGTCTGGGCGGATAAGCGTCGCCTCAAGCAGGTCCTGATCAATCTGTTATCCAATGCAATCAAGTACAACCGGCCCGGTGGAGACATTACTCTGGGGGCTTTGGTTGTCGAGGACGGAGCCAGGCTTCGTCTTTATGTGACGGATACCGGCATGGGTATTTCCCCGGCTTTGCAGGGCGAGCTTTTCAGACCCTTCCAGCGTTTGGGTAAAGAGAACTCGTCCATCCAGGGGACTGGCATTGGCTTGGTGTTGTGCCGAGATCTGGCGCTCCTGATGCACGGCACCATGGGCTTTGAAAGCCACGTCGAAGTCGGGACGACTTTCTGGATCGACCTGTGCTCGGCGGCGTTTCCTGTGCCGGGGAACGAGTCCAAAATGTCGGCGATAGCCTTGCCACGCGTGTTGTTGGTGAGTAACGACCCCAAGGATGCTGAGGTGGTTCGAGAGGCGTTAATCGGCGACTTCGAGCTGGAACGGGTTGATACCTTGCCCGAAGCGGGTCTCGTGCTTGATGCCACGGCGGTCAGCGTATTGATCGTCGCCACTGCCGACCCAGTGCCGGTGCTGAACACTTTTTTCAGCGGCTTGCGCACGCGTATCACAAAGACTGCCATGTCGATCATCGTGGTCCGTGCGGCCGTCGATCACGCTTCGGTTGGCCAGCTTGAATGCCAGGCCATCGTCTCTTCTCCATTGGAGAGGCAGAGTATTCGTAGTCTGGTATTGACGCTCGCCACGGGGAGGGCGGATGTATGTTTGCCAAAGTAGATGCGCAAAGCAGGATCGTCATTATCGACGACGTGGCCACTAACCTCCGGCTTCTGGATTCATGCTTGCGAGCCGTGGGCCTGCAGAACATCACCACATTCAGCGACTCTGCCAAAGGACTGGACTGGTTGCTTGCGAACGCCTGGGACCTGCTGTTGTTGGACCTGGACATGCCCGCACCCGACGGCTTTGAGATCCTTGATCGCCTCAATGCACGTGACCGCACGGAATCACCGGTCATCATCGTGACGGCCTTGAGTGATCAGCAGAACAGGCGCAAAGGACTGGAAATGGGCGCCAACGACTTCATCTCCAAACCCATTGATCTGCCTGAAGTGCTGCTCAGGGTGCGTAATTGCCTGGAGCTGGCGCAGGCGGCCAAGCTCCTGCGCGACGTCAATGCTGAACTTGAGCGCAAAGTGGAACTGCGCACCGCCCAGCTGGCTTCCAGCTACAAGGCGATCAGCAGCAGCTTGAGTCGAGCAGCCAGCTATCGCGATGACGACACGGGGCAGCATATTGTCCGTATTGGCGAGTCCGCGGCTTTGTTGGCCAAGGCAATCGGCATGCCCGCGCAATGGTGTGACCTCATGAGGATGGCTGCACCGATGCACGACGTTGGAAAAATCGGCATTGCAGATGCCATTCTGCAAAAGCCTGGAGCATTGACCTCGCAGGAGCGGGCGATCATGCAGGAGCATGCCCGCATTGGTTATGAAATCCTGCATGACCCAGAGGGCTCTCCGTTGACGGACCTGGCAGCGGAAGTTGCCCTGTCGCATCACGAACGTTGGGATGGCACCGGCTATCCCAAGGGATTGCAAGGCAAGGAGATCCCGTTATCGGCAAGGATTGTGGCGATATGTGATGTGTATGACGCCATAAGGATGCCTCGCGCCTATAAGCAGGCTTGGGATGTCGAGCGTTCCAGGCGTTTCATCATCGAACAAGCCGGTACCCAGTTCGATCCTTTCCTGGTGGATGTCTTTTGTAATCTCTTTGACGAAATAGATCGCTTGCGCCTGCCTGATGCGCAGGAGGGCTGATGTTCAGCGTACTGCCTGGCCAAGGGGAGCGGTCAGAAAGCGGTTTTCTTGAAGCAGCGAGCGGACACGCCCCGAAAGAACGACCAAATGGCGAGCCCCTGCACGACGACCGCTGCTGTCACGACGGCGACGATGGCGTGATTCGGATCGCGGAAGAGCGAGCGCACCAGGCCGAAAAAGGCCGGGGCGAAGGCGTAGGTGGCTTGACTGATCGCGACCATCAGGGCGATTACCCTGGCGGTTTGTTCACGGCTGAACTCGGTCTGGGCTATCAGTGGCGGCAAGGAGGTGGCATTGCCAATGCCTGAACCGATCAACACCACGGCTATCCAGGCCACTGTCGGGTGAAGATCCAGGCCGAGAAGCATCAGCGTGCCCAGCATCTGGATGACATAACCGAGGCAGGCCAGTTGTCGGCGGTTCATGCCTTGGATCATCAAGCGTGCGGCGACGTATCGCCCGCCCATCGCACTGGCAGTGGCCAGACCCATGGCGAATGAGGCCTCATGCGCCCCCATGCGACCCACCAGGATCGAGTACAGGTGCGCGATCAAGCCGATCTGGGCGAACAGCCCCAAGGACATACCGGCTGCCAGGGTGCGGAAACTTGCCGAGCGGAGGGTCTGCATGGCGGTCCACGGCGTGGCGCTGGCACTGATCGGTACGGGTTCCGGTTGGTCTGCATGGTCGGGATGTTGCCCCAGGCTTTCTGGGCTTTTGTTGAAGACCAGGAAAGCGAAGGCGCCTATGAGCAGCACCGCGACAATGCTGATCGCCAGCGCCGCCATGGCAAAGCCGAACCGCTCGATCAGCAACACCCACAGCGGCGAAAAGATCACCCCACCCAGGCTGGCGCCGTTGTAGGCCTTGCCCAGGGCCTTGGGTCTCTCCTTGACGTACCACGGCGCGATCAGGGTGTTAACGGCCGCAGCACCCAATGTCACCCAGCCGATACCCGAGCAGAGGGCGCCGGTATACAGCACCCATAACTGGTTGGCGTGAGCCCAGATGTTTACGCCAATGCCCAGGACGATGCTGCCCAGCAGGGTGATGGCGGGTATCCCGAAGCGCGCGTAAAGGCGCGGCAGGTTGGCGATGACAAGCGTGCCGCTGAGAAAGTGCAAGGTCACGGCAGCCGAGACCTGGGCGATCGGCCAACCCGTGCGCTCCATGACGGCTTGCATGTAAATCGGCGGCCCATAGAAGCCGATCCCCCAGCCGATAATCGCCAGGATGAACGTGCAGGCCAGTACGGTTTTTCCATAAAAGCGGGTGTGTGTCATCGCCATCTCCTCCAGGGTGGCTCACAGACTATGGGATCGACAGGTTCCTCACTTCGAGGTGCGTCGAACTGTGGATGTCGGGCGGGTGATCTTCATGGGCAAAGATGCAATCGTCGAACCGACCTCTTCGACAATCCGCAGAACGACCGCACCAAGCTGTTCCTGAGCCAGATCCTGCATTGAGGATGAAGTCCAATAGCCTAGCCTGGCGTCTGTTAAAAAAATATTCGTAGCGGGCTGTCGATTTCGGCCAATGCCATTCGATTAACCCATAGAGCCGCCACACGGACGGCCTAATCCATCCACTCTCAGGAGATCAGAGCATGCGATTTATGGTGATCGTCAAAGCC
>Ga0065714_10064909_pt1 | contig 15698 bp, 9 predicted proteins | sample MisRhiReplicate2_FD_59101 | JGI IMG/M metagenome (GOLD analysis project Ga0065714, IMG submission 59101) | Miscanthus rhizosphere microbial communities from Kellogg Biological Station, MSU, sample Rhizosphere Soil Replicate 2: eDNA_1 v2... | ecosystem: Host-associated > Plants > Roots >...
TCCCCTGCATTTGCTACAATTTGAAAATCACCACTTCCATCTGTTTGCGAGGAAACACCTGTGCGTTCAACCTTAACGCTAATACCAGGCAATCCTTCCCCTCTATTATCAACCACTTTACCTTTAATGGTGGCAAAAGCAGCACTATTTAACAATTGGTCCAACGGTTCGTTTAGACTTATTGTTCTAGGGATAATATCTTTTTTGGTGCTGATTGGTGTTGTTTTCAGGTGGTTTAGGTCGTTTGCTACCGATGCTAAACTTCCACCCAATAATACCAGCGTAAAAATAGATGCCCTACAAAAAAGTAAATTTTTAAGTTTCATACATTTGGTTTATTTGTTTCTTGGTTTATTGATTTGTTGGTTGGTTAATTGGTCTGTTTCTCTTTCTGTTTCTTGTTTTGTTTGTTTTGGTTAATACTTGATTGTTTAGTTCATTTCCAGTAATTGATAGATAGCATTTGAAATGAGATCAAAACCATCTTCTCTACCTGGCTATTTATTAACAAGTACCTTGAACTACCCAAATGATTCAAAAAAAATTAAAAACTTTGCTGATGCAGGATAGCAGTAAGAAGAGTAAATATGAATTGACTGCCTTTTCAAATAGCCTCATTGAAAAATGCAGAAAGAGTTATTACTCATTTTTCATGATTTTACAATTGTAAAATCATATCGTATGTATAGGCAGATCCCAGCGATTAGGAGAAGGTTTGAGAGAGAGGTTGACAAGCTATTTTAAGTAAGACTCACCCTAACAGTCCTTCGTCATTTCTAGCACTAAACAAGCGCCACTTTAGACCCGAATAGAAATTTTATCCGATATAGGTCTGTTTCAAAAACAAAGCCTTCTTTGCGTACGCAAAGAAGGCTTTCAACTTAATCCTCATGACATTGAAGCTACTCTTTAGCTTCAATGTCATGATCAAGTAAAGCATTTTTATAACCAAGAGAGTAATTAATGGCTCCCCACGCGGTTAGCATAGTAATGATATCTTCTTCTTTTAATGGGCCTGTGATTTGGTTTTTACAAAACTCCAGGTATTCTGCTTCTGTCATAAGCGCTACAGTTCTCTATACAAATTAAAACAACAAAAAACTTCCATATGGGAAGCCTTTCATGGCACTCACAAATGTACTATTATCGAGGAAATTTAAAGAGGATGTTCACAAATTTCAAGCCGGTTAACAAACCGATGTCTCTCCCTTAAGATCTTGTAAGAGCTGATCTCAGTACAGTTTGGACAACGGGATCTTATTCTCAGCCACAGTCACTTTGAAGTTTCTCAATCCGTTCGATTTTCTGCCTAGAAATCACAAACGATTTATGAACACGTAAAAACTGATCTACCGGGAGTTTCACCGTTCTAAATCCCGTTATCGTAACCTCTGACTAGCCTAATCCATTTCTAGAACAACGCTCCAGTCAAGAAACTAAACCTCTAGACCATATAAAAAAATCCTGCAGGCAAGGCCTCGCAAAATGTACGCTAGTCTTACAATAAACATCATTGTACACATCCTGCTTTTCTATCAATATGCCGTCAGATAACAATTCCTTGTAAGCATTGCCAAATATCAAAATCACAAGGGCAAAGGCATCCTCATTTATACCGCAATTCCCTTTTCCATGGTCAATAATTTTATTTATTAAGTACATTTTTTCCGTAAAATAATTAGAACTATTCACTCTGGATTTAATAAAATGCGTGATAATCTGATCAGAGGTAATGACTGCTCCATGAGGATTTGGAAGACCATTTCTCAGTTCATAGTAAGATTGTAAATACATTGGAACCCCAAGACAGCGCTTTAATTTAGGATCGACAATTGTATCGGAACCATTTATACTGCTCACTATCTCGTTAATTTCATCAATTCGGAGTATTGGTATATTTGAGTTATTTTCCGGATCAAAATACGGACCTGGAAACCACCTTTTTCTAAATGAAGCCTCGTCGTTTGTCCTCTTGACAAATGCGGCCCAATCGGTAGAGCGCATCCCCATTACCAACTGGATATGGCTATTTGAAATTTCTTCACTAAATTGATGTAGCCCTTCAAATAATTGCCGTTTGATATCTGGCTTAACTTTCGGGTTATTAAAACCGTCGATAAAAATAACAAGCTTTGAGTTTCCACAAATGTCATCTATGTATTCCATTAAATCAAGTGCCGAATCAATACCCAGTTCCTTTTTGATGAAGTCCGTTATCTTCAGAACTTGGGAATCCCCATCCAAAAAATCGCATGCTGTTAAGAATAATATAGAACTGGCCCAATTTGCGGGATTAGACAAGAAACCTCTTGCAAGCTGGGAAAGGATGGTAGTCTTTCCCCATCCAGGCGGCGATATAAAACAGGTAAAAGCAAAATCTCTGTTCAAAAAAGCATTAAAATGCTGTTCAGCAAACTTTCTGCTACAGATGTGTTCATCAGGAATACTACATTCGTTTTTAATGTCTAATAGAGTCTGGTTTGTAATTCCTTTTGTTTTTACCATCATTTTTCGCCAGTTATCCGAGTCTAATTGTTCATTTAATTCAGCATTGCAATCAGACAATTGGCTTAATGTATATTGAGAGAAACTATATTTCGTCGGTGTAAACCCGAATATGCGCTTAATGGTCATCTCGCTAATATTTTTTTTGGTTAAAAGTCTTATCTTATTTGCAATGGAATTACAATCGGTAGGCGTGATCGTAGTAATGCAAAACTTAGCACGTATTAGAAATCTTAATTCATCTAATATTTGGGCTTCTTCCATAATTTATTATCGTTTTTTACACCATGCATAAATTACCTCAACTAAAACAGCTCAAAATATCATCGAATCAAGGTATAGAGCAGTTTTTTATCTTTCATTTTAAGATTATTTTTTCCAGAACATAATTATCTTTTGAAAACCTGGGTTTTATAACCCACAGCTTCATTACGCTACCTTCCTCTTCACCGTAATAACTGCTGCTTAAAGCAATGGATTTTGCGAACACGAATATTTGCCAGTATTAACCCCTGCTATCATTAACCTTCCAGCAGTCCAATCACTGGATAAGCCAAACGACATATTCATGCAAAAAACTGTTAAACAAAGTACTACATAAATTTCACCTAAAGAGGATAACGAAAGCAGGGACTAAAAATGTCATTTCTCAACTATCATTTTTCCCTGTATGCTTTAATTCATTTAAAACATACAGGGTTAAAATTATCTGTTTTCAACAGATGTTAGCGGCACAACTGCTACTAAAAACTTCCGTTTTGTTATCATCGTCAATATTTTGAATTTTATTGGAATGGATCGAAATTCCCACCCCAGGTACTGGTTTGCTGAAGCTGGGGATTACGTTGCAAAATACTATACGGCAAACCAAACAAATATTGCTTATCCTGAATAGCAATTCCTGCTTTATCACCATTTACAACATTGCAGGCAAATTTGGTATATACCAATGGTTGACTGATATCGTCCAATTTTCCTGGCAAAGATGCTCCTTGTTTTAAGATAACAGCAAAACCATGACGTTTGCCCAATGCTCTTAAATAACCAAAAGCTTTCCATCGACGTAAATCGTCCCAGCGCTTATTTTCGAATGCTAGTTCAACAAATCTTTCATCATGAATAGCTTGACGCAAATCAGTTATATTTATCCCATAATTATTGGAGGCACTTATCCCTGCACGTTGCCGAATTGGCGTTAAATAACTTAACACTTCTCCAAGAGTTTTCCCTGATTCAAAAGCAGCTTCGGCAAGATTTAGCAGTACTTCAGCATAGCGTATTTCTGGCCAATCTGTAGCTGAGTGGTTAGCATCTGGCGCTGTTTTATCTACGCCTTTAGCCCGATAGGTACAATTGGGTGAAAAGTCAGTAAGGCCGGACCACGACTGGTTCAAATCATTTTTATTTTTTCCATTGCTTTTATCATGGCAGTTATTGTTAGCATCAATTTCACCATGCTGTAAGAACGACCAATTATACACGTTTTGCTTCTGCCATTTTGCACTCCACATTACGGGTGCTCCATTATACAAGATGGTAGCATAAAATCGGTCATCCCGATTGAGAAAATATTTTTGGTAATCTTCCGCAGTTTCGGGTTTGAAGGCTGATCCATCTTTCATTGGAAATGCTTTTATCAACTCCCAGGATGGGCAATCGGATTCCCAATCATCTGCTGAAGCAAACAGCGGTACAAATCCAGGTGCTGGGTAATAAGCATCAGGATAATTAAATCGCCTCACCATAATCACTTCTTTGTTCATTTCATCATCCCATATCTTACCAAATTGAGGATACAAGCCTTTTCCTTTTGAATCCACATAATTTTTGGCGGCTAAATTAGCATCATAAGCTTTTTGCCAAGTGGCAACGCCATTTAAGCCATTAAACAAAGGACTCGCATAGAATAGCATAACCCTTCCTTTAAAAGCCATGGCGGCTCCTTTGTCTATACGGCCGGCATTTCCTCCTGCCCAGCTATCGGGTAATAAAGCAATTGCATCGTCTAAATCTTTCAATATTTGCGTTACGCATTCTGAAGTTTTATTGCGGGGTTTTTGAATGGCGGTTAAATCGCCCACAGGTTGTGCCTCCAGAATCAAAGGTACACCGCCCACATCTTTCACTAATGAATGATAGGCCCAGGCCCTGAAAAATAAAGCTTGTCCTTTGATCTGTTTTCTATTTACCTCATCAAAAGTTGCCTGGTCAATTTTTGACAAAATTTGATTGATATTACGTATGCTTCCATAGGTTTTCACCCCCCATCCTTCAGAAACGTCTCCTCTGTCGTAATTTTCAAGCCAATCATTAGTAGCAGTACCCAGTAGATATCTGGATGTTTCCATATCGGTGGGACAAGCTTCGTCAGTCCCTGTAAAGGTACCATATTGCAGCAGATTTGTATTCGAATTCCACCCTCCCCAAAACCAGTTGTTTATACTTTTTGAACAACCACCAGGATTACCTGTACCGTAAGCCATGCCAGGCATAAGATTATAATACACTGTATCAAGGAAAGCTATCGCAGCTGATGAGTTGGCCCAAACTTTTGTTTCATCCAAGGCATTTAACGGCTCTTTATCTAGTATCTTTTTACAGCCGCTGGAGAACATTGAAAATGCAATTGCAATTGCCAATGTAATTAAAATATTTTTTTTCATATTAAGCACTTTAATGATAAACAATTGGATTAAAATTGGAAACTAAGCCCTGTAGTTACAGTTCGCATTACAGGATAGCTTGAGCCGGAAAATGTTTCTGGATCGTAATATTTGAATTTACTGATCGTGAACAAATTGGTAGCTCCTACAAATATTTTTGCAGACTTAAATCCAGCTTTCCCTTTAAATAGATTATTCAGATCATAGGATAGTTGTAAGTTTTTTAATCTTACAAAACTACCGTCATAAATATTATAATTTGATGCAACCTTGTAGCCATTTTCTCTTGGGTCGCCAGAGCGGAAAATTTTTGGAGCTTTGCCATTCGGATTACTTGAAGTCCATGCATCTTCGTAATAAGCTGGTGCGACAAGACCTGGGAAACTACGGCCCCAAGGATCATTGTAAAGAATTTTGTATCCTGCAAGCCCTCCCCATAACATGTCAAGGGAAAAGCCTTTATAATTAAAATTTAAATTTAAACCAAAAGAAATAGGAGCATTGTGCGATGCAAATGAGCCATTTGAGTTATAACTAGATGCCGTATTTCCTGTGTTGCCATATTTGGCCAGCAGTATTTTGTCGTAAGTATCAATTTTCCCATCTGCTTTCCCATTAGGGCCCGACACATCCTCAAAGTTCATCATTCCCAATTCAGGCGCGGCTCCAAATATGGTATACCCGGCAGGTAAACCATTTAAATCATTTTGCGATCTGAAAATACCGATCGAATGATAACCCACCATTGCATTCAATGGCTTCCCGTTGGGATTTTCAGCGGCTAAGCTATTTGCAGGGGCATCAACTCGAACCACTTCAGTGGTAGCCAACCCGAAATTGGCTGAAGCATTCATTTCAAATCCATCAAACAATTGTGCCCGCATATAACTCAATTCAAGCTCTATACCTTTCGCATTCATTTTTCCGTAATTCTCAGGAGGATAGTTTGTTCCGAATTCAACGGGCAAGTTTAAAATACGTTTACCTAAAATATCATAGGTTTTCTTCGACCAGAATTCAGTTGTAAGATTCCAGTGTTGAAGAAATCCGAAGTCCAACCCTACGTTATAAGCTTTTGACGTTTCCCAAGTATAATTGACGTTGGAAATACCATTATAGCTTAATATACTTGAATTACCTACAGGATCGCCTACGGCAAAAGTAGTATTGGAAGCATTATAAAGTTCTTTAAATAACCAATTAAAAGAGGGATCATTACCGGTGGTACCATATGACATCCTCAGTTTCAGCACATCCACGAAAGTTTTCTTATCTAGCTTCGCAAAAAAGGGTTCACTCGAAATGATCCATGCGGCAGAGGCAGCCGGAAACAGCCCCCACCTTTTATCTTTAGCAAAATTGCTGGAGCCATCTTCGCGTAAAGAAAAGGATGCTAAATATTTTCCTGCAAAATCATAATTAAGCCTTCCTATGTAAGATACCCTTGAAGGCAGGTTGGTTTCAAACCCAGAGGCTTTTGTATCACCTGCTGCCTGACTCGTAAAAGGAAACTGATCAGTAACATAATAAGGGAAGTTTTGTCTGTAAATGGAAGAGTAGGTATAATTTCCTTCAGACTGTTCATAACCAGCTAAAACACTTAGCGTGTGCTGCCCCACTTTTTTATCATAGGTAATCATTCCATTCAACTGGTAAGAACTCGTCCTTCCATTGGTATTGTCGAGAAAAGGCGTTATAGGCGACCCACTTTCTACTGTACCTGTCACTGTATTGGTCAACACACCAGCTTCAGAGCGTGAGTCAGGTTGAAATTTATACAGGGTATGTTTTTGAGCAAATGCCTTTGAAAAACTATTTCCAAAATTTTTGCTATATAACATTTTAAGGGTAAGTCCATTTATAAATGGAACTTTATACTCTGAGGTAATCAAGGCATCTATTTGCTGATCATTGAACTTGCTATAGCCACCATTTCGCATAACTTCAATAGGGTTACCACCTAACCAACCTGGATCAACCGGTTTGCCATCGATGTAAGCAGGTGATATGCCTGAACCCAAGTAAAATAATTTTTCATAAAACCCTGAAAAATCTTCTGGATTGCTTAATCCGCTAACAAACGATCTTCGGTTATTGTTGTTAAAATTCAGCTTTAACCCCACTGACCAGTCTTTGTTCAGATTAGCTGAAATATTGCCACGAAAATTATATTTATTGGAATTAAGTTGAGGCAAAAAACCTTTCTCATCAAAATAATTGCCACCTATAAAATAAGTAACATCATCACTACCTCCCGAAATATTTAACCCGTGCTTTTGTGTAAAAGGCTTTTGATAAACTTCATTAAAATAAATTCTCCCGTCAGGATTATTTTTAGCAATCCATTCTTTGTCAAAATCATTATATTTCACATCAGGGGCAAACAAATCATTGACTATGTCAGCCGCCTTTAGCAAAGGCATATAATCGAATTGTTTGGCAGGCTTACTATTTATACCTGCAACCGAATTAAATTGTACCTGGAGTTTTCCTTTTTTACCTCCTTTTGTGGTAACCAACAAAACCCCGTTCGAAGCTCGTGAACCATAAATAGCGGTGGAAGCGGCATCTTTTAAGATGCTTAGGTTGTCTATTTGACTGGGATCTAAAGCATCAAATGAACTTTGGTCTCTTACAACTCCGTCTATTACAAATAATGGAGGAGAATCATTCCAGGATGAAGAAGAACGAATCCGTACTGCCGAAGATTTACCCGGAATGCCGGTTGCCGTTTCTACAAATACACCTGAGGCTCTGCCCGCCAAAATATTAGACAAATTGGAAGCGGGAATATTTGTCATTTCTTTGGTATTGATGGTAGTAACCGCACTTGTTAAACTCGCTTTTTTCTGTGTACCATATCCCACAACCACTATTTCATCCAATTTTGCGTCACTTTGCTTTAATTCAATATTTCCTAGCTCAGCTTTGTCTGCCTTTATTTCGATACTCACATACCCGATAAAGGAGATCTCCAGTATTGCTCCTTCATCAATTGCTTTCAGTTGAAAATTTCCATCAGTATCAGTAATTACTGTCTTTCCAGTGCTCTTCACCTTAACTGATGCGCCTGGAAGCGGTTTGCCTCCGCTGTCTATTACCCTACCACGAATATCCACGCGACTTGGAACATCTTTATTGTTCTCAGCGAAAGGCTTTCTAGTTTCTCGGACAATGATTGTTTTATTTTCAATCTCATAGGCTAAAGACTGATTTTCGAAAGATTTCTCCAGAACTTCATTTAAGGGAATATTATTGAAGTTAGCATCAATTTTCTTAAAGCTTCCTGCTTCAACACCTACCCAAAGCACATTATAGCCAGTTTGCTTTCTAATCACTTTAAAAAGCTCTTCCAGAGAAATATCATTTTGTTTTAATGTTATTTTTTGTGCAAAACCGGTTGCACTCACCTGCATAATAGTCACTATTATTAAAACCATAGTTAGTTTCATAATCAACAGGATTTTAGGCGATAGCCAGCTAGGCCAACATAAATTATTGGTGTAAATTTTATACATTTGATTTCTGTTTAGATTAAAAAAGGAATTCAACACTCGTTTTCGGTTTAATCAGATAGTCAAATCAGGGGCGCTTGCTACGTTCCTGATTTTTTATATGCTCACCGTTCCAATCTACCTTAAGGTACTTTTCTTTGTTTTCTCATTTGGTTTGGTTTAGGTTTGTTTCACTTATTTGGTTAATTACCGAAGCTCCTTTATGGTTTCGACTTCAGTTTTATTTTTTACTGCGAATGGTTATTGTTCTTCCCTTTATCTCAAACTGAATGTTTCCGGCTTTTTCAAACAGGCTCAAGATTTCTTCTACTTTATCAAATCTGGATATGCTACCACCAACAGTTATCAACTCTAGCCTGCGATCCTCATACAGAATTTCTACATTGTACCAGCGCGCTATTTTATTCATGGCTGTTTTCATCTCCTCGTTTTCAAAAATGAAGAGTCCGTTTTTCCATGCGACAATACTTTCCGTGTCAACATTATGAACGGCTAAAGTTCCCAATTTGGTTAGCACGGCTTCTTGTCCCACTTTGAGCAAAATACGATCATTGATTTTAACAGATCCCTCCAATAGGGTTGTCTTGGTAATTTCTTCGTTGGAATAACTGTTGATATTAAAGTGCGTGCCCAGCACTACAACTGTTTGATGGACAGTTGAAACAACAAATGGGTGAGCACTGTCTTTAACTACTTCAAAATAAGCTTCTCCATTTAATTCAACCCTCCGTTCCTTTGTCCGACTAAAAGAAGTAGGATATTTCAATGATGTAGCGGCATTTAACCAAACTTTTGTCCCATCAGGTAAACTTACTTGATACTGCTCACCGTTTGCCGTTGAAAGGGTATTCAATTGGAAATTGGCAGGCTCATTTTGATCCACAATTTTATAAACCAGCAATCCATCTGCAGTTTTGGTAATTCTAACTCCAGCTTCATTAGCAAGCTCTCCATTTACAGCTGTCGATAAAACTATTTTTTTCCCATTTGCCAGGGTTAATGTAGCTTTATTACTTCCTGGTTTGATTTCACTTTGTTTGACAAAGTCAATCCTTAGCCCCGATATCCCAGGATTGTTAAAGTAGTACACACCAATTGTACAGATAATCAATATCGAGGCTGCAGCTGCAATGTGTACCCAAAGTCGCTTGCGATTTCTATCTATATGAATCTCAGGTATTTCACCAAATTTCATTTGTTTTTTTGTCTTAATCAAAGCCGATGTCACATCTATGGCAGCATAAACGCGTCCTTGATCTTCTAGACAGGTCTCATCCAGAACACTTTCAAATATTTCCATATGCTCCTGGGATTCATTGATCCATTCCTCCAATTCCTTCAGTTCCTCCTCATTGAGTTCACTCAAAAGATACCCACTGATTAAATCTGCAATACGATTGGTGAAGTTTATATTCGGGAAATTCGTCATTTATATATCTGGATAATTTATCATATAACCAGAAGCCTATTTATTTTGTCCAAACAATTTTGAGTTTTTTAATAAATAAATGAAATGTTGCATTCAAAAATAGATTGGGCTAGAACCAGTCCGAAAAAAAAACAAAACAATGCCTTGAGTAACCAGACCTAAACTACAACATACTCTCCTATGACCAAGTACCTGGAAAAAGGATAAGTGCAATAATCAAATATTCATTTTTTGTGAGCTTGCATCTTAATAAGTTAAGGCCCCGCATTTTTTGGCTGTTTACTGTACTTACGGTAATTCCCAGATTATCTGCAATTTCCTTTGGCTTTTTATCTTCCTTAAATGTCATATAAATAACTTTCCGACATTGCTCTGGTAGCGTGTCTACATGTGCAAAAATCCTACTGATCACCTCAGTATGAATTATATCCTTTAGTACATTTTGATCATCGAATGGCTCATCCGATCCTAAAGAAGATTCATATTTACTTTTTACCTTCTCTTTTTCTAATTGCTTGAAACATGCGTTACGAACACAAGTATAAAGAAATGCTTTGATTTTATAGATGCTCTCGAAATCAGTCCTTCTATTCCATGCAGTAATAAGGCTTTCTTGCGCAAGATCTTGCGCTATATCTTCGTGATGCAATATCCGATTTGCATACACACAAAGTAAGGGATAATAACAATTGAAAACCTGATCAAAAGCTTGCTCATTTCCAATCTGAAAATCTAATAACAGCACTGGATTATTCTCTATATGAACAGATTTCATTAATTTCCCCTTATTTAACACCCTGCATTATGTTATATACACATATATACATATAATCCAGATGCAATCAAACTAATTTAACAAAAAAAATAATCCATCAAAAACAATAACGATATGATCCGGTCTGATGCGGGCTTGATAAGCAGTCTACCGAGTAATATTCAAATTAAATTTGAATATTACTCGGTAGACATTAAAAAATCTACTGCTTTTATAAATATTAGCAGTAGATTTTATATTCAATACTCTTCAGAAATAATATAACTCCATATCAATTTGCTACACACTGTGGAGCAAATCTTATCATCACGATAAGTTGGATAAAATTGGCGAAAATTAGATCTTAATATATATGGATACCACTGGTAGGTTTATAGCCTCATTGATCAGAACAACACTAAATTTTTCCCTGATTTCATCAATATAATTGGTCATACTTCAAATTTAAAGAAAACAATCGATGAGGAGTAAACATCTGTGATATAATAGATCAGACGTGATCCAACCTAAAAAGGTTGCAGATATTAACCTGCAACCCCTTTAATAATTTTCCTAAGAAATTTTAACACCATACTAACACGGTGTTAAAGATATGTACCCGAGAGCAGATTCGAACTGCCACGCCGTTGCCAGCACCAGCCCCTCAAGCTGGCGCGTCTACCAATTTCGCCACCCGGGTATCTTGGCTGCAAATATATATTTATTCGCAGTATAATGTCAAGCCATCATAAGCGAATTTGACATTATGAGGCAATTCTTTTTCAACAACCTCATGAAGGCCCATATTATGGCTTATGTGCGTTAAATAAGTCTGCTCTGCTCCTATCTTCTGAGCGAATTCGATAGCTTCATCTAATGTAAAATGAGATATGTGTTGCTCCTTTTGCAAAGCATTCACAATCAATATTTTAGCTCCTTTAATTTTAGCAATCGTCTCTTCGGAAACAGTTTTTGCATCGGTGATATAAACAAAATCATTTATTCTGAAACCTAAAATTGGAAGTTTATAATGCATTATATCAAGAGGGACAATTATAGTCTCCCCCACCGAAAATGCCTCATCGCTTATTGTATTTAAATCAATTTGTGGCAACCCTGGATAATGTGCCTCAGCAAAAATGTAAGAAAATTCTCTTTTTAAAGCATGCTGAACCCGTTCTGTTGCATAAATTTCAATATCCTTTTTCAGCAGATAATTAAACGGTCTGATGTCATCTAAACCGGCAACATGATCCTTATGCTCATGCGTAAACAAAATAGCATCCAGATCTTTAACATTCGCCCTAAGCATTTGGTATCTAAAGTCCGGCCCACTGTCAATGACAATAGTTTTATCACCCGTCTCAATCATTACAGATACCCTTAAGCGCTTATCTTTATGATCGACAGAACGACAAACAATACAATTGCATGCAATAACAGGAATACCCTGCGAAGTACCTGTTCCTAAAATCGTGATCTTCAAAATAGAGGAGTTTCTGTCATACCACCAAACTTAGAAAAAATTGTTAAAATAATAACAAAAAAGGGTATCCGCAATTTACAGATACCCTCAAAATATTTTTAAAAAAGCTTATCTCAAATCAACCACTTCTACACCAGGGTACTTCTTAGCGTCAAAAGCGAATGTAGATTCAGGAACCTTAACATTAGGTATAAAACTCTTTATTGAATAAGCATATTTGTTCCCGTTCTTATCAAAGATCAACACGTTAGCAATTTGTTTAGCTGCCTTATCAATGCTTAAACGAATCTTAAAAAAAGATTTCTTGGTATCTATTGGCGACAAATCAATCATTTGATAAACCTTGCCACCAACCTTGCTATCACCCGTATACAAATACTTATAGCCTTTTTCATATATAGTAAAAATCCTTGCAGGATTTAATACATCATCGCTATTATCAACACTGGTAAGTTGCACCTCTTTATCATCTTTCAAATAAGTCCATTGGCTTTTACCATCACTTATTAAGTCCTGATCTCTCATAACAACTTTGTACTTATTAGCATTTGCTTTTGCGTATAATGTACCCTCTTGAGTTTCCTTAACTTTTGCTTGTTGGTTATCTAAAGTAAAAGTAAAATCAGCCTTAACAATATCGTAGGTACGATACTTCTTACTTACTTCTGCTAATATGGCTTTCGCTTTGGTATCAGTTTGAGCGTAAGTAGCAAATGTAAACTCCATCACAATCATCAACAACACTATCTTTTTCATCATGTTCTTTAATTATTTACCAAGCTCATTCAAGAACTGTTCCAAAGCGTAATCGTCAGGTATTAAAACTTCCCTTGCTTTACTTCCTTCAAACGGACCAACCACTCCAGCGGCCTCTAATTGATCGATAATACGACCGGCCCTGTTATAACCAAGCTTTAATTTTCTTTGAATTAAAGATGTAGAACCCTGCTGGTGCATCACAATTAATCTTGCTGCCTCCTCAAACATAGAATCCCTGTCATTTGGATCAAACTCTAACTTAGCCGATTCAGCAGCCTCATCAATATATTCCGGTAACTGATACGCTTCAGGGTAACCGCGCTGAACACCAATAAACTCAGAGATTCTGTCAACCTCTGGCGTATCAACAAAAGCACACTGCAGTCTAATCAAATCATTTCCTGTAGATAAGAGCATATCCCCTCTACCAATTAACTGATCGGCACCACCACTATCCAAAATAGTTCTTGAATCAATTTTAGACAATACCCTAAATGCCAAGCGTGCCGGGAAGTTCGCTTTAATAGTACCTGTAATAATATTTACAGAAGGACGCTGAGTTGCAAGTACCAGGTGAATACCTACTGCACGCGCAAGTTGAGCCAATCGGGCAATAGGTGTTTCTACTTCTTTACCTGCCGTCATCATCAAATCCGCAAACTCATCCACTATCAGCACGATGTAAGGCAAAAATCTATGCGAATTATTCGGATTTAATTTCCGTTTAATGAACTTCTCATTGTATTCCTTCAAGTTCCTTACCTGCGCATCCTTTAACAGATCATAACGCTGATCCATCTCTATACAAAGTGAGTTTAAAGTATTAATTACCTTCTTGGTATCAGTAATGATGGCATCAGCCTCACCAGGTAGTTTTGCCAAAAAGTGGCGTTCAATTTTATTGAATAAGGTTAACTCCACCTTTTTAGGATCGACCAATACGAACTTAAGTTGTGAAGGATGCTTTTTATAAAGCAATGATACTAAAATAGAGTTGATACCTACCGATTTACCCTGACCAGTAGCCCCTGCAACAAGTAAGTGGGGCATTTTAGAAAGGTCGGCAATATAAACCTCATTAGAGATGGTTTTACCAAGTGCAATAGGTAAATCCATAGTAGTTTGCTGGAATTTTTCTGTTGCAAGGATACTTCTCATCGAAACCATTTCAGGATGCATATTAGGCACCTCAATTCCAATAGTACCCTTACCAGGCATTGGGGCAATAATACGAATACCCAAAGCTGCCAAACTTAGCGCAATATCATCCTCCAGATTCTTGATTTTCGAGATACGAACACCAGGAGCCGGGATAATTTCATAAAGGGTAACAGTTGGTCCAATTGTCGCCTTAATCTTGTCAATCTCTATATTGTAATGATTTAAGGTTTCAACAATTTTATTCTTATTCGCTTCCAACTCATCTGCATTAACGGATATCTTGTTAGAACCATAATTCTCCAGCAAATCCAGATGAGGGTATTTATAACTGGCAAGATCCAGTGTAGGATCATAAGTACCAAATTGCTCTACAAGTTCTTCGGATTTCTTATCCTCATCCGTTTTTTCAATTGTCAATTCAGGCTCTGCCTTAACAGGAACTTCCAAAACAGGAGATTTAGGTCTTTCATCAACAGTTGGAGAAAGCACAATTGGAGTATGCGCAGCTGGAGTATGCATCACATTTACCGCCTGAGTAAACGCAGGGGCTTTCTCTTCCTCTACTACCTTTTCTTCAAACCTTGATGGAGTAACTACTACATTCTGTTCTCTTTTACGCTGATTACCAAGTTTATCATTCAATGTAAACTCAACCGGTTCAGAGGGCACTTCATTTTCCAATTCAATATTATCCGGCGTTTCAGGTACAATTGCATGATTGCGCTTACGTTCAGGTAATTTAAAATCGATGTTATATGCAATTATTAAAATGGTTAACCCTAAAAAGGCGATCAATACACCCACTCCTGCTGCTCCAATCTGTGCAGCTAATAATTTATTTGTCCAATACCCGAACTCCCCTTCTAAAAAATGAGGTGCATTTGAAAAGAAAGAGTGACCAAATCCAAAGGTTAAGGAAATAAATAGCAAAAAGAAAAGGCTATAACCAAGTGTTTTTTCAAGAGCGAATATTTTCACCTTAAACAACAATCGGTAACCTATAACAAAGAATACAAAAATGAAAAGAAATGAAGCTACACCAAACCATTCATAAATAAATTGATGAGACAATAATGCACCAATTTTCCCCAGCCAGTTTTGTACTACAGGAGGAATATTTACTTGCTGTAGTTCTTCATAAGTTTTAAACAAATTGCTCCATCCACCATTAGCGTCTATTACATAACTGTAATCTTCCTGCCAGGTAAATAAATAGGATGTAAAAGCAATAAGAAAATAGAGTGAAAGAATGACAAAAAACAAGCCTATGATCTTAACCGCTCTACCATTCTGAAAATCCAGGCGGGGAAATAAATCTGGTCTCTCCCTGAATTTCTTTGGGTCTTGCGATCTGGAGCCATGTTTATCAGCTTGATCATTTTTAAAAGAATTGGACTTAAATTGGTTTCCCCTTACCGACATTTTT
>Ga0065714_10064910_pt1 | contig 15685 bp, 17 predicted proteins | sample MisRhiReplicate2_FD_59101 | JGI IMG/M metagenome (GOLD analysis project Ga0065714, IMG submission 59101) | Miscanthus rhizosphere microbial communities from Kellogg Biological Station, MSU, sample Rhizosphere Soil Replicate 2: eDNA_1 v2... | ecosystem: Host-associated > Plants > Roots >...
GGATAAAGTGATGCTCATCAGAAATAGTACTAGAGCTTGCGAGGAATATATATTCTAAGGATTTGGTTTTAAAAACCGTAACATCAAAAGTTTCATCTTCTTCATGAAAAATTAAAACGTCTTCCGCCGGATTTGTTCCCAATTTATGTCTGTACACTTTATAAGCACGAAGGCTTTCATCTTTTCTGATGTAAAAAACGTGCTCATTGTCGTTTGCCCAGACTGCTTTTCCAGTTGTATTTTCTATTTTATCTGAAAGAATTTCGCCTGTTTTTAAATTTTTAAAATTTAAGCTGTAGATCCTTCTTCCTACATTGTCTTCCGAGAAAGAAGCTAATTCATTACTCGGACTTACTGCAACATTGGCAACTTCAAAAAACTCCTGACCTTCTGCCAAAATGTTTACATCCAAAATGATTTCTTCAGGATTTTCCATGGTCTGGAATCTTCTGCAGAAAATAGGATATTCTTTTCCTTCTTCATAACGCACGATGTACCAATATTCATTAAAGAAATAGGGTAGAGACTCGTCATCTTTTTTATAACGGGCTTTCATTTCCTCGTAAAGGTCTTCCTGAAAAGCTTCCGTTTCCTTCATCATCGCCTCTTCGTAAGCATTTTCTTCTTCAAGATATTTGATGACTTCGGGGTTTTCCCGATCATTCATCCAGAAATAATGGTCAATTCTTTTATCACCGTGAATTTCGAGTATATTTTCTATTTTTTTTGCTTGTGGAGCTTTCATCAGAAATTTTTAATTTTAATCGAATAAAATTCAGTGCAGAAAGTACGCTTTTAAATGATATTTATTCAATATTAATTTTTGTTCAAATTTAATTAAAAAAAAGCCATCTTTCCTTTTAACGAAAAGACGGCTGTATGGTTTAAAGTTTAAAAAACTATTTGTGTAAACTTTTAATGTATTTTTCAAGTGCCATCGTCATAGACGGTGTTTCTTTTGTAGGAGCCATTAAATCTACCTTTAAACCTGCTTCTTCTGCTGCTGCTGAAGTGGTAGGACCAAAAACTCCGATCTTTGTGTCTTCCTGCTTGAAATCCGGGAAATTTTGCTGTAAAGATTTGATCCCTTGCGGACTGAAGAAAATCAACATATCGTAGTCATTAATGTTGATGTCTGTCAAATCGCTGCAAACCGTTCTGTACATAATTGCTCTCGTCCACTGAATATTTGCTGAATCTAAAGTTTTCGGAATATCCGGACTTAGTACGTCAGATGAAGGCAGCAAATATTTTTCAGAAGGAAATTTCTTAAACAAAGGCAAAAGATCTGCAAAATTTTTCTCTCCAAAGCTGATCTTTCTTTTCCTGTAAACGATATGCTTTTGAAGATAATTTGCGATTGCCTCAGACTGACAGATGTATCTCATCGTATCAGGAACAGAAAATCTTAGTTCTTCTGCCAATCTGAAATAATGATCTACTGCATTTTTACTGGTAAAAATAATACCGGTATACTGCGTTAAATCTATTTTCTGAGTCCTGAGTTCTTTGTTGTCAACTCCTGCGACGTGGATAAAAGGACGGAAATCAATCTTTATTTTTTCCTTCTTTGCAATTTCCAGATATGGAGAAGACTCACTAGGCGCTGGTTGAGAAACCAATATAGACTTTATTCTCATCATGTACTCTATTAAATAAATAATAACTTCCATAGCATCAATAAAGGTGCTATTTGAAGCGTGCAAATATACAAAAATTTATAATACCATTTTTGGGGTAAGATGTTGTTCCTGTGAAATAAGTAGAAAAAAACTTTAAAAATAAAAACAAACAGGAAAAAATAAAAATAGTATAAAAACGCTTTATTTCTGTCAACAGGGAAGTAATAATGGGTTACACACAGGATTATCACTAAAATAGAAAGAATGAAGTTGAATTTTGTAGAGGTAAAATAAAAAATACTCCATTTTTTTCCGTCTCCTATACTTTGGTAAAATAAAAAACCTAAAGCAGTTCTTACAAAATAAAATAATGAAACTACGCTAAGGCAATATCCAAATTTATTCATCTGATACCCGAAAAGCTGCAATTTCGCTGCGTATTCCGGGACTACAGGAACATATTGCGAGATTAAAACTGCCAAACTTAACGTGATTACACAGGAAGTGATGATCCAGCTTGGTAAATTATTACTGGAGTCAAAATATTTCTGCAGAAGAAAATCTTTGAGGTTGGCTTCTCTTTCGATAACATTCATCATGAAGATATAAAGGAAAAGACATCCTATCAATATAAAAACTACCCAATCATTATTTTCGGGTATTCTTATCTGGTTTGTAAAATTCTGTGATATGGGCAACGGGAAATTTTTTGCAAAATTATAGATTATTTTGTATAAAATAAAAAGCTTAAATAACTTATCTTTGCAAATTGAAATGAAAAAACTCGTCATCATTCCAACTTACAACGAAAAGGAGAATATCGAAAAGATAATTTCTGCTGTTTTTGCATTGGAACAAGAGTTTCATGTTTTGGTTGTAGATGATTCTTCGCCTGATAAAACGGCAGATATCGTCAAAGAATTACAGAAAAAGCATCTTCATACATTACATTTATCAATCAGACACATTAAAGACGGATTAGGAAAAGCCTATATCCATGGTTTCAAATGGGCTTTGCAAAACAATTACGATTACATTTTTGAGATGGATGCAGATTTTTCTCACAATCCCAATGATTTACCAAAGCTTTTTGAAGCTTGCTTAAATGCCGATATGGCAGTTGGCTCACGATATTCTAAAGGGGTGAATGTTGTCAATTGGCCAATGGGAAGGGTTTTGCTGTCTTATTTTGCCTCAAAATATGTGAGATTCATTTTAGGACTTTCAATTCACGATACTACAGCAGGTTTTGTCTGTTTTTCGAGAAAAGTTTTAGATGAAATCGGTTTAGATAATGTAAAATTAAAAGGATATGGTTTTCAGATTGAAATGAAATTCAGAACTTTCAAGAAAGGTTTTAAAATCGTAGAAGTCCCGATTATTTTCACCAACAGAGAATTGGGAGAAAGTAAAATGAATGGTGGCATCATTCATGAAGCTGTTTTTGGTGTTTTAAATTTAAAATGGAAATCAATCATCAATAAATTATGAGAAGACTGATTTGTTTTTTTATGTTCTTGTTTTTGGTTTCTTGTAGTGAATACATTGATAAGCCAAAAAATCTTCTTAATACAGATAAGATGGCTGAGATTATGGCAGATTTGGCAATTAACGATCAGGTCACAAATACCTATCAAGGAAAAAATTTAGAAAGCGGAACAAGATATATCCTTAAAAATCATCATGTAAAGGCTGACGATTTTGTCGAAAGCTATAAATATTATGTAGCAACAGGAAAAATGAATAAAATTGTGGATAATGCACAAGTCATTCTTTTAGAGAAAGACCCGAAAGCAAAAGGTTTTGTGGAGAAAAAATCTAAACCCGACACAAATCTTCCCAAATTAGTAAGATAAAATATGCAGCAATTTTTTAAGATAGAAAAAACTTCGCAAGGAAAGGCAAGAGCAGGAGAATTGGTTACTGATCACGGTGTGGTACAAACTCCGATTTTCATGCCGGTAGGAACTGTTGCTAGTGTGAAAACCGTACATCAGAGAGAGCTAAGAGATGATATTAAAGCCCAAATTATTTTAGGAAATACTTATCATTTATACCTTCGTCCGGGAATGGAAGTCATGCAGGAAGCAGGAGGTTTGCATAAATTTATGAATTGGGAGCTTCCGATTCTTACTGATTCCGGTGGATTTCAGGTTTTTTCGCTTTCAGGAACAAGAAAGATGTCTGAAGAAGGAGTGAAATTCAAATCTCATATTGATGGAAGTGTTCATTTATTCACTCCGGAAAAATCTATGGAAATCCAAAGGCAGATCGGAGCAGATATTTTCATGGCTTTTGATGAATGTGTTGCTTATCCGAGCGAATACAATCAGGTAAAAGCTTCAATGGAAATGACGCATAGATGGTTAAAAAGATGCATCGACTGGAATGAAAAAAATCCTGAATTATACGGTCACAAACAAAGGTTTTTCCCGATTGTTCAGGGGTCTACCTATTCAGATTTAAGAAAAATTTCAGCTGAAGTTATTTCGGAAGCCGGTGCAGAAGGAAATGCGATCGGCGGACTTTCTGTGGGCGAACCGGAAGAAGAATTATACAGAATTACCGATGAGGTAACCGATATTTTACCAAAAGATAAACCAAGATATTTGATGGGAGTAGGAACTCCTTGGAATATTTTAGAATCAATCGGACTTGGTATTGACATGATGGATTGTGTGATGCCTACAAGAAATGCCAGAAACGCAATGCTTTTCACCTGGCAAGGTGTAATGAATCTGAAAAATGAAAAATGGAAGAAAGATTTTTCGCCTTTGGATGAGTTTGGGACAAGTTTTGTAGATCAGGAATATTCTAAAGCATACGTTCGTCATTTATTTGTTTCAAAAGAATATCTGGCAAAGCAGATTGCTTCTATTCATAATCTTGCTTTTTACTTAGATTTGGTAAAAGTGGCAAGAGAGCATATTGTAGCAGGAGATTTCTACGAATGGAAAAATTCGGTAGTTCCTGTTTTAAGACAAAGACTTTAAAATTATTTGATGTTTAAGATTGTAGACAGATATATCGTAAGAAAATACCTTGGAACTTTCAGTTTCATGTTGATCTTGCTGTCTATAGTAGTTTTGGTGATCGATGTTCAGCAGAAAATTCCAAGAATTGAAAAAGCAACCGAGATTGATGCCAAGCTTGATTTGACGTATTTTCTTATTCATTTTTATCCTTTCTGGATTATTAATCTGATTGTAACTTTCCTTGCGATTCTAGTTTTTATCTCGGTGATTTATTTTACATCAAGAATGGCAAATAATACAGAGATTGTGGCAATTATCAGTAGTGGTGCGAGTTTTCATAGATTTGCAAAGCCGTATCTGTTAACTTCGCTTTTCATTGCATTACTTTCGCTTACCGTAAATCACTTCGTTTTGCCTTGGGCGAATATCAAGAAAAATGCACTTGAAGCGTATACCTACAACCAGACCAACAAAGATAAAATTTTAGGAACAGCTCCCGTTTCAGCACAATTAAGCAAAACTGAATATATTTTTGTCAACTCATGGAATAAGCGAGAAAACAGAGGTTATGGGTTTGTTTACCAGAAATTTGATAAGAACAGAAAGATGATCTACGAGCTAAAGGCAAATGATGCATTCTGGGATCCTGCTAAAAAACAGTTTGTACTTAATAGTTATCTCGAAAAAACCATCAATAAAAACGATTCTGAAAAATTAGGGCAGGGTTTTGAAATCAGAAAAAGCTACGGCCAAGCTCCTGAAGAGTTGTTTCCTAATGAGCTCTTGGGACAGAATAAAAGTACCCCAGAACTTATAAAGTTTATCAACAGAGAAAGAGAAAAGGGAAACAGTAACTTAAATACTCACCTGAATGAGCTGTATCAGAGAACTTCGATGCCTGTTTCCATTGTTTTACTTACCTTTTTGGCGCTTTCACTTTCTTCGCAAAAGAAAAGAGGCGGACTTGGAATCAATTTAGCGATAGGTATTTCCTTGGCTTTTGTTTTTGTATTCTCTTTTGAGGCTTTAAAAGTGGTTTCTGAGAATAAAGTTTTGTCTCCTGCATTGGCGATGTGGATGCCGAATATCATCTTTTTTCCGTTGACTTTGGTGCTGTATGTAAGAAGAGCCAATCAGTAAAGAAGCTTTATTTCTTTGTGATAAAAAGGCTTGATTTCGTCTTCCAATTCAATCCAGATTTTACCCTTTTCGTCCACTTTTCGGATGATGCCATTTTGTCTGTTTCCTTCAAGTTCAAAAACTGATATTTCATCTTTCCGGAATAGATTTAAATTAAATTCTTTTAAAACATCATCTTCAGAAGGTATGCTTTTAAATTTTTCGACTAAAAATTCATGCAGTTCTTTTGCTGAATTATGCAGTTCATGTTTTTCTCCGGTCTGTGTGAAAATGGAACCTGCATTAGAAATTTCATCAAATTTTTCCTGAAGAATATTGATTCCCGCACCGATAATAAAATAATTTTCACCATTAAATTTTTTCTTTTCGATTAAAATGCCCACTATTTTTTTGTTGATAAGAATAATGTCGTTTGGCCATTTGATTTTGACTGTTTTTCCAGTCAATTTGGCAAGGTATTGCTTGATTGCTATGGCGGTATAATAATTGAATAAGAAATCAGTGAGTTTTATATTTTGCGTTTTTACAGCTAAAGTGTAAGCGAGATTCTGTTCAGGTCTGGAAGCCCAGCGATTTCCATACTGTCCTCTTCCTTTTGTTTGATTAAAAGTATAAAGACCAATAAAATCTGAATGTGGGTAAAGTAAAACCTGAGATATTTCGTCATTAGTAGAAGAACACTCTTTTTGATAAAACAGTTGGCTCATTTAAGAAAACTTTAAGAACATTAAAGCCCTAAAAGTAAGGCTAAAGTAAAAGAAAAACAATAAATTTGCAGATTATAGTATATTTTAATGAACAAAACAGTAGAAAAGCAAGCGCTAATAGATAAAATTGTAGAAGCTATCCAGGATGTAAAGGGGGAAGATATTATGATTTTCGACCTTTCAAAAATTGAAAACTCGGTAGCAGAAACATTTATAATATGTAGTGGAAACTCAAATACACAGGTTTCAGCATTAGCAGGAAGTGTAGAAAAAAAAGTAAGAAACGATCTTCAGGACAGACCTTGGCATGTTGAGGGTACAGAAAACTCAATGTGGGTGCTGGTAGATTATGTAACGGTTGTCGTGCATATCTTCCAGAAAGAAACCCGTCAGTATTACGATATTGAAGAGCTTTGGGGCGATGCGAAGATCACCAAAATAGAAAGTGAAGTATAAATTTTAAAAGTATTAAATGAATAATAAAGGATTTAACTGGTTTTTTCCAATCGCAATAATTGCCCTTTTGTTATTTTTTGCCTCAAACTTTTTGAGCGACAACAATGCAAAAACTATTGACGAAGATGCTTTCTTCAGAGAAATGCAGGCGGGAAAAGTTCAGAATGTGTTGATTGATAAACAGGCTCAGAAAGCGGAAGTATTTTTGACACAAGCTGCTAAAACAGCAACGGTAAAGAAAGAAGATAAAACAAATCCTTTTTCAAATTTAGGAATGTCTTCAAAAGCTGATTATAGCCTGAAATATGGAGATTTACAGCTTTTTTTAGAGAAATTTGAAACAATCAAAAAAGATAATCCGGCAATAAAGACATCCAAAGATTATGCAGACGGCAAAAGCCCGTTTACTGAAATTTTATTTTCAGCATTGATTTGGATCGCAATTTTAGGTTTATTCTACTTCATCCTATTCAGAAAAATGGGAGGCGGTGGAGGTCCTGGAGGACAGATTTTCTCCATAGGTAAATCTAAAGCCAAATTATTTGACGAAAAAGAAAAAATCCAGACTACATTTAAAGACGTTGCAGGATTAGAGGGAGCAAAAGAAGAGGTACAGGAAGTTGTAGATTTTTTGAAAAATTCCGAAAAATACACAAAATTAGGAGGTAAAATTCCGAAAGGTGTTCTTTTGGTAGGTCCTCCGGGAACAGGTAAAACCTTATTGGCGAAAGCTGTGGCGGGTGAAGCTAAAGTTCCTTTCTTCTCATTGTCAGGTTCAGATTTTGTTGAAATGTTTGTCGGTGTGGGAGCTTCAAGAGTAAGAGATTTGTTTGCTCAGGCAAAAGCTAAATCTCCTGCAATCATCTTTATTGACGAGATTGATGCGATCGGGCGTGCAAGAGGAAAAAACAATTTCTCCGGCGGAAATGACGAAAGAGAAAACACACTAAACCAATTGCTTACAGAAATGGACGGTTTCGGAACCGACGTTAACGTAATTGTAATGGCTGCAACCAACAGAGCTGATATTTTGGATAAGGCATTGATGAGAGCAGGTCGTTTTGACCGTTCAGTTTATGTTGATCTTCCTGAATTACATGAAAGAAGAGAGATTTTTGATGTTCACTTAAAGAAAATCAAGCTTGATAATACGGTTGACAGAGATTTCTTGGCAAAACAGACTCCTGGTTTCAGTGGTGCAGACATTGCTAACGTTTGTAATGAAGCAGCTTTAATTGCAGCCAGAAACAGCCACGAATCTGTTACGAAGCAGGATTTTTTAGATGCTGTAGACAGAATTATCGGTGGTCTTGAGAAGAAAAATATGGCAATCAAGCCATCAGAGAAGAAAAGAGTAGCTTTCCATGAAGCGGGTCATGCAACGATCTCTTGGTTGGTAGAGCACGCTTCACCACTATTGAAAGTGACAATCGTTCCGAGAGGACGTTCATTAGGTGCAGCTTGGTATCTTCCTGAAGAAAGACAGCTAACGACTACTGAACAAATGCTAGACGAAATGTGTGCAACTTTAGGAGGTAGAGCAGCAGAACAGGTAATTTTTAACAATATTTCTACAGGAGCGCTTTCAGATTTGGAAACTGTTACCAAAAGAGCTCAGGCAATGGTTACAATCTACGGATTGAGTCCTAACATCGGTAATATTTCTTATTATGACAGTTCAGGTCAGTCAGAATATAGTTTTGGTAAACCTTATTCTGAGGCTACAGCTTCAAAAATTGATACGGAAATCAAAACAATTATTGAGCATCAGTATGAAAGAGCAGTAAGGATCTTAAGTGAAAACAAGGATAAACTGAATGCTTTGGCAAATAAGCTTTTAGAAAAAGAAGTAATTTTCCGTGAAGATCTTGAGGATATATTTGGTAAAAGAGCATGGGATCCTGAATTGACAGAGAGACCTGTTACGAATACTATTCCTTTACACGAGAAAGTAGAAGAAAGTGAAATTCAGGCGCCGGAAACTCCTGCGCAGCTTTAAAATATTTAAATTCAATTGAATACAACCCGGTGATTGTAAAATTGCCGGGTTTTTTCATTTTAAAGCGATATTATTAGAAGCAATTCTAATTAATTTTCTATTTTTGTATTAAGTTGACTAAAAAAACATTAAGTTGAGTTTATTTAAGAGAATTGTAAGCAAACTAACCAATCAGCCCGAGGAAGACGACAAACAAAGTCTGGAAAAGCTGGGAGATTCGCTGAAAAATGCTGATCTTGATTATAAGTTTGCCCAATTATTTACACATTCCGGCGGTTTTTTTAATTATTGCGCTGATGAATCGGAAGCTTTACAGACATTAAATCAGATCCTCAAAATTGAAGGGGTAAATTCTGTGTTTTGTTGTGATAAAGATCTGCAGAATTTTTTGAATGTTGTAAAGATTTCTCACACACCACAACTTGAAGCAGGTAATGATGCCGCATTTATCACCTGTGAATACCTTATTGCATACGACGGCAGAATCATGCTTTCGCATAATAATATTTTACATTATCATTCTTCCAGATTGCCTTCGAAAATTATCATCATGGCAAATGTTTCTCAGATCGTCAATAATCTTAATGATGCGATGGGGAAAATAAAACGTACGGGAAATATAAAAAATCTTACCTCAATCAGCGGAAATCATTCTAAACTAGACACTGCGGCTAATAACAATACCAAGCTGTTTCTATTGTTGTTAGAAGACTAGCATTATATTCTAAATTTTAAATTTTGGACAAAAATCTTATTCAGAGAACCATTTCGGGGATTGTTTATATTGCAGTCATTATTCTCTGTACCACACCCTTTGGAGCTCAGCTTCTGGATCATATTTCTCCCGGGCTTGTAAAGCAGCAATATCTTTATTACGGATTGATCACTTTTCTTTTATTAGTAGGAACGTGGGAATGTATCAAGATCATGAAATTTGGTGATGGCTACGAAAAATGGATTGTCCTGCCAATCGTGCTGTTGATCTTTTATATGTTTTCAAAAAGATTTTTTCATCACGATTTTTATTTCAATTTCAGACTTTCGGAAATTCTTGCGCTTGCACTGATCGTTATTGCGGTTGTCACTTTGTTTAAATTTACAAGCGAGCTGTATTTTGATAGCGGAAAGCTTATTTTCACTGTTATATATGTTGCACTGCCATTCTCTTTTGCATTGGGGCTGCCAAAATATTCATCTTATGATAGTGGTTTTTCATTAGAAGTTATTTTTCTTTTCATTCTGATCTGGAGCAGTGATACTTTTGCTTATCTGGTCGGAAAGTTTTTCGGAAAACATAAAATGGCTCCCAAAATTTCGCCTAAGAAAACCTGGGAAGGTTATGCAGGCGGGGTAGTTCTTACTTTGGTTCTCTCATATTTTGTTGAAATATATCAGCCACAGCTTCGCGGGAACTGGATGGTTGTCGGTTTTCTGATTGCTGCATTTGCTCCTTTGGGAGATTTGGTGGAAAGTCAACTGAAAAGAACTTTTGCCGTAAAAGACAGCGGAAATATCATTCCGGGGCACGGTGGTGTATTAGATAGGCTTGATAGTTTTTTAATTTGCGTTCCTGTCGTATATTTGTACTTTATTTTAGAAAAATTTATTTAAACTCATGAAGCTGCATGATTTTCAACTTTAAAATAATGCGATTGCTCATGACAAATAAAAAAATTAATATCCTCATATGAAATTACATAAGGAATCGAAAGGAACGATCATCGTAGCAAGTCTACTTTTTGCTGTGGTAGCGGCTTTATCTATTTATTTACTCGAAATGTGGTCGTTATTGATCATTATCCCATTATTGATTATTTACAGTTTGGTTTTTTGGTTTTTCAGAGTTCCGAATCGTGATATTTTAGATCATACAGAGAATGTAATTGCACCTGTAGACGGAAAAGTGGTCATGATAAAAGAGGTTGAAGAAACAGAATTTCTTAAAGAGAAGGCAATTCAGGTTTCTATCTTTATGTCTCCTCTGAATGTGCACATATGCAGATTTCCGGTATCAGGAAATGTAATTTATAAAAAATATCACCCCGGAAAATATTTGGTAGCTTGGCACGAGAAATCGTCTACCGAAAATGAAAGAACGACTGTTGCTGTTGAAAGTTTAACCAACCATAAAGTAGTTTTCAGGCAGATTGCAGGTTATGTTGCAAGAAGGATTGTTTTCTATTGTAATGAAGGCGATACTGCAAAAGCCGGACATGAATTTGGTTTTATTAAATTCGGTTCTAGAATGGATATTTTCCTGCCTCTTGATACAGAAATTACCTGTAAGATCGGAGATAAAACAAAAGGTGGAATTGATGTGATTGCCAGAATGAAAGATTAATGTTTAGAAATTAAATAATAAAATCAGGAAACCGTTTCGAAAGGAGCGGTTTTTTTAATAGGAAATATGCAGTATTGAGGCCAATATTTTTTAAAGAAATAGTTACAATTTTTTATAATGATCGATACAATTTGTGGAGAATGAGATATACTAATAAATTGAATAGTCTGATGTTTTGTTGTTGAATTTTAAAAAATATTGAATTTTTGTTAAAAATAACATACTCATTTAATACTTTATTATTGGTGTTCTTCATTTTAAAGTTTATTTTTGAAGATAAAATTATTAATATTTAAAATTCAATGAAAAAAACTCTACTTTCTTTACTTTTGTTTATAGGATTTTGCATCAATGCGCAAACTAATATCAATGTCTTTTCCCAGATCGTTTTTTATGACGGTTATGCAGGAAATGTATCCAATCCGGTTCCCGCAAACACAATCCGACTTGCCAATTACAGATATGCGAAAAAACTGACTGATGCCGAGCTGAATTCTTTCCAGAATAAAATTCAGATGAATGTAACCATTGGTGCGCTGTGTGATAATTATGACCGGATTGGTGGAGTACACATTGCCTTAGTTCCAAAAAACCAGATTTCTTATACGCTGAGTGATCCTTTGGTAAAAAGAATTGAAATTGGGAGATACATTACACCGTTTATGAACAAAAATGTTTTTCCGACTGAGGTTCCTTATACGTATGAAGTAGATAATCTTTACGCGGTTTTCAGCAACACAACACTTAGAAATACATATGATATTTGGGTGGAACTGGATGTTTTTGGAGTTCCTTATGCAGCTAATACACAAGTTGCAGGTTGCTCGGGAAGAAATGATGTTTTTGCCGGAACGCTTGATTTTGTTACTTATAATGATCCTGCGGTGACCAATACTTTCAATAATTTATTACCATTGCTAGATTCAAATGAATTGAACAATTACAACAATACAGATCAGGCAGGACAGACTGTAAGATTGGTTAATTTTAATTTAAACCAAAGTACAACGAATGCTAAGTTTGTTATCGTTACAACGCCACACGGAGCAAATACCAATGGTGAAGAATACGTAAGAAGACAAAATTTAGTTTCTTTGGATAATGCTCAGGTTTTAACCTTTACACCGGGAGGAAAATCATGCGAACCATACAGGCAGTATAATACTCAGGCAAATGGTATCTATGGCTACAACCCACAAAGTGCTGCATGGTGGACATCATGGAATAATTGGTGTCCTGGAGATTCTGTTCCGATCAGAAGCTTTACTGCAACATCGCTTACAGCAGGAAGTCATACCTTAAAATATGAAGTTCCGACAGCTGTTTTTTATAATCAGGACGGGCGTATTGTGCTTTCAATTTATATGCAAAGTAACAATCAACTTTTGGCGGTGAATGATATTTCAACGGTTGATGTATCTGTTTATCCGAATCCTACATCGGATTTTGTAAACATCCGATCAGATAAAAAGGTAAAAAATATAATCGTTTATTCTCTTGAAGGGAGAAAACTGAATGAAGTGAGAGATTCAAAAGTAGATCTTACCTCTTATCCTGCAGGATCTTATCTGTTGGATGTCACCCTTGAAGGCGGAACCCAGTTTAAGCATAAAGTTATCAGGAAATAATTTTCTGACTATGAATAAAAAAAAAGAGAAACCCATTAAAGTTTCTCTTTTTTCGTTTAAAATTTGATCCTATGATGCTTTAGAAAAAGTATTTGTTAGGATACAGAAATATTATTTCTGTTGAAATTTTAAGATTTTAATTTCTTTTAAAAGATTTTCGTTCTCCTTTTCTAACTTTTCAAGATACTTTTTTTGAACTTCTAAAAAGAAATCTGGAATATTAGAATAAGTGATATTGCTTCCAGAATGATCATGGAAAGTAGAGTAGTCAAATTGAAATGAAAACTTTGTATCATCATCTTTAATATCTTCAATCTCAACATCCAAAAGTGTAGAGATTTTCTTCCATTCCAGATCAGTTATTTTTATTTTTCCGGATTCTCTTTTTTGGTACTGGGTTTGGCTTATTTTGAGATATGTAGCGATATCAGTCTGTGAAATTTTCTTTGCTTTACGCGCATTGATTAGTTTTTCTTTCTTCATTTGAATGTTTGTGTTATTATAACGAATTTATGAATAATTTTCGTATGCTGAAAAATAAAAGCTATAAAAAGCAATAATTTTTATTCTTTTTGGTGAATTATGTTTTTTAAATTTGAATTGTCAATATTGACACAAAATATTTTAAAACATTTTATTGTGAAAAAATTAGAAAAATTAGTTGAAAAGAGTCTTTCAACATCAAAAATGTCTTTTGTAAAAGCAGGAGATACATGTACAGGAGGTGGTAGTAATAATTATGCGCAACCACACTTGTGTAGATCAATTATCACTACATGGTCTTCAGATTCAGTAGACTCAAATGGATTTACATCTTACCAAAACAAAATTGTTTCCTATCATGAATGGAACAATTACTGTGGTCAAATATCAGAGTTAGCTTAATTCAAGGCTGCCTTAAATAAGGCAGCCATTTTTATTACAAATATCACGTCAATATGAAATACTATTCGTTTAAAAAAATCTTTCAATTAGTTATTATATTTTTCACATTTAATTTAAATGCTCAAGGAAACCCACAATATAATATAATTGTAAACAAAGCAGAAAATTTAATATTAGACAATGATTGCAATTCTGCTTTAGAAAACTATAATAAGCTTAGAACCGAGTTCTCTTATATATATGGAAAAGATATATATAATGCAATGATATGTGCCAATAATCAAAAAAATTGGGAACAGACTTTTGTTTGGGCAAAATTGTTTTTATCAAAAAGTGATGGTAAAGAGTTTTTTAATCAAAAAAAGTTTGAAGGATTCAGAAAAACCAAATTTTGGAACAAAATTCTAGCATTAGATATTAAAGACAAGATTAACGTAAAACTGAAAAAAGAAATAAATACAATTGTCAATATAGATCAAGGGAAATTTGCTCAATTAAAAGAAAAAGATGTTCCTGATATTTATGAATTAACTGCAGATATTGACAAAACTCTTTTCAAATTAGATAAAGAATATGGAGGAATAACGGAAGATAATGTAGGGCCGAATATTACCAATGACACTGTTTATTCTTTCTTACCTATATATAGTGTATTGATGAGGCATAGTTTTCAGTCAAAAAAAGAAAATAGTTATTTTGATTATCAGAAAAGTAAGAATGCTATGGAAAAAGATATGTTCTTTTCTAGTTTAGACTTTAATTTACAGCCTATAGTCCTTTACGATAATGAAACTTATTTTTTAAAAGAAGAATTTTTATCAGAAGAAAAAGCTGAACTATTGAACTATATTGAAAAAGCAAAAAAAATAACAAAAAATAATTTTTCAGATTTTAAAATTTTTTATCCAGGATCAAAAAATTTTTTTGCTGATAAACAAAGTGAACAAAGCTTTATCAGAATACTCAATGATTTTTACTATAAATAATGAACATTCTGATTATTTCAGTGCAAAGTGATTATACAACGAATAAAGTTTTACAATGGTTTAATTATTATCAGATTCCATTTAAAAGAATAAATACGGATAGTACCGAAGATATTATATATGAATTATCCAAATTAAACTTCAATGAATTTTCAGGATATTGGTATAGAAGAGGTCATCTAGTTAATCACATAAATTATGACGTATATAATTATGAAACTCAGGAGTATTTAAAAGAAAATAATCAAAAAATTTTAGAATATTTAGAATATAAAATGATGAAAAAAAAGAATTTAAATTCTTTTTTTAATCGTGATCTTAATAAGCTGATTGTTCTAGAAATTGCTAAAGAATTGGAACTATTAATTCCAGATTTTCACTTATTAGATAATACAAAATCTGTTAAAACTCTTGATTACATTTATAAAACAATCAATGGAGACGGGAATATATTTGATTATAAAAATAAAAGTGTCTTTAATGTTTTAACCCAAGAGCATACAGAGAATGTAGATTATGAGTTTTCATTAACATTATTCCAAAAAAAAATCGAGAAAAAGTATGAAGTAAGAGTTTTCTACATGGATGAGAACTTTTATTCAATGGCAATATTATCACAAAAAAATCAAGCTACACGCATTGATTCAAGAGCTATTGGTGAGCAAGATAAAACTAGAATGGTTCCTTATTCACTTCCAGAAACTATTGAACGAAAATTAACAAACTTGATGAAAAATATAGGAATCAATTCAGGTGTAATTGATATAATTGTTACACCTTCAAACGAATATATCTTTTTGGAGGTAAATCCGGTCGGTCATTTTGGTTTAATTTCTTATAACTGTAACTATCATCTTGAAAAGAAGATTGCAAAATTTTACTCCTATGAATAATAAAGAATTTAATACGTTTTTTAATTTGAATAAAAATAAATTACCTTTTTATT
>Ga0065714_10003164_pt1 | contig 15644 bp, 14 predicted proteins | sample MisRhiReplicate2_FD_59101 | JGI IMG/M metagenome (GOLD analysis project Ga0065714, IMG submission 59101) | Miscanthus rhizosphere microbial communities from Kellogg Biological Station, MSU, sample Rhizosphere Soil Replicate 2: eDNA_1 v2... | ecosystem: Host-associated > Plants > Roots >...
CTTTTGCGCCTGAGTTCTTAAATCGTGTGGATGATGTAGTTGTCTTCAATTCATTAGGTAAAGAAGAGATCTTTAAGATTATCGATATCGAATTGAAATCTTTATTTGGTCGCGTACACAACCTTGGTTATGAAGTTAAGCTTACTGAAAAAGCTAAAGATTTTATTGCTGAGAAAGGCTTTGATTCGAACTTCGGCGCCAGACCGCTTAAACGTGCAATACAGAAATATCTTGAGGATCCTATTGCAGAAGAAATCCTTAAAGGCGAAATCCATGAAGGAGATATTTTGGAAATAGATTACGATAAAGAGAATGATCTGATTGTAGTGGAGAACAAAAGTCCGGGTAAGAAAAAGAAAAAAGAAGAAGGAAGTGTAGAATAATCCCCGGAACTATATAAGGAAAACCCTGGTAAGCTAAGTGCTTGCCAGGGTTTTTTATTGGATATATTTTGCGTGTGAACCCTCACTTAGTGTGTTTTTTACACAAAATGTAAAATTATGTGTCTGTAGATTTTGGTTTTAGGATAAATGCCTCTATTTTAGATATAAAATAGGTTAGGTTAAATATCAAGAATATTAAAATCTTATAAATGAATTCTAAATTATCATTGGCATTGTCCTTGGTTTTCTGCGCCTTCCAGGCCTCAGCTCAGGAGAAACACGAAGGGTACACACAGCAGATTAATGGCACCAAATTGAGTTTTGAAATGAAAGCTATCCCTGGAGGAGAATTTTTAATGGGTAGCAAGAAAGGAAAAGCTGATGAACAACCGGTACATAAAGTAAAGCTGGATCCATTTTATATGGGTACCTATGAAGTTACCTGGGATATCTATGAGCCATTTTTGTATAAAGATTATGAAACTACCCAAAGCATAGGAGCTGTGCCGGCAAATGTTGATGCAGTTACCAGACCAACAAAACCCTATCTGGATATGACGTTCGGCATGGGGAAAGAAAACCATCCTGCCCTCGCAATGACACATTATAATGCCATACAGTTCTGTAAATGGCTTTATGCCCGTACGGGTGTGTTTTATCGCCTGCCTACAGAGGCAGAATGGGAGTATGCCAGTCGCGCCGGTAACACAACCGAATATGCTTTTGGTGATGACGAAGCTAAATTAGGTGAATATGCCTGGTACAAATCAAATAGCGAAAGTAAAACACATCAGGTAGGACAGAAAAAGCCTAATCAATGGGGCTTGCATGACATGTATGGCAACGTTGCTGAGTGGACATATGATCAATATAAAGCTGATTTTTATGCCTCAGTAAAAGGTGATAAGGCGAATAACCCGGTCGCTGTTCCTGATAAATTGTATTCAAATGTAATTCGCGGCGGGTCGTATGATGATCAGGCGAAAGAATTGCGTTCTGCTGCCAGATTAGCTTCTGATCCGGTTTGGAAACAACTGGATCCACAAATTCCAAAAAGTAACTGGTGGTTTCCTGAAGCGCCGTTTATTGGTATGCGATTGGTAAGACCGGTAACTCCACCTTCAAAAACAGAGATCGATGCTTATTACAATAGAGCACCTATTGCAGATTATTAAAACCAAAAGAACTCACAAACCTAAGAACCAAATACGAAACTAAAATGAATAAAGAAGAATTACGTGACAAACGCCGTGAATTTATAAAAGCCTCTGCACTGGTTGCAGGAGGTGTAATGCTAAACCAGTTTGCTTTTGCCGGAGGACATTCATCAACTGATGACACAATTAAAATAGCTTTAATCGGTTGCGGTGACAGAGGTACCGGTGCCGCTTTTCAAGCTTTAAGCACTAAAGCCAATTTGAAATTGGTAGCCATGGCTGATGCTTTCGAAGATAGATTGACCAGCAGCTACCAGAAATTAGCTGAGCGATTTAAAGACAAAGTAGATGTGCCTCAAGACCGTAGGTTTGTAGGTTTTGATGGCTACGCAAAGGCTATTGCACTTGCTGATGTAGTGCTATTGGTAACACCTCCGGGATTCAGACCAATGCATTTCGAAGAAGCGGTGAAACAGGGTAAGCACGTGTTTATGGAAAAACCGGTTGCTGTAGATGCGCCAGGAATCCGTAAGGTGCTGGCTGCGGCTGAACTGGCCAAACAGAAAAAACTAAATGTGGTAGTTGGCTTGCAACGTAGATACCAGGCTAATTACAGGGAAACCTTGAAACGTATTCAAGACGGCGCAATAGGCGATATCGTAGGCGGACAGGTATATTGGAATAGTGGTGGTGTTTGGGTAAAAAAACGTCAGCCTAACCAAACTGAAATGGAATACCAAATGCGTAATTGGTATTACTTTAACTGGTTGTGTGGAGATCATATTGTTGAGCAACACGTACACAATATAGATATTGCCAATTGGGTTAAAAATGCTTACCCGGTTTCAGTACAGGGTACAGGAAGTCGTGCCTGGAGAACAGGGAAAGATTATGGTGAGATTTATGATAACCATGCAGTAGAGCTTACTTATGCCGATGGTTCTGTTATTTACAGTCAGTGCCGTCACTTCGAAGGTACAGCTAACCGTGTTGATGAGACTTTCCAGGGAACAAAAGGTCGTACCTATTTATCTGCAGGTCATAACGGTATATTATGGGATCATAAAGGGAAAGAAATATTTAGTCATCCTACTAAAGGCAATGCTAATCCTTACCAAACCGAACATGATGAATTGTTTGAGGCAATCAGCAAAGGTCAGTTCAAATTTCAGGATGCTGAACGTGCTGCGAAAAGCTGCTTTACCGCAATTATTGGTAGATATGCTACTTACTCCGGACAAATCATTAAATGGGATGATGCCTTAAAAGCAGATAATAGTTTAATGCCTGACCGCCTGGCATGGGATGCCAATCCTAAACTGATGCCGGATGCAAATGGTCTTTACCCGATTCCTACCCCAGGTAAAACAAAAGTGGTTTAAGCGTAGTGCTTTCCATTACTAAATATATTTTATTGTTATTTCCCCTTCTGTTCTCTTTCCTTTTTAAGGAAAAAGAACAGAAGGAATTTATCATTCGTGGTTACGCCCAGGGAACCGACTATTCTATTAAATATTTTGCAAGGGATAGTGTGGTGACTAAGCGGGCGGTGGATAGCATTTTAAGCGTGATAGATTCGTCTATGTCGCTTTATAAACCATATTCCTTAATCTCCAGGTTTAATGCTTCTAATAGCGGCTTGGATCTTGATCCGCATTTTGCTGCGGTAATGCGTCGCTCTTTTAAGGTTTACAAAGCCACTAAAGGCAAGTTTGATATAACTGTAGCTCCGTTGGTTCAGGCATGGGGCTTTGGGCCCAAGCGAATTGAGCAGTTTCCAGATAGTGCAGCAGTTAAACAACTATTGCAATGTGTTGGCATGAATAACCTTCTTTTGAGTGGAAATCATCTTAAAAAAAGTAAGCCTTGCATACATGTAGATCTAAATGGCATAGCTCAGGGCTATAGTGTTGATGTTGTTGCTGACCACTTAATTAAGAAGGGTATCGCTTCTTTTGTAGTGGAAATTGGAGGTGAATTGAGGATGAAAGGACCTAAGCCTGATGGTTCAGCTATGCGCATTGGTATTGAAGGACCGGCACCATCTGCTAATGCAGAACCTGTGATCAGACACATCATTAGCATCAATAAGGGAGCAATCACTACTGCTGGTAATTATAGGAAGTATCTGCAAAAAGGGGTTAAGAAGATAGCCCATCTTATTGATCCTAAAACAGGATACCCATTGGATAATGCATTAATTAGTGTAACTATTTATGCGAAGGATGCGGTTACTGCTGACGGCTATGATAGCCCGATTATGGCTATGGGTGTTCAGGAAGCATTGGATTTTGTAGCCTCCAAAAAGGGGATGGAAGCCTATATCATATATCACAAAAAGGATGGAAGTGTAGCGGATACGCTCACCAAGGGTTTTAAAAAAATGATTGTAGAGTAATTATGAACAGAATAGATTTTATTAAGAACAGCTTTGCTGCCGCGGGAGCGTTAGTTGCCGGATCATCTTTAAGTGCCGCTGCAGCCGGTCCGGGTTTTAAAGCAGATCCGCTGTCGGCAGGGAAAGTTTTTAATTTAGATTATGCTCCTCACCAGGGCATGTTTAAGAGTCATGCCGGTGATAATTTTCTGGACCAGATAAGGTTTATGTATGATCAAGGTTTTCGCTCCATTGAAGATAATGGTTTTTTAAAGAGGCCAGTAGAAGAGCAAACAAAAATAGGAGACTTGTTAGCCAAATTAGGTATGAGAATGGGTGTTTTTGTCGTGGATGGTGGGGATAACTGGAAAACATCATTAACGACAGGAAAGAAAGAATTTAAGGATAAGTTTGTTGAAACCTGTAAACTTTCTGTTGAAGCTGCCAAAAGATGCAATGCGAAATGGCTTACTGTAGTGCCTGGTTTTTACGAACGCAAGCTGCCTTATGGAAATCAGTTTGCAAACGTTATCGATGCTATGCGTGCAGGTGCAGAGGTATTTGAGCCGCATAACCTGGTGATGGTATTGGAAACTTTGAGCGATACTCCTGAACTGTTTTTGCAGCAAACACATGAGACCTATGCGGTGTGTAAGGCTGTGAGCAGTCCGGCTTGTAAAATACTGTATGATATCTATCATATGCAGAAAACTGAGGGGCAGCTCATTGTTAATATGGACAGGTGCTGGGACGAGATTGCTTATATTCAAATTGGTGATAATCCAGGCCGCAAAGAGCCAACAACGGGAGAAATCAATTATAAAAACCTATTTAAACACATCCATGAGAAAGGTTATAAGGGCGTGATGGGTATGGAGCACGGCAATTCAAAATCAGGTAAAGAGGGAGAAATGCGCGTGATACAAGCTTACCGTGAATGTGATAGTTTCCTCTCCTAATAAGAACTAAAACATACTAAGCTGGACTTTGGGAATTTTGAAAAGACTGGAGTCCAGTGTTGGTTTTACTTCATTCAGGTGATTTAACCGGCAATGAAGCTTAAAGCTGTCTTTAATTAATTTGGCAATATTGCCATCGCCTCTCATTCGGTCACCAAACCTGCTGTCGTTCACATTGCCGTCATGGCAGGACTGGATCATATGCCATACCTTTTCAAAGCGATCGGGGTAGTTTTTACGCAGCCAGTCTTCAAATATTCCACCTATAGCACCATTTAGTCTCACAACGGTATAACCTGCTGCTATGGCGCCGCAATTGGCAATGGTTTTTAAAATAGCTGGGATTTCGTGATCACTTAAACCTGGTACTAATGGTGCAACCATTACGCCCACAGGGATGCCTGCGCTGCTAAGCTGCTCTACAATTTTCAGCCGTTGTTTTGCGGTGGTGGTTCTGGGCTCCATTTTCTGTCGCAATTGTTCATTCAGGCTATTGATGGAGACATATACCATGCAAAGGTTAAGTTTGGCCAGTTCTGTCAGTAAATCTATGTCCCGTAATATTAGGGCATTTTTGGTGATCATACCAATGGGTTGCTTGTATTCCAGTGCAATTTCCAGCAGCTGTCTCGTTATCCTGAATTTCCTTTCAGCAGGTTGATAACAATCCGTGTTCCCCGAAAGGGAGATGACCGAAGCATCCCAGCCTTTACGCTCCAGGAACTTTTTAAATAAGGCAGGCGCGTCTGTTTTTACAATGATCTTGCGTTCAAAATCAAGCCCGGCACTAAAGCCCCAGTATTCATGTGCATTTCGGGCATAGCAATAGGTACAGCCATGTTCACAACCCTGGTAGGGATTTAAAGAATAGGCCATGCCTACATCAGGACTATCTACTTTGTTGACGATGGATTTAGATTTTCCGAAGATGAAAGTCGTTTTATGATCCTCTTCTTCCCAATCATCAATTCCCTCATCAAACTCCTTTACATAGTCGTTTTTAGCAAAACGGTTATGTGGATTGAACTGTGCACCCCGTCCCTTAACGTAATTGTCCGGTTTTTCTTCATCTAAATTCATTAGCTAAAAATACTAATATTTTTAGTAATTAGCAATAGGGAATTTTTTACTTTTTTGTCTGAGGGGTGTAATCCATAGGAACCATATCTGCTACTTTTTCATAAGCCCAGAAACCTTCATAAAGCATGGCTCTGGAATCATGCACACTACCATTTTCATAAAATCGCACTGCGTTTTGCGTTAAATTGGCTACAGATATTTCATAATCAGGTATATCGAGTGGTCGGAACACCCAGAATCCAGTCTTGGAATAGGCGAGAGACTCTTTTTCTTTGGTATAGCTAATGGCTAATGCTCCATTGCAGTCCAGCATTTTTAAATTTTGATTATATGTGGATATCACATGGGTTGCTGAAATTTCTTTACGATCCAGGTAATCAACGTATTTAGGCATGTCCTCTTGCTTTTGCCAAAACGAGATCATGGCACTGTCTCTTCGCATTATTCCTTTACTGATGACAGTTGATTTGGCTGGGGATTTTAGTCTGACCAGGTTTTTATAAATAATGCTGTCGGGATAGCGGTTAGGGTTAGGTATTTTTATCATTTTGTTCATGATAAAGCCCTGCTCGCTGGCATTTCCTGCGTACAGAGATCTGAAGAAATGTTGGGAAGAGCCGTAGTACGCCGTTTCACGTTTATCGATGTACTTTTTCAGCTTTGCTCCCGAAGCTTTTAACTCTTCAAAAAAGGGATGGCCAGAATAATAGATGATGCGTGTTCTGGAATTGTATTCAAAGTTATCCAGCATATATTTTAACCGGTAGCCCAAAGCCTTATTTTCAACAATTAAAAATTCGGAGGTTTTTATGGTCAGCAGGCTCCTGGTTACATCGTAATCAATATTTAATACCTGTGGGTTTAATATCTTACACTGGGCAGCGTTAGGGCTGGTGCCAATAAAGAACTCTTTAAATTGCTTAATATACTTTGCTCTGTTCGGATCGGCGCGGATCACTACTTCATTTAATGTTGTGGTACTTTCCTTTAAAATTAGTTCAACCTGAACTGATTTATCTGAGATGATTATACTTTTTGAGTAGGGAAGGTAACCAACCATTTGTACCAGCAAATCATAATTTCCAGGCTTAAGGTTACTAATTTTGAACTTACCTTCATTGTCAGCTACAGCGGAGACTTTGTAGCCACTTAAATAAACACCAGCGCCTGGAAGACTTTCTTTTTGGTCTCTAACAGTACCTGTTATAGAGAATGAGTTTTGGGAGAAGGCGTAATATCCTGTTAAGAGGTTGAGTAGTAGTATGAACAGGATTTTTTTCATGAAGGCGAATGTACAGAATTAGGATAGGTATGCGTATACCTATCCTAAAAAATATGTTTATTGATCTTCTAATCCCATTTTCTGCATCACAATGTCACTCACTCCNGTAGAAGANTAACCACCATCATGGAAAAGGTTCTGCATAGTAACCATNCGGGTTAAGTCGGAGAATAAAGTGATACAGTAGTCTGCACATGATTCGGCATCTGCGTTGCCCAATGGCGCAATAGCGTTAGCATAGTCGTAGAAATCACCGAAACCTTTAATACCTGTACCGGCAGTAGTTTTAGTTGGCGATTGAGAAACTGTGTTGATACGTACTTTTTTCTCTAAGCCATAGTGGTAGCCAAAGCTACGTGCTATCGATTCAAGCATTGCTTTGATGTCAGCCATGTCAGTATAGAAAGGATAAGTGCGTTGAGCAGCCATATAAGTAAGGGCTACCACACTACCACCTTCACTAATGGCATCTAACTTTTTAGCAACAGCAAGCATTTTATGAAACGACATGGCCGAAACATCAATACCCTTCATAAAGTAATCGTAGTTCGATTCAGTATAAGGTATTTTTTTACGGATGTTTACGCTCATACCGATAGAGTGCAGTACAAAATCTATTTTACCGCCTAATATTTCTTGTGATTGGGTAAACAAATTAGTCAGCTCATCAACGTTGGTAGCATCTGCAGGAACAATCTGTGATCCTGTTTTTTCAGCTAAAGCATTGATTTCTCCCATACGCATAGCAATAGGAGCATTTGTTAAAACAAATGAGGCACCTTCTTCATGCGCTTTTTCAGCAACTTTCCAGGCAATGGAGTTTTGATCTAATGCACCTGTAATGATGCCACGTTTACCTTTTAATAAGTTATACATAGTATTTCTGTTTAAAACAGGCCGAAGTTAATGAATTTTTCTTTTGCAGAATGGGACATTTAGTTTTTATAACCCAGCAGGTCTTTAGCATTCTCCATAGCCGAAATACCTGGAGTTTTACCACTCAGCATTTCTGCAATGGCATTTACCCGATCGGCATTGCCAAGCTTACGAATACCTGTTGTAGTACGCTCGCCCTGCTCATTTTTGTACACAAAATAGTGAGCATCGCCTTTGGCAGCAATTTGTGGAAGATGGGTAATACAGATTACCTGCATATTTTCTTCCAGCTCTCCAATTACATCCCCAACACGCAAGGCCGTTTCGCCTGATATTCCGGTATCAATTTCGTCAAATATCAGGGTAGGTAAGGAGGTATGTTTGGCCATAATCGATTTAATGGCCAGCATTAATCGCGAAAGTTCTCCACCAGAGGCTACTTTACCTACCGGAGCAGGAGGCTGACCGCTATTGGCCGAGAACAGCAGACTGATCAGGTCTTTTCCATCCTTATTTAATTCTGCAGTGACAGATTGTTCAATTTTTATTTTTGCATTCGGCATACCTACTTTCTGAAGCACTTTTCCAACACTGGCTTCAGTGATAAGAATTGCCTTGCTGCGGTTTTCAGCCAGCTTTACGGCTATTTTTTCCAGATCAGCATGCATGAGTTCCAATGCCTTTATCAGCCGCTCAATCTCTTCGTCGCTGCCTAAAAGATTGGCCAGGTTGTCGGATAATTGATTTTGTATGGCGAGTAATTCTTCAATGTTATTTACCCTATGCTTTTGTTGGAGGCTATAGATCAGGTCGAGCCTGGCGTTAATTTCCTCAATCCTGGAAGGATTAAAAACAATATGTTCCTCTAGTGCTGAAGTTTCAGCGGCAATATCTTTTAATTCTATTAACGTCGAGCGGAGGCGGTCATTTAGAACCTCATAAGCAGGGTTAAACTTCTCAATGCCTTGTAGCTGACCAACCACTTCTTTTAAAATTGGCAGTACCGCAGTTTCCTGTTCACTTAGTAAATTTAACCCCGTAAGCAAGCTTCTTTTGATGCTTTCCGCATTGTTCAGCATTTGCAGTTCAGCCTCGTGTTTTTCCTGCTCATCATTTTGCAGATTTGCACTTTCCAGTTCATTAAACAAAAACTGCTCGTAGTCCTGCTTGTTTCGGGCCTCATTGGCTTTAGTTTGCAATTCTGTTAAATGCTGTTGCTGTTGTTTGTACTGCTTAAACTTGCTGCGGTAATCGGTTAATAAGGAATGGTGGCCGGCAAGGGTATCTACAACAGAGAGTTGAAACGAAGGGTCGCTAATCTCTAAAGTGGCATGTTGCGAATGGATATCTATCAGCCGTTCACCAATGTGCTTCATTACAGTAAGCGTTACCGGGGTGTCGTTGATAAAGGCCCTCGATTTTCCATCTGTGGAGATTTCCCTCCTTAAAGTATTCTCCTCATAAAAATCCAGGTCGTTTTCTTCAAACAAGCTTTGCAATTGTTTGTCGGCTAGTAAGAACCAGCCTTCTATAATGCATTTCTTGTCCTGATTGAAAAAATACTTTGTTTCAGCTCGTTGCCCAAGTATGAGCGATAATGCGCCAAGCATAATCGATTTACCGGCACCTGTTTCACCTGTGATGATATTTAAACCTTTGTCAAGTTCGAGATCAACACTGTCTATCAAAGCGTAATTACGGATGGAAAGTTTTTGCAGCATATACACTGCTAAATTAGGAAAACTTTAATGACGATCCACAAAAAAAGCAGAAGATTAATCTCCTGCCTTCGATTGTGTGTATGTTATTAAAAATTGGCCATGTTAAAAAGGGACGTTGTTTGGTTCCGTCAGTTTTTTATGCTTTAGTGCTTCCACATCCGCATCAAATTTCTTTTTCAGCTCCTTAAACTCATTAGAGCTCTCGAGGGCTTTTGCTTCTTCAATCTTTTTCTTAAATGCCGGTGAAGAAAGGTAGACTTGCACATTTTTTGCGCTTTTTTTTGCCTCCTCAATCTGTGTTTTTAGGTTTTCTTTGAACTCGGGCGAATTGAATTTCTTGCGCAGTTCCATTGCCTGATCTTTGATTTCTTTTTGTTGCTTTTTCCATTCCGGAGAGTTAAAATGCTTTCTGATCTCTTCGCTGTGTTTCTGCATGTCGATCTGTTGGTTTTTCCATTCAGCGGAGTTGATTTTCTTTTTAATTTCTTCCGACATGTTTTTCATGCTGGCATGCCATTCCGGAGACTTCAGGAAGCGCATTTGTTTCGCGATTACCGAATCCAGGTTAACCTGGAAGTTGTCTAAATGGAAATTATCCATATTTACAAAAGTTTCCCTGATCACTTCCTTTCTTAGGCTGTCGGGCATTTCTTTAACCGAATTGTATTCTTTTTTATTGCCCTTGGTATCAATAGTAACAATTTTGAATTTACTTTTTTTCTTGGTTGTATCCTGGCATATCGCATGAACTTTGGGCGATTTAAGCAATTGCTTTTTGTTTATTTTGGTCTCTGGTATCTGTTGTACAGTTGTTTCTTGGTGAGATATAGTAGTCTTTACTGTTGCCGGCGCTGTTTTGGCTGGACTAATCCATGCAAGCGAAATTACAGTAGCTATAGTAAGCGTAATGGCAAAGATCTGTTGCTTTGTATTCATGTAATTGGTTTTCATATCTGTGATTCTTTTAATTCTTTGATACAAATGCTGTTCTTTTCCTGCGGCTGCCATTGAAAGGGCAGGAGAGGTTTTGTCTTTTAGGATTTCAAGTTTCAGTAGGGCGTGGGCATAAGTTAATGGAGTCCCTGTAAGTTTAAGGACCAGATCGTCGCAGGCATGCTCACGTTCTATATTGATATACTTGTTGCTTAGCCAGATGAAAGGGTTAAAGAACATCAGCGTTTCAATAGCAGTTTTGATCAGGTTAAAGAGGTAGTCATTTCTGCGGATGTGCGAAAGTTCGTGTACAAGTATGGCTTCAACCTCATCAATGTCGAGTTGTGCAACCAGTGCGACAGGAAACAAAATAATGGGCTTGAAATAGCCGATCACTAAGGGGACATTTACGTACTCGGAAAGGTGAAAAACGACAGGTCTGAGTACGCCCAGTTTAGCACGCAGCCCTTCGAAAAGTTTCTGCCAATCTGCTGGAACCGGTGATTTTCCGGATTGCTTTAGTGTTTGGAGCTTTTTATAGCCTGCACCAAGTATAAGTAGTTGGAACAGAATCCCAATGGCATATACTGTCACAATGTATGGGAAAACCTGTTCGGTCCGATTACTGATGCTTGCTGATAAACTGGTTTCATGTCGTTCCGCAGTTATTTGCTCTCCGATACCGGCAAGCACTAACTGCTCATTGTTTGCGGGCCATTTAAAAACAGCGAAAAAGGTTATGCAAAAAGTTGCAAACATCAGGCACATGGCCCCATATGCCAGGTTATGCTTTAATCTTGCGGTCATCTTGGGGAAAATACTCACCAGGGCTAGTACGATTCCGTAAATGATTGCCGCTTGCCATAAGGAGTGAAAAATACCCCAGCCAACGGCTTTGATCAGGTTGTTTACAATTGCTTCCATTTTAATGATTGCTTAATTCATCTAAATATTTTTTTATCGAATCAATCTCATCCTTACTCGCCTTGTGATTACCTAGCGCCTGCATCACCATCCGGGCAGCAGAACCATTAAAAACATTATCGATCATTTTATTAACTAAATGCTGCTGGGTTTTTTCCTGATTTACCAAAGCCCGGTAAATGTGCGTTTTAGAAGAAGTGTCTCTGGCTACCAGTCCCTTTTCATGCATAATTTGCATCAATTTAAGTGTTGTGGTATAACCAGCATCTTTGCTTTTTTCTAAAACTTCATGTACTTCCCTAACTGTACAGTTACCCTTGTTCCACAGGATCTGTAGAATTTCAAGTTCACTTTCAGTTGGTCTCGGGCTCGGTGCTGCGCTCATATCTTTCTTCTACGAATTGTTTCGTAATCAAATATACGAATCTGTTCGTAGATGCAAAATTATTTAACATTTTTTTGCAAAATAGTTTGACTACCTATTTAGCGGTTGCTTCTTAAAGCTTCGTATTTGTTGATGTTGGCCGGATCGATTTCCGAAAGCAGGTTGAAGGCTTTAATCTTATCCTGAGGATCGGCAGGGGCCAGGAGGTTTACCAGTTCATCTGCCTTGGTGGCAAAATACATATTCGGAAAAATTGACCCAACTTTTTGCTTATCCAATTGCTTTAAATCCGACAACAGTGAAAGAATCTTTTTAGACCCTTTAGTCGGATCTTCCTGCATCCTGTCGAGCCCATTGAGGTGGTAATCATAAATGAACTTTCGAAGTTCTTCGAATCCCTTATTTTGTAGATTTTCATTTAGCCAATACCTGTTTCTCAAACCGTCAAAAGCCTTCCAGCCTTTATTTCCGGATACCTGGGCAATATTTAGAATATTCTGGGCCTTGTTGTAAGAAATAGTTCCACCAAGATTATTAAAGCTGTCTTTGTCTAGACCAATAATAGTATAGGCATAAAAACTAAGTAGGGAACTAAGATTTGAAATGAAGTTCTGATCAGAGAAATCCAGAGATTGACCTTCATTATAATTGAAATCAAAATCTTTGTCACTTATATTCAATAGGGTACTGTTATATGCCGTGTTGTAAACCGGCCTGCTTGATTGGATCTGCGCTTCAGCTTTATAGCCTGAACTACCATCCCATGCTGTTATGGTGATCACGAAATTACATTCAATCCGCTCAAGAGCGGTATAAGTTTCGTTAGTCCATTTGTTGTTGTTTAAAAACTCTCTGACTGTATTTTGTAGTACCTCTAAGTTTCTTTTATTGATATTGGGAACCGTCGGTGCCATCACCTGCACTCTTGTATTTAATTCCTGAGCTACGGTATGGAAATAAGAGAAAAAAAAGATCAGGAAAATATAAGAGCAGCGTTGTTTCATGCTTTAACCAGTTTTAAAATTTCATTGCAGATATCGGTAGCTACCTCAGTTTTCGATTTCATTTCAAAGACAGTTTTTTCAGCGGCTTTATTAAATATAGTTATTTTATTGGTATCACTTTTAAAGCCCGCGCCTTTGTCGTTTAGTGAATTGAGCACGATAAGATCGAGGTTTTTCTTTACCAGTTTTGATTTGGCATATTCCTCCTCGTTCTGAGTTTCCAAAGCAAAGCCCACCAATATTTGCTCTGCGGTTTTTAGCTGACCTAGCGTAGCTAGTATATCTTCAGTCTTTTTTAATTCCAGACTAAATTCATTGCTGGTTTTTTTTATCTTTTGATCTGCTTTATGTATAGGAGTATAGTCTGCCACTGCGGCACTCATCACAGTGATCTCTGCTTGTGGAAATTCAGCTTTACAAGCCTCCAGCATATCGGCGGCGCTTACCACATTAATACGCTTCATGCTGTAATTGCTTTTTTCAGCGGTGGGACCTGTAATCAATACCACTTCAGCCCCCATACTGGCAAATTGATCTGCTATGGCAAAGCCCATTTTGCCTGATGAATGATTGCCTATAAAGCGTACCGGATCTATGGCCTCATAGGTGGGGCCCGCAGTAACCAGTACTTTTTTTCCACGGAGTGGAAGTGATGCCGCAACAGTTTCAGCTAAAAAAGCAACAATTTCTTCGGGTTCGGCCATACGGCCTTCTCCATATAAACCACTTGCAAGTTCCCCACTACCCGGCTGGATTACCTGGTTCCCATAACCTAATATTTTATCAATATTAGCCCTGGTACTTTCGTGCTTCCACATATCGAGATCCATTGCCGGAGCGACAAATACAGGACACTTGGCCGATAAATAAACAGCTGTAAGCAGGTTGTCGCACAGACCGCCAGCCATTTTAGCCAGGGTATTTGCACTTGCAGGGGCTATGACCATGAAATTAGCCCAAAGACCTAATTCAACATGGTTACTCCAGACGCCGGTTTCTTCTTCGAAATATTGGGTGTAAACAGGATTCTTACTAAGAGTGGCCAGGGTTAGCGGGGTAATGAAATTTGCCGCGTCGGCTGTAAGAATTACTTTGACGTTTGCGCCAGCCTTTACCAGTAATCTTACCAGTATAGCTGATTTATACGCTGCAATGCTGCCGCAAACGCCAAGAATTATTTTTTTATTTTTAAGCATAGTTTTAAGGAATGCAAGGATGCAATTTAATTCCTATGCGTAGTTTTATTGTTGCTCTTTAGAAGGATTTCTGAAATAGATCTTATCATTCAGGAACTCATCGATAGCAATTAAGCTAGGTTTAGGCAAACGCTCATAGTGCTTGCTGATTTCGATTTGTTCTCTGTTTTCGAAAATCTCCTCAAGGTTATCGTTAGAAGAAGCGAACTCAGCTAATTTGCCGTGTAACTCTTCTTTCATGTTGTTAGAGATCTGATTAGCCCTTTTAGAAATAATAACTAAAGACTCATAAATATTTTGTGTTTTCTGATCTAAATCATTAACATTTCTAGTAACCGTAGTATTCGGTACAGTTGGTTTATTAGTATTCATTATTTGATGGGGGTTTTTATTGTGGTAGTGGTACTATCTGCTTTAGCATCCTTTGCCAGCAATGCTTTATATTTTTCCTCGTTCTTAGCTGCCTCAGCAATCAAACGTTTTGCCTGAGCTATGCCTGATTCACTATCTTTCTTCAAAGATTTCGCTTCATTCAGGAATTTACTTTTTGGATGAGCCTCTGTAAAATCATCAGCAAAACTGATGGCTTCATTAAATCTGTCTTCCTGATGAACAGGGTAACTGTTTTTTGCATAGGCAAATTGAGATTTAATAATCAGCAGATCCATTTCCTCAACATATTTAATATCCGGGAAATCAATCTGTGCATTTTGTAATGCAATAACTGCGGCTTTGTAATAAGTTACATCGTAACCACCCAGGTCGTAATATAGCTTCGCGTTGTTGTATGCTTTATCTTCAAGCTTTGCGCGCAACAGGCCTATGTATTTAGCCGCATCAACTGCACGTTCGCTTTTAGGGTAAAAGTTGATGAATAGTTGTAGTGCGTCTATAGCTTTATAAGTATTTTCCTGATCCAGACTTGGTGCAGGAGAATCCAGATAGAAGCAATAAGCGCCCATATATCTACATTCTTCAGCGTATTTACTGGTCGGGTAGGTATCTGCGAATGATTTGAATTGATATCTTGCAGTGGTATAATCTTTTAGTTTATAGAGTGTTAACGCGTAGTGGTAGTTAAGTTCCTCCGCCTCAGCTCTTCCCCTGTATTTCTGTGAAAGATCCTCAAAGAGGATTAACGCTTTAGCGTAGTTTTTCTTGCCATACAGGCGCATTGCCTCCTGATATTTTTTGGCTACGTCATTGCTCAATCTGATTTTTTCAAACTGGCTTTTGCAGCCCGTAATACTAAGGGCTATAATGGTGAAACTTAATAATAGTACGTGTTTAATTTTAAACATTCTGCAAAGATAAGTTAATAATACGATAACGTCAATTAAAAATAATAGGACGCTAAGCTATGTAAA
>Ga0065714_10000036_pt1 | contig 15638 bp, 13 predicted proteins | sample MisRhiReplicate2_FD_59101 | JGI IMG/M metagenome (GOLD analysis project Ga0065714, IMG submission 59101) | Miscanthus rhizosphere microbial communities from Kellogg Biological Station, MSU, sample Rhizosphere Soil Replicate 2: eDNA_1 v2... | ecosystem: Host-associated > Plants > Roots >...
GGTCAGATCAAACCTTCTTGTACAGCTGACTGCCTTCCTGCTTGAACCGCTCAGCCTGTTCCGCCAATCCCTGGGCGACTTCGGCATCAACGGTTTCGATGCGCTGGTTGGCCGCGTACTCACGGACTTCCTGAGTGATNTTCATCGAACAGAATTTCGGCCCGCACATGGAGCAGAAGTGCGCGACCTTGGCCGAATCCTTCGGCAGGGTCTCATCGTGATACGAACGAGCCGTGTCCGGATCGAGGCCCAGGTTGAACTGGTCTTCCCAACGGAATTCGAAACGCGCCTTGCTCAAGGCATTGTCGCGGATCTGCGCGCCCGGATGCCCTTTTGCCAGATCGGCGGCATGCGCGGCGATCTTGTAGGTGATGATCCCGGTCTTCACGTCATCCTTGTTCGGCAGACCCAAGTGTTCCTTGGGCGTCACGTAGCAGAGCATGGCGCAACCGAACCAGCCGATCATCGCCGCACCGATCCCCGAGGTAATGTGGTCGTAGCCTGGTGCGATGTCCGTGGTCAGCGGGCCGAGGGTGTAGAACGGCGCCTCGTCGCAGCATTCCAGCTGCTTGTCCATGTTCTCTTTGATCAACTGCATCGGCACGTGGCCCGGGCCTTCGATCATGCATTGCACGTCGTGTTTCCAGGCGATTTTGGTCAGCTCGCCGAGGGTTTCCAGCTCACCGAATTGCGCCGCATCGTTGGCGTCGGCAATCGAGCCCGGACGCAGGCCATCGCCCAGCGAGAAGCTGACGTCGTAGGCCTTCATGATTTCGCAGATGTCTTCGAAATGGGTGTAGAGGAAGTTTTCTTTGTGGTGCGCCAGGCACCACTTGGCCATGATCGAACCGCCACGGGACACAATGCCGGTCACGCGCTTGGCGGTCAGCGGCACGTAGCGCAACAGTACGCCGGCGTGGATGGTGAAGTAGTCGACGCCCTGCTCGGCCTGTTCGATCAGCGTGTCGCGGAACAGCTCCCAGGTCAGGTCTTCTGCGGCGCCGCCGACTTTTTCCAGGGCCTGATAAATCGGCACGGTACCGATCGGCACCGGCGAGTTACGGATGATCCACTCGCGGGTTTCGTGAATGTGTTTGCCGGTGGACAGGTCCATGACCGTGTCCGAACCCCAGCGAATGCCCCAGGTCAGTTTCGCCACTTCTTCTTCGATGGACGAACCCAAAGCGCTGTTGCCGATGTTGCCGTTGATCTTCACCAGGAAGTTACGGCCGATGATCATCGGTTCCAGTTCGGTGTGGTTGATGTTGGCCGGAATGATCGCGCGACCGCGGGCGATNTCTTCACGGACGAATTCGGGGGTGATGATTTTCGGCACGCTGGCGCCAAAGCTGTAACCGGCGTGTTGCTGGTCCAGCAGGCCAGCGGCGCGGGCCACTTCAAGCTTCATGTTTTCGCGGATGGCGACGTATTCCATCTCGGCGGTGATGATGCCTTTGCGGGCGTAGTGCATCTGGCTGACGTTGGCACCGGCCTTGGCACGGCGCGGGTTGTTCACGTGGGCGAAACGCAGCTTGGTCAGCTCCGCATCGGCGAGGCGTTCCTGNCCGAAGCTGGAACTCAGACCTGGCAGGCGCTCGGTGTCGCCACGGGATTCGATCCACGGCGAACGTACATCGGCGAGACCTTTGCGCACGTCGATGATGACGTTGGGGTCGGTGTACGGGCCCGAAGTGTCGTACACAACGACCGGCGCGTTGATCTCGCCGCCGAAGTCGGTCGGGGTCACATCAAGGCTGATTTCGCGCATCGGCACGAGGATGTCCGGGCGAGAGCCCTGAACATAGATTTTTTGCGAGCGGGTAAACGGCTGAACCGATTGCTGATCGACCTTGGCCGAGTCACTCAAGTTGGTTGCGATTTTTGATTTTGTAGTCATCACGGGCTCTCCAGACACACATCCAGGCAGTGGATTTTTTGTCGGAGCGAACCTGTAAACGAATGGACGCACGGGCGCTGGGAAAACCAGCTGTGCTGTGCTCAGTGCTCGAGGGGTGTTCGATTGTCGAACAACATCCCGGACGAAGCACAAGAGGACTCGCCGGGTGACGAGAAATCTTGTTCCCTACGCAGGCGCTAACCTGATCAGGTTCAACGGGATCCGAAATTATTCGATCTCAGCCTCATAGCAAGGCACCCCGACAAGAACCCGGCCAGTCTAGACACAACCGGCAAAGAACGCCAACACCGCAGTAAACACCATGATGAATGGCGCAATTACAGGATTGTTGCGGCCGTTGCGCACAACTACACTCGCTACGCCATACCGCACCTTGACGCTGTATGAGCCGCGCCGTAGCCTTGGCGCTCAAATTATCAGCGTAATTTTTTAGGGATGGCCTCATGCTGCGCAAACTTTCACTGGCNCTTGCCGTGTCTTGTGCGTCCAATGGAATGGCCTGGGCAGCAGAAGCGCCCTTATCGACCAAGAACGATCTGGTCAGCGTCTATCAGGAAGCGGTGGACAACAACGCCGACCTTGCTGCAGCCATCGCTCAATATGGCGCCCAGAAAGAAGTCGTGCCCCAGGCCCGCGCCGGGCTGTTGCCCAATCTCTCTGGCGGCGCCGAACTTGCCAACGTGCGCACGGTGATCGATCAGCCTTCGGCTACCGCCAACCGTAATGCTCATTCCTATCAGGCGACCCTGGCGCAACCGCTGTTCCGTGCTGATCGCTGGTTCCAGTTCCAGGCCGCCAAAGACGTTAACGAACAGGCTGCGTTGCAGCTCTCGGCAACCCAGCAAAACCTGATCCTGCAATCTGCCGTCAGCTACTTCAATGTCTTGCGAACCCAGGACAACCTGGCGTCAACCAAGGCCGAAGAAGCCGCGTTCAAACGCCAGCTCGATCAGTCCAACGAACGCTTCGACGTCGGTCTCTCGGACAAAACCGATGTGCTGCAATCGCAAGCCAGCTACGACACCGCCCGCGCCAACCGAATCGTCGCNCAGCGCCAGGTCGATGATGCGTTCGAAGCNCTGATCACCCTGACCAACCGTCAGTACAACTCGATCTGGGGCATTGCCCATACCTTGCCGATCCTGCCGCCAGCACCGAACGACGCCAAGGCCTGGGTCGATACGGCAGCCAGACAGAACCTCAATNTGCTCGCGAGCAACTACGCCGTCAGCGCCGCCGAAGAAACCCTCAAGCAGCGCAAGGCCGGCCATGCGCCCACCGTGGATGCCGTGGCGAAATACGAGAAAGGTGACAACGACGCTCTGGGCTTCAGCAACCCGAACGCCTTCGGCCAGCCTTACGGTGGCAACGTCGAGCAAACGACGGTTGGCCTGCAACTGAACATCCCGATCTACAGCGGCGGCCTGATCAATTCCCAGGTGCGTCAATCGTATGCGCAGCTGGATCAGTCCGAGCAGCAACGTGAATCCCTGCGCCGGCAAGTGGTGGAAAGCACCCGCAATCTGCATCGCGCCGTGAACACCGACGTCGAGCAGGTACAGGCGCGCAAGCAGTCGATCATCTCCAACCAGAGCGCGGTGGAAGCGACCGAAATCGGTTATCAGGTGGGCACACGGAACATCGTCGACGTGCTGGATGCCCAGCGTCAGCTGTACACCTCGGTGCGCGACTACAACAACACGCGTTACGACTACATCCTCGACAACCTGCGTTTGAAACAGGCCGCGGGCACGTTGAACCCAGGGGATTTGCAGGACCTGGCGCGCTATCTCAAGGCTGATTACAACCCGGATAAAGACTTCCTGCCGCCGGATCTGGCGAAGGCTGCGGCGGAGCAGTTGAAGGCAAATCCGACGCAATAAAAAGCGAAAGATCGCAGCCTCGTTTCACTCGACAGCTCCTACAGGATGAATACAAAATCCCGTGTAGGAGCTGTCGAGTGAAACGAGGCTGCGATCTTTTTGTGTCAAGCGATTCGGTCTAACGCTCGATCAACCGCCCCAACCCATCCAGCAATCGCTGCAACGCGCCCTGATTGGTGCGCATGACTTTCAGCCCCGCCTCCGCCATCCGCTGCGCATCGCGCGGCAACTCGAACAGCCGCTGCACCGCCAGCGCCAGACCTTCGGCATCCTCCACTTCCTGCAACGCCCCGGCACTGCGCAGTTGCGCGGCGATTTCGAGGAAGTTAAACAGGTGCGGTCCGCTCAACACCGGTTTGGCCAGAGCCGCCGGCTCCAGCAGGTTGTGCCCGCCGTTCGGCACCAGACTGCCGCCAACAAAAGCGCTGTCGGCCAAGGCATACAGAAACAGCAACTCACCCATGGTGTCGCCCAGCAGCACCGAAGTTTGCGCGGTGACCGGGTCGCCAGTGGAGCGACGGACCGTGGCGAAACCCTGTTGCCGACACAGCTCGAACACCGGGTTGAAACGCTCTGGATGACGCGGCACCAGAATCAGCAACGCATCGGGATGATTGGCAAGCAACTGGCGATGAGCCGCCAGCACCACTTCGTCTTCGCCTTCGTGCGTACTGGCCGCAATCCACACCGGACGCTCCTGCGCCTGCCATTGCGCACGCAACTCGGCGGCACGCTGAAGCAGTGCCGGGTCGATGGTCAGGTCGAACTTGATCGAGCCGGTCACTTCCACGGTTTGCGAACGCGCACCCAAATTGCGGAAGCGCTGGGCCTCGGTCTCGGTCTGCACCGCGAACAGGCTCATCTCGGCGAGCATCGGCTGGGTCAGTTTGCCGAAGCGGCCATAGCCCTTGGCCGAACGCTCGGACAGTCGCGCATTGGCCAGGGCCACGGGAATCCCACGCCTGGCGCACTGATGGATATGGTTCGGCCAGAGCTCGGTTTCCATGATCACCGCCAGTTTCGGCTGGACCCGATCAAGGAATCGCTTCGCTGCGCAAGGCAAGTCGTAAGGCAAATAGCAGTGCTGGATGCGCGGTTCATTGGCGAACAGCGCGTGGATGCGCTCCGATCCGGTCGGGGTCATGCAGGTCACGGTAATGGGCAACTGTGGATAACGTTGCAGCAAGGCGCGAATCATCGGCGCCGCGGCAATGCTTTCGCCCACCGACACCGCGTGCACCCAGATGCCGCCCGTTTTCATCGCCGGTAACCCGAGGGAGAAACGTTCGCCAATGCGCTTGGCGTACGCCGGCGCCTTGCGCGCCCGCAGCCACAGCCGAATCGCTACCAGTGGCAGCCCCAGGTAAAACAGCGCGGTGTAGAGAGTTCTATTCATGGCGGCGGAGTTTATCGGCTTTTTTCACCGATCGTCTGCAAGTGCACGGCAAAACGTTCCGCCAGCCAACGAGCCGCCGGCCCCAGNGGCTCATCGCGGCGCCAGACCAGCTCCACCACCAGCGCTGGCGGGGTCCATTCACTGACCAGTTCAATCATTAGGCCCTGATACGCCGGGTACTGCACCACGTGGCGCGGCAGCCAGGCCCAGCCGAGGCCGCGCACCAGCCATTCAGCCATCACGTAGAAACTGTCGGCCCGCCAGACTTGCGGGCTGGCCGGTTCGCTTCCGGGATAGACACTCGACTGTGTGGACATCAGCAACTGACGATGCTGCGCCAGTTGCTGACAATCGACCTGAGCCTGCTTCGCCAATGGATGCCCGACGCCGCACACCGTGACCATTTCAACGCTGCCCAACACCCGCCGCTCGAGCGCTTCGGGAATCTGGTCGTGATAAAACAGCAACCCCAGATCGGCCCGACGCTCCACCAGTTTNCGCGCGACATCGCCNTGGGCNGCGCTGGTCAGCTGCACTTCAAGGCTGGGAAATTGTTGAGCCAGGGCTTCGAAGCTTTCGATGATCGGCTGATAAGGCATCGCCTCATCCTGGGCCACACGCAAACGCGCCTCCTGGCCGCGCATCATGGCCAGCGCCCGACCGTTAAGGCGNTCGCATTGACGCAGCACTTCCCGAGCCTCATCCAGCAACGCGTTACCGGCCTCGGTGAGCTTCGGCTGGCGGCCGCTGCTACGGTCGAACAGGCTGACACCCAGGTCCTCTTCCAGCAGCGCAATCGAACTGCTGACCGCCGACTGCGCCTTGCGCTGATCCCGCGCTACCGCAGAAAACGAACGCTGCTCCGCTACGCTGACAAACAGCCGCAGNTGCTCCAGATTCCATTGCGTGTTCATGGCTCAACCCATCTTCAGAACAGATAGGTAATGACTTTACCGCATCTGGGGAATCTCTAAAATGCCGACCTCAGAAAGCAACACTTCACACGAGGATGCACCTATGACCGCTTACTACTACCTGGCCATTGCCATCTGCGCCGAAGTGATCGCCACCGTTTCGATGAAAGCGGTCAAAGGCTTCAGCACCCCGCTGCCGCTGATTCTGGTTATTGTCGGTTATGGCATCGCCTTCTGGATGCTCACGCTGGTGGTGCGCAGCGTTCCGGTGGGCGTGGCTTACGCGGTGTGGGCCGGCATGGGGATCGTGATGGTCAGCGTTGCGGCGCTGTTCATCTACGGGCAGAAACTGGATGTGCCGGCGATGATGGGGATGGCNNTGATCGTATTGGGCGTCGTTGTCATCCAACTCTTCTCCAAAACCGCCGGGCATTAAGCNCGCACCCAATCCACTGTGGGAGTGAGCCTGCTCGCGATGGCGGCAGAGCATTCAACATCAATGTTGATTGANCCACCGCTATCGCGAGCAGGCTCGCTCCCACAGGGTTTTGCATTCGCCGNGTTGATCGCCAGCAAAACCTCCAATCTTCGAGTCTGTATACTGCGCCCTCGTCTTGAACACTGAGGTCGCTGCATGCCATCCGTTATTTCCACCGACGTTTTGATTGTCGGCGCTGGTGTCGCCGGCCTCTGGCTGAATGCGCGCCTGCGCCGCCAGGGTTTTTCGACCGTGCTGGTGGAAAGCGCCAGCCTCGGTGGCGGGCAAAGCTTGAAATCCCAAGGCATCATCCATGGCGGCGCCAAGTACGCATTGCATGGCGCCTTGACCGGCGCCTCGGAAGCCATCGCCGACATGCCTCGGCGCTGGCGCGAAGCCCTGGCCGGTAACGGCGAACTGGACCTGACCGGCGTGCGCCTGCTGTCCGAAGCCCATTACCTCTGGTCCCCCGGCACGATCGCCGGCAATCTCACCAGTTTCTTCGCCAGCAAGGCCGTGCGCGGCCGTGTCGATCAGGTCAAGGGCGAGCAATTGCCGCCCGCCCTGCAAGACAAGCGCTTCAAGGGCAAGGTCTATCGTCTGGCGGAACTGGTGATCGACGTGCCGAGCCTGATCCGGCGCCTGGCCGATCTGGCGGGTGACGGCCTGCTTGCCGGTCAGAACATCGAACCGTTGCTGGAGGGTGGAAAACTGGTCGGCCTGAAGGTCGACGAGCGCGAGATTCGTGCCCAGCGCATCGTCTTCAGCGCCGGCGCTGGCACGGCAGCGCTGCTCGAAGCCCTGGGATTGAGCCAGCCCGCCATGCAACGCCGTTCGTTGCACATGATCATCGTCAAGGGTCCGGGGCTCAAACCGCTGTATGCCCACTGCCTGGGCGGCGGCACCAAGCCGCGCATTACCGTGACCACCCATCCGGCCGCCGATGGTCAATGGGTCTGGTACCTGGGCGGCGATATCGCTGAAGCCGAAGGTGTCGCCCGCGAACCCGCCGAGCAAATTGCCACCGCGCAGAAAGANCTCGGCCAGTTGCTGCCATGGATCGACCTGAGCACAGCGCAATGGGCCACCCTTCGAGTGGATCGCGCCGANCCNNTGCAATCGGGAATGACCCGTCCTGACAATGCATTCCTTGCCGAAGAAGGCCGGCTGCTGGTCGGTTGGCCAACCAAACTGGCGTTGGCTCCGGACTTTGCTGATCGCGTCATCGCATCCTTGCAGCGCGACGGCATCCAGCCAAGCCATCCGACGCCGCTGCCCGACCTGCCAAAACCGCCGATGGGCGTCCCTGCCTGGGAGCAATTGCTGCCATGAGCCAACCGACCCTGCACGATCTGCACCGCCCGTTGGGCAGCACCGGCCTGCTGGTTTCGCCACTGGGGCTGGGCACGGTCAAACTCGGCCGTGACCAAGGCGTGAAATACCCCAACGGCTTCCAGATTCCCGATGACGACGAAGCGCGCATGCTGCTCAAACTCGCGCGCGACCTGGGCATCAACCTGATCGACACTGCCCCGGCCTATGGCCGCAGCGAAGAACGCCTAGGTCCGTTGCTGCGGGGTCAGCGCCAGGACTGGGTGATCGTCAGCAAGGTCGGCGAAGAGTTTGCCGACGGCCAGTCGAGCCACGATTTCAGCGCCGCCCACACCCGGCGGTCGGTGGAACGTAGTCTGCAACGGCTGGAAACGGATTTCATCGATCTGGTGCTGGTGCACTCCGACGGCAACGACCTGGCCATCCTCAACGACAGTGAAGTCTATGCGACCCTCGCCGAGCTNAAGCGCGAAGGCAAGATTCGCGGCTTCGGTTTTTCCGGCAAAACCGTCGAAGGTGGTTTGAAGGCTCTGGAACAAGGTGATTGCGCGATGGTCACCTACAATCTGAACCAGCAGAACGAGAAGCCGGTCATTGACTATGCTGCTGCTCACGGCAAAGCCATTCTGGTCAAAAAAGCCCTCGCCAGCGGTCATGTTTGCCTGAGCCCGGGGGTGGACCCTGTTCGCGCCAGCTTCGAGTTGTTGTTTGAACATCCGGGTGTTGCCAGTGCTATTGTCGGGACCATCAATCCGCTGCACCTCGCCCATAACGTCGCGACCGTTGCCCAGGTCCTACGTCGAAACTGATGCCGCCCACGCGGCCTTAAGCAGGAGCCGACATGCCGCGTACGCTCATAAGAAAGAACCCGAGCAACTTCAAGACCCTGCCGTTATTCGTCGAAGCGACTCCCGAAGGCCTGAGTTATCAAAGCGTCGGGATGCCGCTCAATTTCTCCCAGACGCTGCAACGGCGCCGCCCGGTGACGGTCGCCGACACTCAGCGGTTTTCGCTTGAGCTGGCCAATCTCGGGGTTTCGGTGCGCCTGACCCTGCATTGGCAGAACCGCGATTACTGGGTGTTGGTGCGTCAGCGTCGGCAAGACCGCGGCGACGTGGTGCTCAAGCTGATCTCCGGNTACGTGCCCGCCCATGAGCTGAACCTGCCACTGCACACCGCGATTCAGGAAATTGCCGAAGAGTGCCTGCTGGAAACCCCGGAAGGCTGGCTCGGCGGTCGCTTCAATGACACTTGGCTGCCGGCACCCTACTCGTCCGCGCTGCATTACCGTGAAGCCCTGCCGTTTCGCCTGACGCCGTTGTCCGGTTCGGCGCGGCCGGTGCGTTGCGCCAAGATGCAGTTGATCGAACGTCCGCGGGCTTACGTGCATTTGCCGACGGCCTCGCTGCAATTGATCTATGACTTGCGCCTCGACGTGCCCAAGGAGGCNAAATCCCTGAGCCTGTTCCATGTCGACGAGCGACTGGAAGGCGATCAACTGGTGGCCCGGCTCGATCGAAAACGTCCCGATTTGTACTTGATGCCGCTGCAGGATGGCCAACCGATGGCCGAGCTCTACACCTTGAAAAAGGATCAGCTGTACCCGGCGAGTACTCGCGGGTTGTACCTGGCAGAGAGTTTTGCCCAGCAGGAAGGCTGGCTGGTGAGGGATGAGCGGATTCGCTGGAAGGATTGGGTGCGGCAGCAGGGCTTGAGCCCGCCGGGGAAAGATTCAGGTTTGGCGCGATTACGTGGGAAGGCGAAGCAATTGTTGAAGAGAATCGTACCGCGGAAAAAGGTCAGCTCCTGATTGATCGTTCCCACGCAGACGTGTTCGACGTGGGAACGATCAGTGTTACTCGGACTTGCGGATCTTCTCGACAATCGCGGTAGTCGAGCTGTTTTCCACCAGCCCCAGCACTTTCACCNTTCCGCCGTAAGCGGTCACGATGTCCGCGCCGACAACCTGCTCGATTCCGTAGTCCCCGCCCTTGACCAGCACATCCGGCTTGACCTCACGCAGCAGGTTTTCCGGNGTGCCTTCAGCGAAGCTGATCACCCAATCCACGGCGCCCAGACCTGCCAGTACGGCCATGCGACGGTCGACGCTGTTGATCGGACGACCCGGGCCTTTCAGGCGGCTGACCGACGCATCGTCGTTGACCGCAACGATCAAGCGATCGCCCTGAGCCCGCGCCTGTTCGAGGTAGGTCACGTGGCCGGCGTGCAAAATGTCGAAGCAGCCGTTGGTGAAGACGATCTTCTCTTTATGCGCACGCGCATCATCGACCGCCAGCAACAGNTGCTCCAGGCCGAGTACNCCGCGCTCCGAACCTTCTTCACGCTGGATGGCGCGACGCAGTTCCGGCGCGCTGATGGCTGCCGTACCNAGTTTGCCGACCACGATACCCGCCGCCAGGTTGGCCAGGGCCACCGCGTGGGGCAGTTCTTCACCAGCGGCAATGGCNGCCGCCANGGTGGAAATCACCGTGTCGCCGGCACCGGTCACATCGAACACTTCACGGGCACGGGCCGGCAGGTGCAGCGCCGGATGATCCGGACGCAACAGGGTCATGCCGTGTTCGCCGCGGGTGACCAGCAATGCGCCAAGGTCAAGGTCGTGCATCAGCTGCGCGCCCTTGCTCACCAGTTCGTGCTCATCGGCGCAACCGCCGACGATGGTTTCGAATTCGCTGAGGTTCGGGGTGATCAGGCTCGCACCACGGTAGATCGAGAAATCCTTGCCCTTGGGATCGGCCAGCACCGGAATGCCACGGGCACGTGCCGCCTGGATCAGCACCTGATGGTTTTTCAGCGCGCCTTTGCCGTAGTCGGACAGCACCAGCACCTTGATGCCTTCGAGCAATTCGTCGACTTGCTCGCCCAACGCCAGCGCGTCGGTGGCGAACGGTTCTTCGAAGTCGATACGCAGCAGTTGCTGGTGACGGCTCATGACCCGCAGCTTGACGATGGTCGGTTGGTGCGCAATGCGCTGGAACAACGCCCGTACGCCAGCGCCTTTGAGGCTATTGGCCAGACTGTCGGCGGCTTCATCGTCGCCGGTCACGCCGACCAGCGAGGCCGGGGCGCCGAGGGCGGCAATGTTCAACGCAACGTTGGCGGCACCGCCCGGGCGGTCCTCGATTTGCTCGACCTTGACTACCGGTACCGGCGCCTCAGGGGAAATCCGTGAGGTACCACCATGCCAGTAACGGTCGAGCATGACATCGCCGACCACCAAGACAGGGGCTTGATCGAATCGCGGCATGGACAACTTCATGGAGCAACCCACATACAAAATGAACAGGGGCGCGATATTAACACAGGGTTGGCGTGGGCTTGCGCATGGCATTAATGAGAGGATTTTTTGCGGCCGCCACCCCTCGGTGGCGGCCAGCGGGGGTCAGGCGATACCCGCAGTAACCGGCTCGTCCAGGCCCATNGCATGCAGGCGNGAGTAGTAGCCGTTTTGCGCCAGCAGNTGAGCGTGGGTGCCGCGCTCGACGATTTCGCCATGATCCATGACCAGGATCAGGTCGGCTTTCTCGATGGTCGACAACCGGTGAGCAATCACCAGTGTGGTGCGACCTTTCATGACCTGATCCAGTGCCGCCTGAATGTGCCGCTCGGACTCGGTATCGAGNGCCGACGTTGCCTCGTCGAGAATCAGTAACGGTGCGTTCTTCAACAAGGCCCGGGCAATCGCCAGGCGCTGACGCTGACCACCGGACAGCAACACGCCGTTTTCGCCGACCTGGGTGTCCAGGCCNTGCGGCATCTCCGNNATGAAGTCCATCGCGTAAGCATCCTTGGCAGCCTTTTCAATGTCGGCACGTGGTGCGCCGGCCAGGTCACCGTAAGCGATGTTGTTGGCGATGGTGTCGTTGAACAGGGTCACATGCTGCGTCACCTGCGCCACGTGTCGACGCAGATTGCGCAGACGATAGTCTTCGACTTCCACGTCATCGAGCATGATTTCGCCGGTTTCGTGGTGATAGAAGCGCGGAATCAGGCTGGCCAGGGTCGACTTGCCACTACCCGAGCGACCGACCAGGGCAATCATTTGCCCCGGTGCCGCCGTGAAGCTGATGTTCTTCAGCACTTCACGCTCGGTCCCTGGATAGGTGAAGCTCAGGTTGCGCACTTCCAGGTGGCCGCTGACGCGATCGCGCTCGACGGTACCCTGGTCAATCTCGGGCTCGACGTCCAGNTGCTCGAAAATGCTCTCGGCACCGGCAACGCCTTTCTGAATTGTCGAGCTGACTTCCGACAGCTGCCGAATCGGCTTGGGCAGCAGGCCCGCCGCGGTGATGTAGGCCACCAGGTCACCGGCGGTGGCATCGCCGCGCAGGAACAGCACCAGGAACATCAGCACCGCCATGGCGGTGTAGATCACCAATTGCAGCATGGGCGTGTAGACCGCACCGGTCTTGGTCATGCGCAGTTGCTTGTCGGTGTTGCCCTGGCTGGCTTCGGCGAAACGACGTTCTTCATAGCTCTCGCCACCGAAGCTGCGCACCACGCGATAGCCCTGGATGGTTTCGGAGGCCACGTGAGTCACGTCGCCCATCGCCACCTGGATTTTCTTGCTCTGCTTGCGGAATTTTTTGCTGGTGCTGCTCACCATAATCGCGATGATTGGCAGGATCGCCAGCATCACCAGGGTCAGTTTCCAGTTCATCCACAACAGGTAAGCAAACAGGAACACCACGGTCAGGCCTTCACGAATGACCACTTTGATGGCGTCCGTGGCNGCACCGGTGACCATGGTCACGTTGAAGGTGATGCGCGAAATCAGGTGCCCGGAGTTATGGGTGTCGAAATAACGATTGGGCAATACCAGCAACTTGTTGAACAGCTCGACACGCAAGTCGTGGACCAGCCCCAACGACACTTTGGCCAGGTAATAGTTACCCAGGAACGATCCCAGGCCTTGCCAGGCGGCGATCAGGATGATCAGCAGCGGCACGGCCATCAGCAACTGCAAGTCTTTCAGGTAGGGAACAGTCGGGAAGAGCACCGCTTCAGGGTTGCTCAGACCATCGACAAAATATTTGAGAATCCCTGCGAGCATGGGCTGCGTCGAGGCAAAAATCACAAAGCCGACGATACTGATGGCAAACATGCCCCAGTACGGGCGCACATACGACAGCAGGCGCAGGTAAATCTTCAAGCTCGACGGCGCAGGCGAATCAGGGCTGGTCATGAGAACCCGTTGTATGAGAAAAGAGCCCGCGAGTGTAACACAGGCCATTTTAGTCGCTGAGCTGCGGTAACATGGCCGGCTATCCATGCCTCACGGCGCCCAACCCGGAGTATTGATGCAAGCGCTTGATCACACCCGATATCTCGCCCTGCGCGAGGGAGCACAAGTCCTTGAAGCGGATGGTTCGGGGGACAAGGTTCTGCGGTTGACGGACGGTTCAATACTCAAACTGTTTCGCCGCAAACGCCTGCTGACGTCGGCCGCGTGGTACCCGTACGCCAAACGCTTTGCCGACAACTGCGATGCGTTGCGTGAACGGCACATCCCCTGCCCGTCGATTCGTCAGGTTTACCGTATTGCGAGTATCGAGCGCGATGCCGTGCACTACGATCCACTGCCGGGCCAGACCCTGCGTCAGCTGCTGGACATTGAGGGCGATGCCGATCCGTTGCGCGGCCAATTGGGGGTCTTCATGGCCACTTTGCATGAGCGGGGGATTTATTTTCGCTCGGCGCACCTGGGCAACATCGTGCTCACACCCGAGCATCAGCTGGGCCTGATCGACATCGCCGACATGCGGGTGTATCGACGTCCGCTGCGCAAGACTCTGCGGCTGCGCAACTTCAAGCATATGGTGCGCTACCCGCAAGATCGGCAATGGTTGCTCGACGATCGCGGCGAAGTCTTCATGCACAATTATGGCCAGACCCAGAGCATCTGCTCCCCGGAGGAGCTGAGCGTCGCCCTGCAAAAATGATCTGAGCGCCTTCGCNTCCGGGGAGGAAGCGAAGGCCAGGCATTACGCCAGCGCGGGTTGTCGCGCCTTCAGCACGCGAGACAGGATCATCGCGGCGGGCAGCAGTACCAGTGGCCACAACTCGTCAGGGTTACCAATCAGCAAACTGCCATCGAAGTTCAGCATCACCAGCGCACACGCCAGGTACATACCCCACACGTCGCGCAGACGCCAGGCCTGCCAAAGGGAGGCGGCCATCAGCGCTACGAACAACGCCAGAGCGACTCCGCCGCTGTACAGCCCCAGTGCTACGAAAATGTTGTGCGGATGCTGAATCGGCATCCAGCCATCGAGTACCTGGGTGGTGTGGAAGTTGATGCCACAGCCCAGTGCCCAGCCGCAGTGGCGCCACTCGCCGACCATGATATGGAAAATCTCGATGCGNTATGAATCACCTCGGTTCCAGAGGGACTGGTACCAGGCTTCGTTGTGCACCACCAGGAACAGCAGGCCTAAAACGATTGCGCAAATTGCCACCGCACCGCCTACCAGCCGCGGCTTGTGGTAAATGCCGTAAAGCACCCAGAGACTAAACAGGAACACAGCCCCCACAAACGCAGTACGCGTCTGCAGGACGAAGGCTACCGCGAACACTGACAAAACGATGGCCAGGCCAGCTTCGATGTACTTTCGCGTCCTTGAGCCAGATTGGCAGCGCCAGCGCCAACGCACAGAACAGCCAAATGCTGGCGTAGATGACGTTCTCCAGGCGCGCCGGAAGCAGCGCCACCCGGCCGCCGACGGCGAACTCACCGGTGGCCCAACCGTAGAGCGCGCTGCCGAAAATGTACAACGTCAGAATCCAGAACTGAGCGCGAACAAACGCCGCACTGCGGAAGAACTGCGGATCGGTGAAGGCGCCGGCCACCATGACGAACATCAGTACATAGAAGANGTGTTTGTAGAACTGCATCTGCCCTGCAATCGTCGCAGGCACCAGAAACCATAGAATGAACGCCAGCCAACCCCACGCCAGCGGCTCCTTGAGCAAGCCCGCACCGCGTTCCTTGATCAGGAAGATCAGGCCCGGCAATACCATCAAGGCGTAGAACAGGTTGTTGGTCCACTTCGACGACCAGCCCACCACAAAGCTCAAAAGGAACAAACAGAGCGCCGTTCCGAAATACNCCATTGTGTTCTTTCCTGGCTTCATGCCGCTAAATTCCATGTAGCACCCAACCTATTGCCAGACCCAAGATAAGAGCTGCGATCAGCTTCAGCCGATCGAGACGTTTACGCCGTAATTTGTTCTCCCGCTCCTTCGGGACCACCACATGCTCACCGAAACCGGTGTGTAACACCGCGTCATTTTCCAGAATCAACGCGTAGCGGTTTTCGCCAGCATACAGACGCGACAGGTCTTTCTCCCCGGAAAATCCGGAATACGGTGCATGCATCAAGTAATCCGCGCGACGGCGCAGCCCTGGATTAAAGGAAAAACCTTGCCACTCGGCTTTTTGCGAGCCCAGTACGTAGAAAGGAATGCCATGGCTGACTTTGCGCTCGTTCAGGAACACGTAAGGGCTGTGAACCATCAGGTCATGATTGAAGCTGCGCAGCCACACTTGCAGTGCCTGCGGATCTTCCTCCAGCAGGCATTGGGACTCTTCGATGAACCCTTCGCGGTAGAAGTCCCAGTCGTCTTCACAGTGGAAAATCCACGATGTCTGCACCTGAGCATAAGCGGCATCGATGGACCGCAACTGCCCCAGGCG
>Ga0065714_10002516_pt1 | contig 15635 bp, 8 predicted proteins | sample MisRhiReplicate2_FD_59101 | JGI IMG/M metagenome (GOLD analysis project Ga0065714, IMG submission 59101) | Miscanthus rhizosphere microbial communities from Kellogg Biological Station, MSU, sample Rhizosphere Soil Replicate 2: eDNA_1 v2... | ecosystem: Host-associated > Plants > Roots >...
AGCTTTTCGAAATACGTGAGCTTCCACCTCACCAGCGTGGCTATGAGTTCGAAATTTTTTTAAAAGATCTTTTCGACTCTTCAAGACTCCAAGCGCGTTCGCCCTTTCGCTTGGTGGGTGAGCAAATTGATGGCAGCTTTCAGCTTGGCCATGAAACCTACCTGGTTGAGGCCAAATGGGTACGGGATCCGATAGGGGTGGCTGAGCTCCATTCCTTCCATGGAAAGGTTGAACAAAAAGCCGCTTGGGCCCGGGGGCTTTTTATCAGCTACGGTGGTTTCACCGACGTTGGCTTACAAGCTTTTGGCAAAGGCCGAAAAGTAATTTGCATGTCCGGCGAAGACATCTACAAGGCCTTGGGGCGCGGCATTCCTATTGCTGATGTGATTGACCGAAAAGTACGTGCAGCAGCAGAAACGGGTGCTCCATTTGTCCAGGTGGACGAGCTATTCGCCAAGTAGACACACCTGGTCGGGTTATGAGAGAGGTTTAGCTTGCTTGAGTACCACTTTTTTCGTTTTTTGCCAGGAGAGCAGCAGGTCAGGAAACTCGTCTGTCACCCCCCACCTCTGGCCAAATGGCGGAAGCTTGTACTCCTTCCTGAGCTCATTCGCTAACAGATACACCTCGTACCCAAAGTATCCGACGATCTCTGCCTCATGGCCATAAACCTCTGTAGGGTCAAAGGAGGCATCATGAATCGCGTGAAGGTGCTGATTTGCCAATGCCTTCTCGGTTGCTATGGAAACTAAGGCGCTCGCATGCTTCGAATCCAGATACTTCAGTGCATCACGAGAAATATCGAGGTCAGGGTAGGCGCAACTCGGCCAATTTTGATAGTCAGTGTGTGGGTCTAAAGAGGCCGCGTACTCGTGGTAGTCCCGGACGTTTCGTCGTGACTGTAGTGCGTAAAGATCGAGCACTGCAATCAGCTCAACGGCTGCAAATCTCGCATCTAGTCTCCGATCACGAATTTTGAAAAGCCAATCCTTTAACCATCCGATCAGGGCCGCGACGACACCACTCGCCAAGACTATTTTGGCAATGTCTCCCCATCCGAGCCCTGTACTGGCGGCTGCTGCTGCCGATCCCTGTATTGCATCCACTTGGCACCTTCCAACGCACATTCGCAATCGAGGTTCATTTGAGCTTCGTTGTGAGATCTTTTGCAAGCGGAGCGCGCAGGCCATCAAGGCCGAAGGCGCGAGGCTGTATGCCCCAGGGCCCAAACATGGCACCCAGCCAAGGCTTGGTTCAGCGCGGCGCCATGTTACTACCAGCATTTTGGTGCCCCGGGGTGTCATGACACAGTGCTAAAGTCTCCGCACATTGCGTAGAGAGTAAAGGGAGGGCGCGATATGTCAGGGGTACGACAGCACTTCATTCCAAGGTTTTTGCAGAAAGGGTTCAGAATTCCAGGTAACGGAAAAATCGTCCGTTGCTGGGTGTACGAACAAAGCAAATCTCCCAGATCTGCAAATATCCAAGACGTAGGGCTCGAAAGGCATTTCTATGCCATCGATAATGAGCCTGATCTGGACGATAAAATTACTGACGAAGAGAGGGACGTCTATGCACCGTTGGTAGAGAACCTACGTGCCGGCAATCTTACTGAAGCGCTGGTCGAGAGGATTCCAGGGTTGTTAGCTCACCTAGAAATCAGAAGCCGGCACGTGCGCCAGAATATGCAGTCGATGGTCGATGAATGTGCCAGTGGCATTCTTGAGCATCTATCAGATCCCACGAACCTCAGTGCGTTGGCTAAAGATCATTTCAAACCAGGCTCCCTTATCTTTGACAAGGCCTTAGCCGACCAGGGCATCAGTCAGCAGCAGCTCCAAGCTTTGCTCGCTATGGACGAGTCAGTCCTCGACCAAATATTCAAGCCACTCGTAGACATATTTGCCGCCCAGATGCCTGCACAATTGGATCGTTTCAAGTCTTCAATACCGGGTCTGATCAGAAGCAGTCATGTCCGCATGCTCAACGAATCCGTGTCGCCAGCTGCCCGCACCCAGCGTTTCACCGCACTCCATTACTCAGTTCAAAAATTTGAGCCTGGCGACCTGCCGCTGGGGGATTCCGTTGTATTGTTCCATGTAGGAGGCGAGCGAACTTTCAAGCCATTTATGGATAAGGATGATGAGCTGCTTCACGTGATGCTGCCGCTGGCGTCAGACAAATACCTCCTTGGTGCGACAGATGTCTCTCAGACCTCGCCTCCCAAAAATTTGCCGCTTGAAATCGCCAGGTGCTCTATGAAGTATTTCATATGCGCGCACCAGAATGATCGTGCTGCCGATCTTCAGGCACAGATAGGAAGTAATGCCAGCTGGCTTTCGGCACGAGAAATGAACTCGATACTCAACGAAGTGCTTTCAGAGTTTATGAGCAAGAGGCTAGCTTGACCGAAGTTTGCAAAGCCCGTTCTGCGCGGGGGTGATGAAGCTAACAAGATTCGCTTCACCACCTTCCAAACACCGCGACTCAATCACTGGGGAGACCAGAAAGACCACGACGTCCTATGACACCGTGAACTGCGTTCAAAGGTAAGCAGAGCGCACAGACGAAAGGATGGAAGTGTCCTAAGGGTCAAGTCACGACAAAGACGAGGCTCGGTTCACGACAGCCGTCCCCGGTGGGGCACGCTCGAGACTGACCTTCGAACAAAAAAGCCGACGTACTGATGGCTGTTTGCCTTTACCCAGCGGCTCGATCTGGATACTGTGAATGCTATAAAGATGATATGAGCTATGAGGCAGTTCTCGCTTCTGTGCTTCAGATTTTACGAGGCTGAGCCAGTATCATCATGGAGTTCAATGAAAATGGATTGGGATCTGCTTCTAGACCACCTTTGGGCGTATGCCTCGCCCGATCCACATGTTCTGGGTACGGAGATCCGCTCCTGCCTTGAGGGCCACTCTTCGGAGGGGCTGCTCGAAGCGATCTCCCTATTGGTCACTCAAGGTCAGAATGAAGCGGCCAGGCGACTCCTCAGCGAATTTTTGCGAAACCATCAGGCTGCAGATGATATCCAGCGTAAGCTTGGGCAGATCCTGAGTCTCCGAACGCGTCAGACAACAGGCGGGCTGTCGACCAAGAGTAAGCAGGGTGGTAATGAGGCCTTGCTTAAAGACGTCAACAGCCTAGTTGCTTCTGGCCAGTTGGACGCGGCCGAGTCACTTCTTCAGGAGTCAATAGATAGGTTTGAGGAGCCTGAAGATCTAGTTCTACTCGGCCGCGTTTACAAGCTCCAAGGGCGCGCAACGGAAAGCGCCAAGGCCGAACAGCGTGGCCTGATGCTGAAGCGCCAAAAGCAGGCGTTCGTTGAAACAATCTCTGCGGAGTCGATATACGACGACCTGCCTACCCTGAGTGATTTGGCGTTTCTCGATGACTCCGCCAGTCTTCTGGCCGCATTGGACGGGTCTACAGCTTCTACCGGAAACACGTTGACGGGAACAGTCAAAAATTCGCTCAATTTCATTGAGCAGGCGTCCTCTCAGTATTTGCCATTGACAGACCACCCTTCATGGGAAAAGCCGCCTCAATCAGCATCATCCGAGCATGCTGGGTGCGTCGATAACAGTATTTCCGGTGATGGGCCGAACACCCCCTCAGATGCTGCCGAAGGGATGCCCGGAGATGTTGTGAAAAAGGACGAGGCAACTACTCCTGCCACGCCCAAAAACGTCCTCAAACTCGCCCGCCCCAGGAACACTGCGGAGCCGAGTAGCGGACTCACGACCGTCAAGATGGTTAACAGATCTGCGCGTTTAGTGCGCGTCAGCCAACCACTGGAATCGACATCCTCAGAACCAGTAGACGCTTCATCATTAGAATCAACTCATACGATAACGCCCAACGTTAGCCCTCCGAAATTTCAGATTCCAGACTACCTTGAGGATGACGAGGACGAAGACGATTGCCACGAATCGTCTGGTCTAGATCTGGCCACTTCGATCGCCCCGGTGAGCTTTGAGCTAGGAGAGTCGGAGGATGACTATGACATTGATCATGGCTTGCACGGCCTGTCGATCATCGAGCTTGAGACAGAGTACGAACCAGAAAGTCTGAGCGCCGTCGATGATTTCCGTGACGTTGACGATGACTATGCAGCTTATGCATTTGACCCGGATGTAGTTTTTGACGGCGAAGACGACGAAGCTTACGAAGAAAAGGACGGTTACCCTGACCGGCTCTCACGCGAAGACCGGGCGCTCCAAAAAGCTGCCGAGTTGATTGGGAACGCCAATTGGCCGCTAAGCACCCTTTCATTGGTTCAGCAGATATTTGTTATGAGTGGCTGGGGCGCAACTCGACTTGCGCTGGAGAGAGAGATCGACAAAGGGCTCGCTCCTCAGGAGTTGATCCTCGCATCACATATCAAGGTCATCTGGGCCGAGAACGATATTTACTGGATCGCATTTGATCAAACGGGCAGTAGCCGTCTGTCTCACCAAGTACTTTCCTGGCCTACGGCCTTGCTGATCGTACGCTCATTCGAATTGTTGCCACAGGTGGAAGAGCTTGAGGTTTTCTTGGAAGGTCTTTTCGCTGCCTGGTACGAGAACAACATCTTGCGCCGGGCATTTAGGGCCTTTGCACGATACCTGTGGTTCAGGTTCTCCAATTTGCACGGTTGTTTACCTGCCAACCAGCATTTTGACTTCTGCGACCCTCGAAGTCTGCCTGCTGAAGAGTACAGCGACTTGGGGCTGTGCGATGTACTCGAAATCGAGAAAACCGAAATTCTGCGCAGCTACGGTGTGTTCATAACCAAGCACCCGCAAGAGCCGAGTTGCTATTTCAGTGACAAGCCGCCCCCCGCGGTAGAGGCGCCACCGCTCAATGCTAAGAAGAGCAAAAAGAAGATTGAAAAAACTGAATGCCTTGAAGACGTTGAGTCTGAGGGTGAGACCTCTGACGACGATGACGATTGCACTGCAGCTAAATCCTTAAGCGCTTCATCAGCGCCTGTACACGCACTGACTATCGATCAACCCACGCTAAGAATTGAACTGTTAGGAAAAGGATCTGCGCATGAAGCCCCTTAGACTTACCCACGTTCCGGGCTGCTGGGTCAGCCAAACCTTACCCGATGGCAAGAGTGAACGCCGAGGCATAGTCAAAATGGCCATTAGTAAAGAGTCTGGTGACCAGCTTCAGGTTCACTGGTTTAGTCCCGAGAGGAAGCTGGGCTATTTAGATGCATCAACTGTGCGCTCGGGTTTTAGGAACGGAATGGACGTGGTCGATGACAACCCATCCAGCGGAGCTCGCTCACTGGGGCAGGGCGTCGTCATGCAACAGCGCATTCTCGCAGGCAGCGAGCAGGTATTGGTTGATTTCCCTGAGCGTGGTGAGCGCCACTGGCTGCCCTATCAATATTTGAGGCAAGTTAAGGGCGTTAAGCATCGCTTTTGTACCGCCCAGGAAGGCGAAGTACGCGATGCAGAACGCATGCGTCTGCGGATGTTGGCCTACGCCATCAAGGTATGGAATGAAAATACTGGAGCCCTTTCCCATCTAGGGATTGACCCTTTGCCACACCAGATTCATTTGGTGCATCGCATCCTTGCATCGGGCGACTTCAATTGGCTGATTGCGGATGACGTGGGATTAGGTAAAACGATTGAGACCGGTATGCTACTGCATGCCATGCGGCAGCGAGATTTGGTAAAGCGTATTCTCCTTATCACTCCTGCTGGGCTTACCAAGCAATGGAAGGAAGAGCTTTACGATAAATTTCAGCTCGATGAGTTCAGAATCTATGGAGAGGACTTTTTCATCGATGAGCCCCGCGAATGGAAAATGCATGACTACGTGATCGGGTCGATGGATCGTCTAAAGCAAGCTGATCACTTGGAAAGCTTGCTTCAGGCTGAGCGTTGGGATCTTGTGATTTTTGACGAAGCTCATCGACTTAGTCGCCGTCAGTATGGGCTGAAGCTAGACAGTTCTGAACGCTATGATCTGGCGAAGAACCTACGTGGACATACCGATAACATGCTTTTGCTGAGTGCCACACCGCACCAGGGTATGCAGGATAAATTTGTGGCGCTGCTAGAGCTCCTGCGTCCCGATCGTCGTACCGAGCTAATGGCGCTCAATCTGAAGCCTGAAATTCTGCACGATATGGTGTTCCGCAACCACAAAGCTGACGTGACCGATGCGGAAGGAAACTTCATTTTCCAAGGTAAGATTACTCGCGCGTTGCAGGTGCCAAGCAGCCGCGAATCTATAGACTTCGATAAAACACTTCAGGCTTATCTACGCAAAGGATATGACGCGGGCGAGTCGCTAGGCCGTACGGGCAACGCTATCGGTTTCGTAATGACGGTATATCGCAAACTGGCAGCCTCCAGCGCAGCCGCCATTCACCGGGCGCTATGTAATCGGCTTCAGCGTCTCCTCGACGATCAAGCAAAAAGTATCGCTGAAGATGAGCCAAGCGATGAGCGCTATTTCGGCGAGTGGGAGGAGCAATTCACCAGTGAAGCTCGCGAGTTCTTTGCGGGCGAGGTGCAACTGCTCAAAGCTCTTATTGCTGAGGCCGGAGCGCTAAAGGCCAACGACCTAAAGCTGAAGCTCTTCATCGAAGACATCATCCGTATAATTAACGCCGCCAACTCTGACGAGAAGGTTCTGATATTCACCGAATACCGCACGACCCAAGATTATTTGAGGAACGCCCTGGCTGACCATTATGGCAGCGACCGGGTCGATCTTATTAACGGCTCTATGCAGCATGCTGACCGGCGTGAAGCCATCAAGCGTTTTGAGGGGCAAGGACGTTTCCTGATTTCGACTGAGGCAGGTGGGGAGGGCATCAACCTTCAAAGCAAGTGCAACGTCATGGTCAACTATGACCTACCTTGGAACCCCATGCGTTTGGTTCAACGTATCGGTCGCTTGTACCGCTATGGGCAAAAAAAGAAGGTCGTTGTGTTCAACATTCAGCAAGCCGATAGCTTGGATCAGAGCATCGTCGACTTGATGTATGAGCGTATCGACAGTGTGGTGACCGATTTAGCCGGGGTTCAGAAGCATGAGTTCAATGACGGTCTAAAAGACGAGATTCTTGGTCAGCTCGCAGAGCTTATTGATGTTGAAAGCATCCTTCAAGAAGCCACAAAACTCGGCATCGACCGAACCCGAGAGCGTATCGACGAGGCCTTAAAGCAGGCACGTACCGCTGCCGCCAAACAGCGGGAGTTGTTCGTCCACGCAGCTACCAGCGCCCCGGGTGAGTTGGGTTACGAGCTAGAAATCACTACTGACCACCTCTATAGCTTTGTCTTAGGCATGTTCGATCAACTGGGCATCGAGATCGCAGAGCGGAGCCATAAAGAGCGGCTACTGCGTATACGCCTTTCTGACCAGGTTATGCGTGAAATGGGCCTTTCGCGAAAAGCCCCACAGCGCATGGACGTCACTTTAGATCGCATGCTGGCCGCAAACCGTCCTGACACCCATATGCTCGACCTCAACTCCAAGTTGATGCAGTACCTCCTGGGTAAAGCTTGCGAGTATGACTTCGGCGGTTTGGCTGCGAAGCTCAAAGCACCTGAGCTTGGCGAGGGGGCATTGATCGGCGCCATGTTGCGGTGGCAAGGCCCGCAGGGGAAGCGTATGCGTCAGGAGTTTGTAGCTATTCTGATCAACGATGGCAGAGCCATGATGAACCCTACAAAAGCCACTCAATGGCTGTTAACACCAGCTGAGCACGGTGTTCTGGCTACTGATGAAAATGCCTCAAAATTACTATTCAAGGCCGCCGAGGAAATGGCTAACCACCGACTTGCTGATGCCAGTAACCGATACCTAGTACCTGAGAATCTGGATTGGGCTGCGGCAGGCTGGACGCAGCCACACTGACTTCACACACTCTTGGCCTACAGGGCTAAACGGCTGCCTGTTGAGCAAGGCCGCTGTGACGGAGGCTGTACAGTTTGGACTACTGCGGGAGAGTTTAAAAATTTTGGTGGTGTCCAAAGCAAAAGCACGGTGTTCATGTATTGCGAATCGGCGGTTGAAGGTACCTTTCGCGACCTGCACAAGTTCGCTCAGCAGAACGTCGAAGCAAACGCAGCCTCCTAACTTGGAACGCTTCAAAAGCTTATGATCTCGCGCCAAACTGGTAGACCACTACGCCTTGATGTGAGTGATTTGTTTACATACCCAAACTGCGGCTAAACAGCTGATCGCCTTCGCTTTAGTAAAGCCAGGGGCCCAACTCATCCATATTCGCAACCACGATCTGCTGGGCCATCGGCTTCATGTGCATCTTAGTGGTATCGATCTGGTATCGATGCAAAACGTACTGAACCAGAGCGCCGCGGGTCTCGATTACGAGTTGCCCATCTTCCATGCCGTAGTCGGCTTCAATGATTGCACGCTGCCCAGCTTTCAGCCTTGGGTCTGCTTCCAGGATCACTGTTGCCGGCGTCGTCCAGCCGGGATCTAGCAAGCGAGTGTGCTCTGTGACGTCGTTCATTAGCTCCGGTGTGCCGCGGAACCGACTCAACACGAAATCACGATACTCACCGTTTTTTTCGCAATACGCCCGGACATGCCAACGCATACCAGTGTGAATGAGCGTATGAGGGGCTATGAGCCGCGTTTCGCCCTCTGGCGTCCGGAAAGACGCGTACTCGCATTCTAATCTTTGGCTCTCCCGGCAGGCCTTCAGTAGCGGCCGAAGCACCTCGGGGCGTATGGATCGGTCAGGCACATCCAAAACATCTATGTGCGCATACGCCAGCGTTAAACCTTCGATGTGCGGGGCTCGCTCGTGGTTCTGGTTTAAGAGATGGAGGTAGGCGCTGGCGCTATCTTTCATGAATAGCGGCTTGAAGTGTTTGCTAGGTACATAGCCCTTGAGATGCTTGTCGTAAATCAGATTTCTCGGTGCATGCTCATCAATGTAGGTATTGATGTCCTTCGAGGCTTGCTGGCGGCTGATACCGAAACTTTGCATCAGGTGGTTCGTAGTCAACCGGCCTTCCCACCATGCGACTGTCTCGATCAACCTGTACCTCAATGCCAGATCCCAGCGCACGGATTCGATGGCTTTACCCCGCTTCATGACGACCTCCATCTGCTTGAAAAGTTTACCTGTATACGTAAACACCATAGATGTGTCGTCTACATCTACATATCGTTATTGCCCAGAGCAAGCATCGATGGAATCGAATTGGTGCTTATTTTTGGCAACTGCCGAGCGAGAAATCGGCTGTACTGCCTTAGGGTTTAAGCCAAAGAGGCGTCCGATGTCACAATTAATCAAAATCGTCCTGATCGATTCGCTTTGTGCGGGAGCCAAAGCAGAGCTCGTTATGGAAGGAAACACCAGCGTCACCGGTGAAAATGGCATCGGGAAGTCATCGTTCATCAAATTGATCCCTGTGTTCTACGGCGCATCTCCTGGACGCTTGGTGAAAGCGAGCACCAACCGTGAGAGCTTTGCGAACTGGTATCTGCCACGGGCATCGAGCTTTATCGTTTTTGAGTATCTCAATTATGCCGGCGACGCGCGCTGCGCGATCATGCACCGTAGCGGGGAAGGTTACTCGTACCGTTTGGTTTCAAGCGCCTGGGGCCCTGAGCTCCTGTACCGTGATTACGAAGCAGGCCAGTTGGTGTTGCCAAGTGATCTACACGGTCGTCTTACACAGCTGGGTATCTCATGCTCCCCTGAGCTTCAGCCGTATCACTACCGGCAAATCATCCAATTTAACAGCGGCACAGCTCATCTCGAGAAAGTCACCGACGCCGGCAAGCGTAAGCTAATCGTGAGCCTCCGTTCGGGTTTCTCGCTGGCACCGAAGCGGAAGGATTTCAATGGAATCGATTTGGTAACGCTGGCGCTCATAGAGAGCGGTGGTACCTTCGATACCATGAAAGCGACCATGGCCGAAATTCTTCAACAAGACAACGCCGATCCAAGTCGCACTCTGTTGATGCTCAACGCACAAACCTTCAGGAGTGTTGTTGACAACCGTGCTGGCTATCTATTGATGGATTCGCTCAAGCCAGACATCTTTGAACTGAACCTCCAGTCCCATGAGTTTCGCGCCGTCGTACGGCAAATGGGGACACAAAAGCGCCGCGTTTTGATGCTGGATGAAAAGCTGAGAGAACGTCAGAACATCCGAGCCGCAGCCTTGGCTGAGCTACATAGCGAAGACGATCAGTTACAAAAGCTGAATAGAGAGCGAATGGGTGACCTGAATGGTCAAAAGGGTGTAGCGACTGCCAATGTGGCGGAGGAGGACACCTGGCTCCGGAAATTCGAACAAAAGCTTGTCGATTACCAGAACAATCGTACTCAGGAGCTTTCCGAGGAATTTGATCAGCTTCCCGAGATACGAGACCAGTTGCACGTTAAACAGGAGCATCAGATCAAGTTAAACCGCCAAGGGGCGGACATCCGCAATGTCTATCAGGAGCTCGAAGCTGCAGCGAAACAGGTCGCCGCAGACGGCAAAGGTGCTGCGTTCTCTAAGTACAAAGCGGCTTCACAAGTCATCCAGCAGCGACGGAACGAGCTAGCTGCTAACCAGCAAAAGCAGCTTGATGAAACACAAACTGCTCACGAAGGCGAGCTCACCGAATATTTGCAGGTACAGCTGCAAGCAACGGCCACGCACGCTCGCGAGGTTTCATACTCCGAGCAGCTTAGAACCCTTAGCGCACTTCCAGCAGCGCAGCGCCTGGTGGATGAGTCTCAAGGTCGCATCAATGAGCAGATACTCGTTGTTGCCGAACTCCAAAAACACCTGAATGCTATCTCCGCAGAGGTCGACGGTTTGTCGCAGGAACGGCAGGCACGAGGCGCGGAGTACAGCGGTTTACACTTGAGGAAGAACGCCCAAGTTGAGAGGCGGGATAGCCTCAAGCAACAGATTAATGCTGGCGCTGAAACACTGCTTGGTTTCCTACGACGCCATCACCCTACTTGGACAGAAAATATTGCTCGACTCATCCCAGTCGAGACGCTGATGCGTACGGACTTGAACCCTGCATTCCTAGAGGAGGTTCAGCAAAATCTCTATGGCGTTGAGATCAACCTTGAGGTGCTCCCTCAGGCAGCGGTTGCAAGTACTCACGCTCTTGAAACCGAGATTGCTTCATTGACTGCTCAGATCCAGGCGCTAAGCGCGGATATGGAGGTAATGGAGAAACAGCAGCGTGGAGTGGAAGATCGGCTACGACAAGCGGGCGCTCGGGCATCAGCAACTCAAAAAGACCTGAGCAATGCATGCCTGGATTTGGAAATACTGAAAAGCGATCACACAGGACTGATTGACCGTGCCCGCGAGGAGGTGGCTCAAGAAACTGAAACTCAAACAGCGCGCGTTTCGGAAGCCGCATCTCGGCTCGAAGAACTCACCATTCAGCAAGAAAACTTGAAGAAACGGCACAAGCGCGAGATCAGCGATATACAAGCCGCGGGCGAAAGTTCGCTCTCGCAGCTGGATCAGGAGCTGGCTCAAGTTGATCGAGACCAAGAAATCACTGAAAAACGCATCGATGCAACGCTAGCGTCATCACTTCACAACGCCAAAATAGATATGGAAGCTCAGCTTGTGTCCGCCGGAGTAGATGACACAGCGAGCAAACGGCTCAGCTTAGAAATTGCCGATTTGGAAAAGAGGGTGAAAAGCCTTCGGGATCAGGAGTCGCTGATCGATAGTTACCGGCTTTGGGTTAAAGAAACAGTACCTGCGGTACCTGATCGGAAAGCCGCTTTAGCTCGTGCCAATGCCGATCTTGATCGTATCAACCGTGCCGTCGATCAGTGGCAACTGGAGTTACAGGCTTCGCAAAGGGCGATCGTTGAGCGCAGAAAAGTATTGGTCACTCAGGGGCATGAAGATGACCTGGAACTCAACGCAGTGGCACGCGTCCTTCGGGAACTTAGTCAAATCGACGCAGCCGCGGAAGCTCACCTCGCCTCAACGTTGAAGGCATCAGACATCGAGGATGAGGTCGGCAAACTCCGTCGCCGTCGAACGGAATGTCACCGCAAGGGCACAGATCTATATCGTGAGATTCACAAGCGTTTCCAGAGGGATCGTTTGGTGCACACGCCACAGGGCGCAGCGATAGAACAAATCATGAATCATGCTGCGAATGCTACCTATGAGCTCGAACTCGCATGGTTGGAAGCCGCCCCAAATCTGCAGGAATACATTGAGATTTCTCATCCTGATCAAAAAACGAAGCTGATCATCCAAGCCAAAAACCTGTCAGACGAACTATGTGACAACCGCTCTAAGCTCCAGCAATTGCACCGAAGTATCCTGAAACTAGGCCGTGACGCGACGGTAAAAGCGAGCGAGGTTCTCAGCTCTTTTGCGCAGATTCGTCAATTCGAATTCAAGGTCTCATCACGAATCCATGAAATGTCGTTCTGGGATGACCTTACTAACTACGAACAGCAGTACAAGCGATGGAGCGGGATGGGGGGTGAGTACCTTCCAACTGATGGCTTCATGGAAGCACTCCGAACCATCGAACGCCAGATTGAAGATGGCGCCTTCACATCCAACCTGTCGGACTGTTTCGACGTGTCTGTCACGTGCAATGACCAGGGTAGGGTGAAGGTAGCGACAAACAACGCCGAGCTCATTCATCTGAGCAGTACCGGCCTGACAAAGATCATCGTCGCCATGATCTACGTCTCGCTATTCGAACTGCTACGGAATGAGGCAGATTTCCAGATGTCGATCCCGATCGACGAGGCCCTCGAGCTCTCACCTGAAAACTACGTTGCGCTGGTCAGCTACTTCAATGAACGTGGACTCTCCATGCTGGCCTGCTTCCCAGGAGGTGCACCTGAGCTTCTTCGGCAATTCAACAACCGTTACAGCCTGGAGCGCAGGGCAGACACCGATTCAATTGTGGTGAAGGAATACGGGATTGAAGAGATGGATGAGCTTGATGACCTGAATGATGCACTTGGAAATGATGGCGGGGAGGGTGCACTGTGAGCCCTTTGAGAGATGTCCTGAACAAGCTTCTTTCTGGCTGCTTCATCTGCCAGTACGCCTACCCCGAACTGCATCGGCAGTTGCGCAATGCAGAGTTTGCCGAAGGTGTCGAGAACGCGCTGGCGCCGTTAGGGCGGAAATTGGCGACACTCGGCGAACCCGAGGCCCCCGACACGTATTTCGCACGGTTCATTGACTTTTCTGAGCCGGTTGATCGTGATGCGGCCACCGCACAATTGGTCGAGCTGCGCGATCAGATACGTCCATGTCTCGATTTCATCCGTTTGATCAATCGTGCGGGGCGCAGTGAGACCTGTTTGGCCCCGGGAGACACTATCTCCTACGCCGACATGCTCGATTCAATCGAGAACCACCCGACCTACCGTACGCAGCTTTGGGACTTGAGCGGGTACGACTTTTTCAGCAAGTCCAAGAGCGGCAAGGACAACAATGATCGGCTGAAGTTGGTGCTACGTGCATTGGCTGACGCTGGCTATATAGTGAAGCGCAACAGCGAGTCTGCCAACTACGTAGCCACAGGCAAAATGGGCTACGTGCATACCATCCTGGCATGGATAGCTGAATACAATTCGCTCAGTCTGGACGTCAGTACGAGTGAACCGCATGACGGTGAGCACCAAGGAGGGCTCAACTTGTGAAGGAGGCAGACTGGATCGAGTTGGGAGATTCCCTCGCGCGAAATGCGACCTTTATCGAAGCATTGTCGATTGCAGACGAAGAAGGGATCGCACTGCCTGAGCGAAGGACAAAAGGCATTTCCTACCTGATGTCCAAAGGGTTAATCGAAGAAGATGATGAGCTCTATTATCTCAGTGGCCTGCTTTTAGATGTAGGTGCGCAGATTTCACTTCAGGGATTCGAGCGAGCGGCTCCTGACTTGCAGGAATCCCTCATTGCCATTGAGCAGCACTGTGAGGCATACCATGAAGCCAAGGCATCTGACTCTTCCAGTGAAGCTGAGCGGCACCTGAAGCGTTTGACGCACAGCTGCCGCCAAGTCACCAACCATCTCCGGAACGAGCAAGCCCAGACGCGCGCGTTCATTGAGGGCGGTTACGGCTTCTCACCCCGACTCAAAGACCGGTTACGGGACATCAACAATGCAATTGGCCGCCTCAAGCGCCTGCACGAGAAGCTCGGGTTGTTCACTCATGTTGGCTTATCCAGCTTGACCAATAGCGATCGAGCGCTGCGGCGCATACTTCTGGATAGCCTCCTCGGTGCCGTGTCACGGAATCGTTTAGCTCTAGATGAAATGATCGGGCGTCTTGACCGGCTAAGTCTGGCGGTGCGCAAGCGCAACCATATGCGCCAGGTTGCTCACGCTGTCGATGTGTTCCTCCAGGCAGGAAACCCTATCGACTTGGAGCCTCTTTTTGACAGGAAGGATGCCGCTTCCTGGGTTCCAGCAGCTAAGATCGACTTGGCTGGTAGCGTCTATTGTGATGTCGATGCAGGTGAGAGCTTGGAGGCGCTTGAGCTACTGATTGCATCGCTTCCACCACCGAAAGCCCGACGGGCGGAGGAGCCGCCGAAGCCACGTGAATCGAAGTCCGTAGTTCCCAAAGACGAGCCGCCCAAGGTACTGGAAAAACCATTTGCTCGTGATCACCTCATGCACATGCTCCAGAGCCTGAACGAAACCAAACAACCTCAATCGGCCGTGGCGTATTGGGGGGAGCATGGGGATCCCGAGGTTTCCATGAGCATATGGCTCTATGCTCTTGATGGCTACGTACGACTACAGTCCGCGGTTAGCAAGGTACGACACAAACCGCTTAACTATCGGATAGTTCCGGTTTACGCGCCCTACCTTCGCGTGTCCGCAAACCGACGAGTCCTTGATTTGACTCTTGAGAGAGCGGGGCGGCTATGAGTATCTTTGGCAACATGAGAGCGATCAAACCCGTAGTAATCGCGATCCGACAAGACGCCAGGAAAGTTCAGATCAACGCTACCTGGTCACGGCTCAATAACGATTACAAAATTGGCAAGAAGCTTGGTAACAACTATCTGTCGCTGACCGAGGCCGATCTCCAAACCGTCCGTATGATGCTGAAGAAAGAAGCAGGCATGGATGCGTTGAATGTCAGCCTCGAAGATCTAGAAGGCGATCGCCTGGCCGTCGCGAAAAAATCACGCAATGAGAAGCTAGCTCGCTTTAAGACCGGAGACCGAATAGTCATGGTTGCCTCGGTCTCTGGCCAACTGCAACTGGCTTCCGGAGTGTACAGCCACCCAGTTGGCGGAAGCCTCAGCGTTCCGGCAAAAGAGCTCCATGGTCTTGATACCGTGATCTTGGTGGAGAACCAGGCTGTCATGTACGCGGTTCACGAGTACCGTTGGCCAAACGAGGTGAAGCACCTGCCCATGCTTTTCCGCGGAAGCCCACAAATCACCCCGGCGGCTGTTACTAAGGCCTTGTCCGGGGTTAAGCAGGTCATATGCTTCCCCGATTACGACCCTCAAGGCTGGATGAATACCCTCACTGCTAGGGCCCACGGAATTGTGGTGCCGTCGATGAGCGCAATTGAAAGTATCGTTTTCGAGGAATGGGACAAGCCCCTGGACTACGCAAAGCAACACGTTGCCCGAGGATGGTTGGGGGGGGGG
>Ga0065714_10002557_pt1 | contig 15625 bp, 12 predicted proteins | sample MisRhiReplicate2_FD_59101 | JGI IMG/M metagenome (GOLD analysis project Ga0065714, IMG submission 59101) | Miscanthus rhizosphere microbial communities from Kellogg Biological Station, MSU, sample Rhizosphere Soil Replicate 2: eDNA_1 v2... | ecosystem: Host-associated > Plants > Roots >...
CGTTACACACTTTTATTAAGGCGTGGGCCAAATGGGTGTGAATGAGCTTATATCGCTGCAGCTACCACAATCCGCCACCAAAACAGCTGGCGAGATCAGCACGGGGCATGTACTCAAGCCCAACTTAATGTTGGGCTTGCAGTGCCATTAAGTCATTTGAGTGAAGGTTGTCTGGACCGCTAGAGTCGAGCCACAAGAGTTCGTTTTTCGAATAACAATGATCTGAAGTGGAGTGTTTTGAATGTCTATCCAGCCTTTTTTGATTGGCGGCGAATGGATCAAGGGCAATGCTGTGCCCATCGAATCCGTCAACCCTGCAACCGGTGAGCTTAACGGTTACGTGGGATCGGCTAGCGCCGCTGACGTCGATCACGCAGTGACTAACGCATTGCAGGCGCAACGGCAGCCCTCCTGGCGCAACATGCTCCCTCACGAACGTGCACGTCTGTTGTACCGGGTCGCCGAGTTGATCATCGAACGTGGCCCGCAGCTGTCGGCTCAGCAAATGCGCGAAAACGGCAAACTGCTCAGCGAATGCTCCTTTCAGGCGGCTGCGGCTGCCGGTGCCTTTCGCTATTTTGCGGGCATCTGCGAAACCATGGTTTCGGAAGTTGCGCCATCACGCGGGCAATACCTGTCGACCGTAGTTTACGAACCCTTTGGTGTTGTGGCAGCGATTACGCCCTGGAACTCGCCCTTGACCCTGGAAGCTCAGAAAGTCGCTGCAGCTGTCGCTGCCGGTAATGCTGTGGTGCTCAAGCCTTCCGAATTCACGCCGACCCTGGCGCTGGAGTTGGGCCGAATTTTTATCGATGCCGGTTTTCCGCCTGGCATTCTCAACGTTGTGACCGGGTCCGGCCCAGAGGCCGGACTGGCACTGGTACAACATCCAGATGTGCGCATGATCTCGTTCACGGGTGGCACCGCCACGGGGCGGACGATAGCCAAAATCGCCGGTGAGCGCCTGGTGCCGACAGCGCTGGAACTGGGCGGAAAGTCGCCACACATCGTCTTCGCCGACGCCGATCTCGACGCGGCGCTCGATGCGGTGGTGATGGGTATTTTCAGTTCCTCCGGACAGTCGTGTATTGCCGGTTCGCGGTTGTTCATCGAACGCTCAATCTACGACGAGTTCNTGGGGNGTGTCGTGGNGCNTACTCGTGCACTGCGTGTCGGGCCACCTGACGCGCCACAGAGCCAAGTGGCGTCACTGTCGTCCTTTATTCACCGCGAACGGGTTGAACGTTACGTCGCCTCAGCGTTGGAGGAGGGTGGTCAGATTCTAGTAGGCGGTAAACGTCCGGATGCACCAGAACTGGAGAAGGGTGCGTATTACGAGCCGACGATCATTGCCGGTCTGCCGAGTACGGCGACGGTGTGTCAGGAAGAGATTTTCGGCCCTGTGCTGTGTGTGCTGCCGTTTGATGACGAAGCCGATCTGATCGACCAGGCCAATGGCACCGTTTATGGTTTGGGCTGCGGCATCTGGACCGAGTCGTTCAAAAAAGCCTGGCGCGTTGGCCGGGCAATTGAGTCTGGTACGATCTGGATCAACACCTACAAAGCCTTGAGTGTTGCCACGCCGTTTGGTGGCTTCAAAGACAGCGGCATCGGTCGGGAGAAGGGTTTTTACGGCATTCGCGTCTACCAGGAAGCCAAGACCATTTACCTGGGCCTTGGCTGACCCTGGCGCTCAAATCGCGCCCGCGCGTTGCAGGTCTTCCATCAGGTACTGACGGAAGACCCTCAGCGCCTGTGATTCAGGGCGATTGTTAGGTCTCACCAGGTAGTAACCGGTCGGCAGCCGTACCGAATCTTTGAAGGGTGTGACCAATGCACCGCTGGCCAGGTATTGGGTGACCAATACCCGTATGCCAATGGCAATCCCCATCCCCTGGATAGCCGCTTCATAAGCCATGGCGGAGTTTTCGAATTTGATGCCTCCATGACCATTGAGTGCGTGCGCACCGCTGGCTTGCAGCCATGAGGTCCAGTCCTCAGAGCGGGCGATGGAGTGCAGCAAGGTGTGTTTGCTCAAGTCCGCGGGGCTCGATAACGGTGGACCGTTTTCGAGCAGGCGAGGGCTGATGACCGGCATCAGCTCCAGTGGGGCGACGAAATCGGCGCTGAGGGTAGGCCAGTCCTTGGGCATACCGGAGCGGATGGCCGCATCGATATTTTGCCGTTCGAAATCCACCGGGTTCAACGAGGCTGTCAGCCGCACTTCGATATTGGGAAAGTCCTGATGGAAGCGTGACAGCAACGGTATCAGCCAGCGCTGGGCAAAGGTGGTGTAAGCCTGGATCGACAGGATGTCGCGCCGACCACGGACGCTGATGGCTTTTGTCACGGTTTCAATTTCATCGAAGGCGTGGGTGATGCCGTTTTGCAGTTGTATCCCTTGCGGCGTCAGACTGATGGAGCGGTGGCCACGGTGGAACAACTGCACGCCGAGGTTCTCCTCCAGCAGCCGCACTTGTCGGCTGATCGCAACCTGGGTGACGTGCAATTCATTCGCGGCCTGAGTCAGGCTCAGGTGGCGAGCAGCGGCTTCAAATGCTTTGAGGGGGTTTAGCGGGGGCAGGTGACGCCTCATAAAATGTACTCGACGATGGCTAACATTTTATTGGCCAAACTATAACCATTACTCATTTGCGTCAATGTCTGTCCGAGTAAAGAATTCATCGGCACCGTCGTGTTTAACAGCACATCAGCGCGTGCAGTGTGAAAATAAAAATAAACGACTGCCTAACAAGGAGACAGTCATGAACACCGGAACTTTGGATACGCCACTCATTGCGAATGCATCCTCGGATATCGATAAACAAAACACATACAAAACGATTGCCTTCAGATTGTTGCCGGTTTTGTTTATTTGCTATTTTTTCAACTATCTGGACCGCACCAATATTGGCATTGCCCAACTTCAGTTGAAATCCGATCTGGGTTTTAGTGATGCGGCTTATGGTCTGGGCGCCGGTTTGTTTTATGTAGGCTTCATCCTGTTCGAAATCCCCAGTACGTTGATGCTGGACAAACTCGGTGCACGCAAGACGTTGTTGCGCATCATGGTTTGCTGGGGGCTGGTGACGTGCCTGACCGCCTTCATGCGTACACCGACCGAGTTCTACATCGCGCGTATTTTGCTCGGTTGTGCCGAAGCCGGGTTCCTGCCAGGTATCGTTTTGTACTTGAGCTATTGGTTCCCGGCACAGCGTCGCGGCCGCATCACCGCGATGTTCTTTATCGCCATTCCCATGTCCGGTATTTTCGGCAGTCCGTTGTCGGGCTGGATCATGCAGAACTTCCAGGCCTACATGGGCATGCACGGCTGGCAGTGGATGTTCATCCTTGAAGGTCTGCCCTCGATCATCATGGGTGTCGTCGCCTATAGCTTGCTGGCGGATCGCCCGGAGAAAGCCAAATGGCTGACGCCTTCGCAGAAAGCCATCGTTGCCGATGCCATGAGCGCAGAGCACCGCAATAAGTCCGATCGTAGCCACAGCTCGTTATGGAGCGTGCTGCGTGACCCTCGCGTCTATGTCATCAGTTACGTCATGTTTGCCAGTTTCATCTGTGCCAACACCCTCACGTTCTGGACGCCGACCATCATCAGAAACTCCGGAATTGCCGAAATACTCAACGTTGGATTCCTGGCGGCCATTCCACCGTTCATGGGCATCATCGGGATGTTGATTGTCGGCTGGCATTCCGACCGCAAGATGGAGCGACGCCTGCACACCGTGATTCCTGTGCTGTGCGCGGCGATCGGGTTGGCGTTGCTGCCGGAGTTTCGTAACGATCCGATCATGTCCATTGTCTTGTTGTCGATGATTGCTACCGGACATTACTCGTCCTTGCCGACGATCTTTTCCATGCCGTCCAGCTACATGACGGGCGGCGGTGCCGCGGCGGGTATCGCATTGATTACCACCCTGGGCTCGATCGGCGGTGCGGTGGCCCCCTCTTTACTGGGGTTGATCAAGGACTTGTCGGGAAGTTTCGATCTTGGATTCCAGATCTATGCCGGTGTTATCACCCTGGGCGCTGTAATGCTGATGGTTTTCGTGCCAGGAAAGTTGTTGGGTGAGAAACCCAAGCTCATCAGTTGATTGAGTGTACTCGCACTAATCTTCATGGTTTAAATGTGGTTGGCTAGACCCTTCTGTTAGTTGGGTTGATTGAAGTTCCATTCAAAATTTTTAAGGTTTCTTATATGGAAGCATTACAACTTATCGACTTGCGTATTGAATCGGGCATTGCAACCTTGGTACTTAATCGTCCCGAAAAACGCAATGCAATCAGTGACGCAATGCGCAGTGAATTGATTGTCGCGCTGGAATACCTGGCACAGGAAAGTTCGGTACGTGCTGTTGTTTTGACGGGTAACGGCAAAGGCTTTTGTGCAGGCGGTGATATCAGTGGCATGAGCAAACGCATGCAAGCACCGGCAGGCGAAGTGGCGTTTAACGGCTGGAGTCGACAGCAGCGCGTGCATCACACGGTTTCGTTGTTACACAAGATGCCCAAGCCAACGATTGCCGCCGTGAATGGCGCCGCCACCGGGTTGGGGGCGGACATGGCCTTGAGCTGTGATTTTGTCATCGCCTCGCAGGCGGCCAGTTTTACCTGGAGCTATATCAAGCGCGGCTTGATTCCGGACGGTGGAGGTTTGTATTTCCTGCCACGACGGGTGGGCCTGGCACGGGCCAAAGAGCTGATTTTCAGCGGGCGACCGGTGGCCGCAGCCGAGGCATTGACGCTGGGTATCGCCGACCGCTTGAGCCCGGCGGACTCCTTGCTGGCCGACGCACAGGCCTGGGCGATGGAGTTGTGCCAAGGGTCGGCCGCCGCGCTGGCGCTGGGCAAATCAATTCTGGATCAAAGCTTCGAGCTCTCTGCGGCACAAGTGTTTGCTCAGGGGAGTCAGGCGCAAGCGGTGTGTTACAGCACCAGCGCGCACCGTGATGCCGTGACTGATTTTTTGAATGCCGCCTCGCGTAAGGAATAACCCGATGAACGCTATTTCTCGTCTGTTGCGTCCGCGCAGCGTCGCCGTCATTGGCGCGTCGTCGGATCCGAGCAAAACCGCTGGCCGCCCGATCGCGTATCTGAAAAAACATGGATTTGACGGGACGATTTACCCGGTCAATCCGCGATATCAGGAAATTGCCGGCCTGCCGTGTTACGCCGACATTGCAGCGCTCCCGGAAGCGCCGGACGTGGGCATCGTCCTGCTCGGCGCTGAAAAAGCCCACGAAGCGGTACGGGCCCTGGCGTTACGTGGCACAGCCGCGGCGATCGTCCTGGCCAGCGGTTACACCGAGCTGGACGGTGAGGGTGGAAAGCGCCAGCAAGCGCTACTGGAAGCGGCAGGCAGCATGCGTTTGCTGGGACCCAACACCATCGGCCTGGTGAACCTCACCGACGGTATTACCCTGTCAGCGAGTGGTGCTCTGGAAATGGAGCATTTTCCCGTCGGTGGCATCGCTGTTGTCTCACAGAGCGGGGGCATTCTTGGCGCATTGCTGTCGCGCGCTGCGTCGCGGGGCATCGGTCTGTCCAAACTGATTTCCACTAGCAACGAGGCGGATCTGGACTTGGCGGACTTCGTCGACTACCTGGTCGACGACGACGCGACCTCAGTGATCGCGCTGTACATGGAAGGCCTGCGTAACCCGGAAAAATTCCGCCAGGCTGCCCTTAAAGCCGCGCGTGCCGGCAAACCGATCGTGGTGTTCAAGATTGGACGCTCCGAGTCCGGTGCGCGCTCGGCGGTATCCCATACTGGCGCGATGGCTGGCGCCGACCGGATGTATGACGCGCTGTTCCAGCAACTGGGCATCATCCGGGCCCAGACCTTTGCCGACTTGCTCGATCTGCCGCTTGCGCTGTCATCGGCCCGTCAGTTGCGTGGCAAGCGAGTGGCCATCCTCACCTCGACAGGGGGGGCCGGCACGTTGGTTGCCGACAGTCTGGGGATGGCCGGTTTCGATACGCCAGCCCCCGATGAAAGCACTGCCGCGCGTCTGCGTGACTTGCAGCAAGGTGGCCCGGCCGCGCTGGATCGTAACCCCATCGATGTGACCCTCGCCGGCCTGCAACCGGATCTGTTGCGAGGCGCTATTCGTATTCTGTTGGACAGCCCTAACTACGACGCGGTCGTGGTGATTGTCGGTTCGTCGGGCCTGGCAATGCCGGAGTTGATGGCCAACGCCATCAAGGAGTGTCTGCCTACCAGCGACAAACCGGTGCTGGCCTATGTCAGCCCGCATGCGCCGGAAGCGACCAGCGTACTCAATGCTTATGGGGTGCCGGCGTTTACCACGCCGGAAAGCTGCACCTCGGTACTGGCTGCGATGTTCGACAAAGCGTCGCGTCCTGCTGTTGTAACGTCAACGGCGATGACTCAGACATCGGTGGACCTGGCAGACCTCGGGCATGGCACGCTGAATGAAGTGCAGGCCAAGCAATTGTTTGCCCGTTTCGGTGTGCCCGTGGCACGGGAAATCGTCGTTGCCAACGCGGACGAAGCGCAGGAAGCGACCCGCGAACTGGGCGGGCGCGTGGTGCTCAAATTGCTGTCCAGTCACATCACCCACAAAAGTGAAGTCGGCGGCGTCGCGGTCAACCTTTACGCGCTCGACGTCGGTCCACGACTGGAGCGTATGCGAGAAGAGGTCAAGGCCAACACCGGAGAAACCGTGGGGCATTTCATCGTTCAGGAAATGGTGCCGGGTGGCGTTGAATTGATTCTCGGACTGCGCCGTGACCCGTTGGGTATTGCCGTGTTGTTGGGCATGGGCGGCGTCACCGCCGAGCTGTTCAACGACACCAGCCTTCGTATGCTGGTGCCCGGTGCCGGACTGGATCGCGAGCAAGCACTGGCCATGATTCAGGAACTGAAAACCTGGCCGCTGCTGGATGGCTTTCGTGGACGTCCGCAAGCTGACGTTTCAGCATTGGTATCGGCCATCGTCGCGTTCTCGAACATGGCAGCGCAGTTGGGCGAGCGCCTTGAGGAGGCTGAAATCAACCCGCTGTTTGTCTTGCCGCAAGGCCAGGGTGTGATTGCCGCCGACGGCGTCGCGGTGCTGAATCCATGACCCTCGCGCCAGTGGTGCATGTGGAGCAGGACGGCGACGTTGCAGTGTTGATTATCGACAACCCGCCAATCAACGCCGCCTCTGCGCAAGTTCGCCGGGAATTGCTGTTGGCCATCGAGTGGGTAAGCGGTGACGACAACCTGCGTGCAGCAGTGATCATCGGGCAGGGGCGAGGATTTATCGCCGGCTCCGATTTGCGCGAATTCGGTCAGCCGTTGCAGGACCCGCAATTGCCGGAGGTGATTGCCGCGATTGAGGCGTGTGCCAAACCAGTGGTTGCCGCGCTACACGGCGCGGCGCTAGGGGGTGGTTTTGAATTGGCCATGGGCTGCGATGTACGAATCGCCAGCCAGACCTGTCTGCTGGGGCTGCCTGAAGTCACGCTGGGCATCATTCCCGGTGCTGGCGGTACGCAACGTTTGCCGCGTCTGGTGGGAATGGCTGCAGCCATCGAGTTGATTTGCTCAGGCATGCGGGTTAACGCTGTCGATGCGCAGAGGTCGGGAATGATCGATGCCATTGCCGACGACGATCTACGTACGGTGGCGGTGCGTTTTGCTCGCCAGGCGCGCAAGCGCCCGGTATTGGCGATGCCGATTCCTGAAGAAACTCCCAAGAAGCTGGAGGCGGCCTGCGCCACGGCATTGCGTAAAGGGCGCGGCCGCCCGGCGGTTCAGGCAGCCATCGAGGCGGTGCTCGATGCTGCGCGGCTACCTGCCGCACAGGCATTGAGCAACGAACGTGAAGCCTTTCAACGGTTGCGGCTGAGCCCGGAAGCGGCAGCGTTGCGTCATCTGTTCTTCGCCGAACGGGGCGCGGGACGTCTGTCGGAGGCTGATAGAGCCCGATCGATTGACGTCGAGCAGGTCGGAATCATCGGCGCTGGCACCATGGGGGCCGGTATCGCCGTGGCGTTTCTCGACGGTGGTTTCAGTGTGACCTTGATTGAGCAATCACCCGCGGCGCTGGCCGCCGGGCTGGAGCGCATCGAAGCGGTCTACGCCAGACAATTGCACAGTAACAAACTGACTGAGAAGGACATTCACGAGCGATTGCAGCGCTTGCATCCGTCCTGTGCCTTCGAGGCGTTGGTTGCGTGCCAATTAGTGGTGGAGGCCGTGTTCGAAGACATGGCGGTGAAGCGTGAGCTGATGACGCGGCTCGAGGCGGTGCTGCCGGCCGAGACGATCATTGCCAGCAACACGTCGTATCTGGATCTGGATGTCATCGCCGCCGCCAGTGCCAGGCCTGGCAAGGTCTGCGGGCTGCATTTCTTCAGTCCGGCCAATGTCATGCCACTGCTGGAAGTTGTCCGTGGTGCCGCGACCACCTCGCAAACACTGGCCACTGCATTGGCGGTAGGCAAGCGTCTGGGCAAGGTGCCGGTGATCGCGGCGAATGCCTTCGGCTTTATCGGTAATCGGATCTACGCCGCCTACCGCCGGCAATGCGAGTACCTGCTGGAAGATGGCGCCTCACCGCAACAGATAGATGCCGCGATGCAGGCGTTCGGATTTGCCATGGGGCCGTTCGCGGTGGCTGATCTGTCCGGACTGGACATCGCTTGGCGTATGCGCAACGCCGCAGCGGTGGATCGTGATCCGCGTGTGCGTTACGTCGCGATTGCGGATCGACTCTGCGAAGCCGGACGTCTGGGCCGCAAGTCGGGGGCCGGCTATTACCGCTATGCCGATGAGACGCGCCTGGTCGATCCGTTTGTCGAGACGTTGATTGCGCAGGAGCGCGAGAAAAAAGGCCTCGTCCCCCAGACATTCTCCGACGCTGAAATTCAACAACGGCTGCTGAGCAGCATGGTCAGCGAAGCCGTTTTGCTACTGGCGCAAAAGGTCGCGCAACAGGCTGGTGATATCGATCTGGTGTTGGTCAACGGTTACGGCTTTCCACGCTGGGAAGGCGGCCCACTGTTCTGGGCGCGTCGCCAAGACCCGCAGTGGCTTGGCACTTCGTTACGGGCCTTGACCATGGCCAGTCAGGGCATTCCGGTGGCGAGTGTGGAACAGGTCATGGCCGTGCTCGGCGCAACGATCTGAACAATAAAAATGAGGTTAATACCATGCAAAAACCAATCGATGTGGTGGGGTTTGTCGGCTTGGGTGTCATGGGCGAGCCGATGTGCATCAACCTGACACGCAAAGGTGACGTGCCAGTGCATGTCTTTGATCTGGATGCACAGGCGGTCAATCGTTTGCAGGCACAGGGTGCTCATGGTTGTGGGAGCCTGGCCGAACTGGCGGCTGGGGTCGATGTGGTTTTCCTGTCCTTGCCAGGCATCGACCAAGTCGAAAAGGTCTGCCTGGGGAAGGGTGGACTCGCCGAAACAGCGGGGCGCCTGAAACTGATTGTCGACACCAGCACCAGTGATGTAGAGCGCTCACGCAGCCTGGCCAGCACCTTGCGCGACAAGGGTATCGGGTTTGTCGATGCGCCGGTGGCGCGCTCAAGGGAAGCGGCGCGTCAGGGCACGTTGATGATCTCCGTAGGTTCGACGCCAGAGGAGTTCGCCACCTTGAATCCGCTGCTCGGCAGCATGGGCACGGATGTGCTGCATTGCGGTCCGGTCGGCTGCGGACAAGTGATCAAGATCATGAACAACATGGTGGTGCTGATGACGGTCAACGCACTGGCCGAGGCGCTAGCCATCGGGCGCCGTGCCGGGGTCGAGCCGGCGTTGTTGTTCGACGCACTGTCCAAGGGTTCCGCCGACAGCTTTGCGTTGAGGGTGCCAGGCATGAGTTCGCTGCTGCCCGATGAGTTTCCGGTGAAAACCTTTCCTGTCGATTACGCCCTCAAGGACATCCGCCTGGCGCTGGAATTGGCAGCCAGTGGTGGCATCGACGCGATCTCTGCGCAAACCACCGCCGCTTTGCTGGAACGGGCGTCGGCGGCGGGTCATGGCGATGCTTATTACCCGGTGATGATCAAACTGATCGAGCGTCGCTAAGGGGCGCGAGCCCAGCTGAAAAACACAGCAATGCCCTGTTTTACCTATTGATACCCCATAAAAATAATGACTCGGACCCGCCTGTGGCGGGTCGTATTCTGGAGCAGCGATGAATAACAATAAAAAGATCCTGAGCGGTTCTGTCGTGTTGGGAAATGGCTTGCTGACGTCGATGATGTTTGCCTCTGCGAGCCAGGCCGCCGGTTTTATCGACGATGCTCACGGGACTTTCCAGACCAGCAATTTTTACTACAGTCGAGACTTTCGNGACGGCGCAGGACAGTCGAAACGAGAAGAGTGGGCACAGGGTTTCATNCTCGATCTGCGCTCCGGATATACCCAAGGCACNGTCGGTTTCGGTCTGGATGCACTGGGCATGCTGGGGGTTCGTCTGGACTCCAGTCCTGACCGGACAGGCTCCGGATTATTGCCCGTCCATGATGACGGCAGGGCGGCTGGCGAATACAGCAAGCTGGGACTGACCGGGAAAATGAAGGTGTCGAGGTCCGAGCTGAAGGTCGGAACCTTGCAATTCAAAATGCCATTGTTGGTGGGCAACACCGGACGCATCTTGCCGCAGACTTTTCAGGGTGGGGTCATCGACTCCAAAGAGCTGGATCATTTCACCTTTACCGCAGGCTCGATCAACCGTGCCGTGGCACGGGATTCCACCGATAACGATGCGCTGACATTGACCAACCGCAATCGCCGTTTCGTCGCAACGCCGCAAGCCGATCACTTCCGTTTTGGCGGGGTGGATTATGCGTTCAGCCCGACGCTGAATCTGACGTACCAAGCGGCAGAACTGGAAGATATCTACCGGCAGCACTATCTGGGTCTGGTGCACACCTTGCCGTTGGGGCCGGGAAAACTGAAAACCGATTTGCGTTACTTCATCAGCGACAAGAGTGGCGCAGCCAATGCCGGTGATATCGACAACCGATCCTTTAACGGCATTCTTACCTACAGTCTGCAAGGTCACGCGTTGGGTGTGTCCTACCAGAGTCTGACCGGCCGCACGGCGATGCCCTATGTAGGAGGGGCGGATGTGTACACCAGTAACTTCGCCCTGGTCGGCGATTTTGTCGAGCGCAACGAACGGACCTGGCAACTGCGTTATGACTTCGATTTCGCTACCGTCGGCCTTCCTGGGCTGACAGTGATGACCCGTTACATTGCTGGCAATGACGCAGACGTTTTGACCCATGACGGCAATGGCAGCGAGTGGGAGCGCAATAGCGAAATTGGTTATAGCGTCCAGAGCGGCGTACTAAAAAATGTCGGCGTCCGCTGGCGTAACAGTACTTACCGTTCCAACTTTACCCGAGGGGTCGATGAGAACCGGCTGATCATCAGTTACAGCCTGCCGTTGTTCTAGGGGCTGGATGAGTACACCGGTTCTTGCCGGATTAAGGCAACTGATTCAACGGGCAGTTGTTCCAACAACGTTTGAACTCAATCAATGCGAACTTTCACCTGTTGCTCAAGCCAGGGGAGAGTACTTCTACGTGCGCAAAAAAGAGGAAAAGGCATGAGTCGTGATGTGTATATCTGCGACGCCATTCGCACCCCTATCGGGCGTTTCGGTGGCAGTCTGGCGACGGTGCGGGCCGACGATCTGGCAGCGGTAACGCTAAAGGCGTTGGTCGCGCGAAACCCCGGGGTGGATTGGCTGCAACTCGATGAAGTGTTTCTCGGCTGCGCCAACCAGGCCGGCGAAGACAACCGCAACGTCGCGCGTATGGCGCTGTTGCTGGCGGGTCTGCCTGAGAGTGTGCCGGGGGTGACGATCAATCGCCTGTGTGCCTCGGGCATGGACGCGGTCGGCACGGCGTTTCGAGCGATTGCCAGTGGCGAAATGGAATTGGCCGTGGCGGGTGGCGTCGAGTCGATGTCACGGGCGCCCTATGTGATGGGCAAGTCCGACAGTGCGTTTGGTCGCGGTCAGGCCATCGAAGACACCACCATTGGCTGGCGCTTCATCAACCCCTTGATGCAGGCGCAATATGGCGTCGACGCCATGCCGCAAACAGCAGACAACGTGGCCAATGAACAGCAGGTTTCTCGGGCTGACCAGGACGCGTTCGCCTGGCGCAGCCAGCAGCGTGCCATGTGTGCCCAGGACCTGGGGTTTTTCGCCGAGGAAATTGTCCCGGTACTGATCAGGGGCAAAAAGGGCGACCTGGTGGTGGATCAGGACGAACACCCGCGCCCGCAAACAACTCTGGAGGCACTGGCTCGGCTCAAGCCGGTCAATGGCGGTGATAACACGGTCACCGCGGGCAACGCTTCCGGGGTCAACGACGGCGCAGTGGCGCTCATCCTGGCCTCGGCCGTCGCGGTGCAACGACACGGGTTGACGCCGCGGGCCAAAGTCCTGGGCATGGCCAGTGCCGGCGTTGCCCCGCGAATCATGGGCATGGGGCCGGTTCCGGCGGTGCGCAAGTTGCTGCAGCACCTGGGCTTGGTCATCACCGATTTCGACACCATCGAGCTCAATGAAGCCTTCGCCAGCCAGAGCTTGGCGGTGCTCCGCCAACTTGGGCTGGCGGATGACGACATTCGGGTCAATCCCAACGGCGGTGCGATCGCCTTAGGTCATCCCCTCGGTGCATCGGGTGCACGCCTGGTGATGACGGCGGTGCATCAACTGGAAAAGTGCTCCGGGCATAAGGCTCTGGCAACGATGTGTGTCGGAGTAGGACAGGGAGTGGCGTTGGTGCTGGAGCGCGTTTAAGGTCGAATCCTCCCCTGACATCATGTATTTGGACATTACTGAGGCAGGGTAGAAATAACGGCTCACCGAGTCGACGAAAGACTGCGTGGAGAGATTGGTCTGTTGCTTGAGCGTGTGCTGCTCGATCATCAATCTTTCGGTGACGAAGACGGCCCAAGGAATTCCTTGGGCCGCTTTGTAGGGAGGACTGCCTCAGCGAATAGCCGCCTTGAGCAGGTCTTCCAGGCCAATGCGGCGGAACATCTCGGCCCGCACCCGGTCGGCCATGGCGTTGACGATTTCGGCACCGTCCTGGGACGGGTCGATATGACACCGGAACGGGCGGGTGCCGAAAGGCATGTCGACGATCTCGACGATGGCGTTGGCTACCTCACCGACATCGGCGTCGGCCGGTTCCAGGGCTGCCAGCCCTTTGAGTGCCTGATCCGGCACACCGGCGTAAGGGCCTTTGTTGTATTCGGCGGCGCGGGCCTGGTCGGCGGGCGAGCCGGAATGCACGAAGTGGTTGGTGCCCTTGGTGAACGCGCCCGGCACGATGATCGAGGTTTCCACACCCCAGCGCGCCAACTCACCTGCGTAGGACACCGCGAGGGAATCCATCGCCGCCTTGGCGGCAAAGTAGGGTGCCAGGTACGGCGGAGTGCCGCCGCGTGCGCTGCTGGATGACACCCACAGCACCAGTCCTTGACCCTGTTTGCGCAACTGCGGCAGTGCGGCGCGGTTGACCCGCTGAGTGCTCAATACGTTGATGTCGTAGAGCTGGGCGAACTGCTCGGGCGTAAAGGCCTCGGCGGGGCCGAAGGACATGTGCCCGGCGTTATGGATAATTACGTCCAGACGACCGCAATCCTCGATAATCTTCGCGACACCAGCCTCGACCGATTCGCTCGACGCGACGTCCAGTTCGACGCTGCGCAGGTCGACCTGATGCTGGTCGGCGTAGTGTTGCACTTGCGCCACCTGTGGCGCATTGCGGCCCAGAGTTTCGCGCATGCTGGCGTAGACGGTGTGGCCGGCGTCGGCGAGGGCACGGGCGGTCAGTGCTCCGAAACCACTGGAGGCACCGGTAATCAGAATGACGGATTTCATGACATTAACCTCTGCAAAGTGATGATGGTTTCAGGCAGGACGGGGAAGACGTTGTTGCACGGCGTGGGACAACCAGCCGGCGAAGGAGCCGAGAGCCCCGGCACCGCCCAGCTCGGTGAAGCTTGCCAGGGACGGTTCCAGGTGCGCGGCGAAGTAGGCGATCAGGCCGAGGAAGTAGGCGACGATGTTGTTCATCACCGGCAAGGCCCGCAGCGACACCACGATCATCGCCACCACAAACACCACGACCGGCAAGGCAAACATTCCAAGACTTGGGGTCAGTACGCCGATGCTCAGCGCCGCACCCATGCCGAACACGATGCCCATCAGCACACAGCCGAGGTTCACCAGGCCGTCACGCAGGGTCAGGCCGCGGCTGAAGAACGCCACCCAGCCGACAAACATCGCCCAGATCGGCAAGGTCAGTAGCAGGCTGGAGCCTGCTGCCAGTGCGGCGCTGGCAGCCGCCACCGCGGTGAACAGCGTGAACATCAGTTTCGATTGCCCGGTGCCGGTGCCGGTGCGGGTGCGGGTGTTGGCTGGATGGCTCATGATCAGATCTCCTTCAATCATGCTGCTTGGGGGGAAGCGGCTCAGACGAGGCCGCCGTTGACGCGCAGGATTTGCCCGTTGACCCACGCCGAATCAGGACCGACCAGGAAAGACACAACCCGGGCGATGTCTTCTGGCTGAGCCAGACGTTCCAGCGGGGCCATCTTGGCGAAGTTCTGGATCTGCTCTTCGCTCTTGCCGTGCAGGAACAGGTCGGTCGCCACCGGGCCCGGGGCCACGGCGTTGACGGTGATGTTGCGCCCGCGCATTTCCTTGGCGAACACCTGGGTCAGGGATTCCACCGCCGCCTTGCTGGCGATGTACACCGCGTAGCCCGGCAGGTTCATGCCGACGGTGCTGCTGGAGAAGTTGATGATCCGCCCACCGGCGTTCAGGCGGGTCGCCGCTTCACGCAGGGTGTTGAAGGTGCCGCGAGCGTGGATGTTGAAGTTCTGGTCGAACAGTTCATCACTGTGTTGCGCCAGTGGCAGCACCTTGAGAATGCCGGCGTTGTTCACCAGCACGTCGACCTTGCCCAGTTGCGCTTCGGTCTCGTCGAACAGCCAGCGCACGTCCTCAGCGCTCGACACATCCGCCTTGATCGCTATGGCCTGGTGGCCGGCCTGACGCAATTCGACGACCAGCGCCGAGGCTTCAGTGGCGCTGTTGGCGTAGTTGACGGCGACGGCGAAACCCTGGTTGGCCAGTTGTTTGGCGATCACGGCGCCGATGCCGCGGGAGGCGCCGGTTACGATGGCAACTTTCGAAGTTTGAGTAGTCATGGCGGTGAATCCTTTGAAGTTGATGGCTCGGTGTGAAGCCAGATTCACATGTTTACTCAGGCTGATAAATGCACGAGAGTTGCCTTGACTGTTCAATTATCGCCAACAATCAACCGCCAGGAGACCCGCGTGGATCAAGTCAAAGCGATGAAGGTTTTCGTGCGGATCTACGAGCGCAGCAGCTTCACGCTGGCTGCCGACGACCTGAACCTGCCGCGGGCGACGCTGACCCACACGCTGAATCAATTCGAAGCCTGGCTCGGTACGCGTTTACTGGAGCGAAGCACCCGCAAGGTGCGGCCTACGCTGGACGGCGAGGCGTACTACCTGCGTTGCGTGCAGCTGCTGGCGGAACTGGAAGAAGCCGAACTGGCATTCCGTAGCGTCGCACCGAAGG
>Ga0065714_10002629_pt1 | contig 15613 bp, 10 predicted proteins | sample MisRhiReplicate2_FD_59101 | JGI IMG/M metagenome (GOLD analysis project Ga0065714, IMG submission 59101) | Miscanthus rhizosphere microbial communities from Kellogg Biological Station, MSU, sample Rhizosphere Soil Replicate 2: eDNA_1 v2... | ecosystem: Host-associated > Plants > Roots >...
CACAATTCCTTTTCTTGCCTTAACCTCCTGAATATTGCTGATTACTTTTTCGTACGAAGAGTTTTTGGTTGCGATAACCACTACCGGCATTTCTTCATCAATTAAAGCGATAGGGCCATGTTTCATCTCAGCCGCCGGATAACCCTCTGCATGTATGTAAGAGATCTCCTTAAGCTTTAAAGCGCCCTCTAGCGCCACAGGAAAACCACTTCCCCTACCAAGGAACAAACAATTTCTTGAATCTTTAAACTTAGCTGAGATTTCTTTGATCAGATCCTCTGATTCCAAAGCTTTTTCAATTTTCTGAGGAATGTTATCCAGCTCCGTTAACAGCTCAGTTAATTTAGAACTTGTTAAAGTTCCTTTTTGCTGGGCAAGGTGGAAAGCAATTAAAGTCAACACGGTTACCTGAGCAGTAAATGCTTTGGTTGATGCCACACCAATCTCCGGTCCTGCATGCGTGTAAGCACCCGCATGAGTAAGTCTTGGAATAGAAGCGCCAACAACATTACATACCCCGAAAATGGTTGCCCCTTTTTCTTTGGCCATTTCAATAGCTGCCATGGTATCTGCAGTCTCACCCGATTGCGAAATTGCAATTACTACATCTTTCTCAGTTATAATTGGGTTTCTGTATCTGAATTCCGAAGCATATTCTACCTCTACTGGGATCCTTGCATATTCTTCAATTAAATATTCACCAACCAGTCCTGCATGCCAGGAAGTACCACAGGCTACGATGATGATGCGATCAACGTTTTTTAGTTTATGTGAAAATTCACTGATACCGCCTAACTGTACCCTTCCTTCATTAGGATAAATACGGCCTCTTAAGCAATCCCTAACAGAACGTGGCTGCTCATAAATCTCTTTCAGCATAAAGTGATCGTAACCACCCTTTTCCAACATTTCCAGTTTCAATTCCAGTTCCTGGATGTATGGAGTCTGAACCACATTATCCAAACGTTTGATCAATAACTCATCGCGTTTAAGAAAAGCGATCTCATTATCGTTCAGGTAAATTACGTTTTTAGTATATTCTACAATCGGTGTTGCATCAGAAGCAATAAAATACTCTCCCTGACCTACACCAATAACCATTGGACTACCTTTTCTGGCAGCAATCAATTGATCCGGCTGTGCTTCATCCATTACAACGATGGCATACGCACCACTTACTTTATGCAGGGCTAACCTTACAGCCTCCAAAAGATCAACATCTTCCTGCTTATAGATTTCTTCGATCAGGTGGATCAACACTTCAGTATCGGTATCACTATTAAATTCATGACCTTTATCTATCAGCATCTCTTTAAGAGCTGCATAATTTTCAATAATTCCGTTGTGTATTATTGTTAAGTCACCACTATGAGAAGTGTGTGGGTGGGAGTTCCTGTCCGATGGAGCACCATGAGTTGCCCATCTGGTATGTCCTATACCTATTGTACCCGAAAGGTTTTTACCTTCTGCAAAGTTTTCAAGTTCCAGTACCTTACCGGCCTTTTTGTAGATGTTTAGTCCGTCGTTGTTGATCAGTGCGATACCTGCACTGTCATAACCACGGTATTCTAATCTTTTTAATCCTTTTATAACTAAAGGCCAGGCTTCTCTATGGCCTATGTAACCAACTATTCCACACATAATTTCAATAGGTAAATAAATAAAAAGCGTTCATAAATTTTGTCAAACTTAAAGTTTAAAACTCAAATTTAATAATCATTTTTAATAATTATCGCGGTTTAATGGCAAAATCAACCGTTTGCGTAACTTCACGCCCTATTGACATACAAAACTGCCGCTGACCTCCGTTTGCAGACGCAACTCTAAAGTAATTCCAATCTCGTCGTAATAAAACTGCAAAGGCTAATGACGGTGACGCCATGCCCGACAACATAGGTATCGCTTTGCGGGGTAATGATAAAGCTAGATTTGGGCTCCAGATCTTGTATACAGTTTAAAAAGCCTTTGGATACAACGGGAGCATTTGACAACTTGATTTCTATGCAGGCTATTGGGCTAATGCCTTGAACAAGGAGCAAATCGCATTCGGCCCCCGCCTGAGTCCGATAAAAAAACAGATCCAGATAATCCGGCTTGGCCTGAAAAATCTGCTCCACAACATAACCTTCCCAGGAACCTCCAGCCCCAGGATGTCCAAAAAGGGCATCTAAGTTTGATATATTTAACAACCGGTGAAGTATTCCCGTATCACGTATATACGTTTTGGGCGATTTTATCAGTCTTTTCTTTGCGTTTACAAACCAAGGCTGCAAGCGCCTTACCATATAACCACCCTCTAAAAAATCAAGATATTTCATCACTGTAGTAGCACTTACGCCTAGCGACCGGGCAAAAACTTCAGAGTTTAACAAGTTTCCATTTGAATGAGCAAGCATACTCCAGAAGTTACGTAAAGTAACAGGCGAAAGTGCGACACCGAACAATATTGCTAAATCCCGCTCTACATAACTTCGTATAAAGTCATTAAGCCATTCAACAGCATAATCATCATCAGAAGCCAACAGTGCCTCAGGAAAACCGCCCCTAAACCAATTCATTTTATAGTCTAGCGATTTAGTTAGTTCCGTAATCCCGATGGGTGTCAATTCTGTATATGCAATACGGCCTGCCAATGACTCTGAAACTCCTTTTACAAGCTCAGGGGAAGCCGAACCCAATAAAATAAACCTGCCAGGGGTTCGTTTAGCATCTATCAAGGGTCTTAAAACAGCAAACAATGACGGCATTAACTGAATCTCATCTATAATGATCCTGCTGTTTTCATGTGAAGTTAGATAACTAAAAGCATCCTGTAACTTATTTCGATCGTTAGGATTTTCCATATCAAGATACAAACTCTCCTGTTCATCAGATTTCAACTGTTTAGCAAGTGTAGTTTTCCCCACCTGGCGAGGTCCCAATATAGCAACAGCAGGAGATCTTTTAAGTTTTTGCAAAAGCAATGCTTCCAGATTTCTTCTAATCATGTTCAAAAATACGACTTAACCTAGTAATTCCAAACTTAAAGTTTGGAATTACTAGGTTAAGTCTTGAAATGAGTAACCTTATAGTGCCTTATCTGCACTAATCTTTTGCTTCTTACTTTTTTCTGAAATACGCGTGAAAGTAAAAATTGTCATGCAGGGGAACAATTTGTTCCGATTTGTCGGCTAGGAATACGTCGATAGCAGTTTTTACGCTGGGGTTTGAGGCAACACCTATCCCATTTACATTCTAATAGTTGACGCGTTGTTCCAAAGTTTTAAATTAGGAACAGCCTTGGTAAACGGCGATTTAGTTAAGAAATAATTATCCAGCTTAATTTGAAACCACGTCAAACTCTTCGAACTTAGAGTTCTTGCTTTTAAATTCAGGAACTATGGTTTTCATCTGTATCACAACCTTTCTATTGTCATTGGTAACAGCATGCTCCACCAGTTTATAGATCTGAGTTTCGATCTCATTGAAAATATATTCACGAACCTTACCAATCATAATCTTCTCATGATGCGTAGGCATGGTATTCTCGTTATCGTTCAGTAATTCTTCAAATAGCTTTTCACCGGGTCTTAGCCCCGAATAAGTAATCTTAATGTCTTCATTAGGCACTAAACCAGCCAGGCGAATCATTTTCTTAGCCAATTCCACAATTTTAACAGATTTACCCATGTCGAAAACATAGATCTCTCCACCCTTACCCATACACCCTGCTTCAAGTACTAATCTGCAGGCCTCAGGTATGGTCATAAAATAACGGGTAATTTCAGGATGTGTAACCGTTACCGGACCACCTTTTTCAATTTGCTGTTTAAATCTAGGGATTACTGATCCATTAGATCCTAAAACATTTCCAAAACGGGTAGTAATAAATCTCGTTATCGGTTTTACATTTAACTCATTAATATAACTTAAACCATTCGAGAATATGAAGTTTTTGGTATTTAATGAATTGTTTAAGGATTGCACATAGATTTCCGCAATACGTTTAGAAGCACCCATTATATTTGTTGGGTTAACCGCTTTATCAGTAGAGATCATTACAAATTTCTGAACGCCATGCTTCACCGACAGGTCAGCAATCGTTTTTGTGCCCAGTACATTCGTTTTAATCGCTTCTGCCGGATTATCTTCCATCATAGGCACATGCTTGTATGCTGCCGCATGATAAACGTAGTGAGGTTTAAATGTCTCGAATAAGAAGTTCATGCGCCTCTCATCTTTTACATCCCCTATAAAAGCATGAAAATTAATGTCTTTATGTGTTTCTTCCAGCTCCAGGTACAAATGATGTAAAGCAGTCTCACTATGATCACATAATATGATCAGGCCAGATTCAAACTTCAATACCTGCCTTACTATTTCACTTCCAATAGATCCTGCAGCGCCCGTAATTAGAATTCGTTTAGCATTTAACTGATTTTGTATCCCTTCAGTGTCAATATGAATAGGCTTTCTGTTTAATAAATCTTCAATATTCAGATTCTGAATTTGCGCAGTACTTCTATCACCACGTGACCAAACATCAGCAGGAGGAATATTTAATACCCTAACATCATTTTCCAAACAGGCATCTACAATCTGCTCCTTTCGATCTGCTGGTATCGTATAAGATGCGAATATAATTTCATCTACTTCATGCTTAATCACCAATGTTTCAAGTGTGGCCGCATCCAGAATCTTCACGCCGTCTATGGTTTTTCCTACTTTACGCAAGTCATCATCTACATAGGCGATAATGGTTTTATTTACTTTTGCATCGTGATCGAAGGTTCGCTTGGTAGCAACCCCTGCTTCTCCGGCTCCATAAATAATAACCCTGATCTTGTCCAGTTTAGCATTCTTAATGTACATAAAAAAGTACTTTACGATTACTCTGTATGTTATTAAGAACAAGAAACTAAATAATGAATAGATAATTACAGTTACATTGCTTAAGATCCTATCCCCCCCCAATACGATTATAATGGCATTTGAAAAGAAAATAGCTAGAGAACTTAGTACTATAGCAAATAATATCCTAAAAGAATCCTGAGCACTGGTATAGCGAACAATGCCCGCAAAAGTCTTGATATTTAAAAATACGAGGGTATTAACAACAACAACCAGTAATATTGATTTATATAATGCCAGTGCATTAATGTTTTCAATAATAAAATTGTTTTTGAGAACTTTTGCAAGTACGAGAGCAAAGACACTCAAACAAATATCGATTGTGAATATAATCCAGCGGGGTACGATTTCTAGTTTAGCGAACATTCATTGGGCGATTTTTATTCAAGAGCAAACTTAACAATAATTAAACCAAACTCCGAATACCCAAAAGTAGGTATATTGTTGTTTGTAAGCAAATGATTATTGACTAACCAATGAAAGTGGTGTTATGTGGCTATTTTCAGCAATTTCTGTATTCCTCAATACAATTACACCCGGGTCAATTTTTACTCCATGTTTTATCACCGCCCCTCCTCCAATATAAACCATAGGACCTACGTGTACAAAATCCGAAATACTAACCTCATGATCAACACAAGCACCTATGTTTACGATACTATGATCACCGATACTTACTTCTGCTTGTACAACTGCATTAGCAAGTACAACTGTCCCCTTTCCTATTAAAGCAAAATCAGATACTGATGCTTTAGGGTGAGTTAAGTTACCAAAACTATGTTTTAATTTTGAAGCGATAGCTTTACGAGCATTATTGTCTCCAACTGCAATAATCATTTTTGAATCCTTGTGCAAGTCAGCATGATACTTCAAAACAGGAAAATTCATAAATGTTGCATTTTCCACCTCTACATTATCATCAAAAACACATTCAATTCTGCCATTAAGTTCCAGTATCAAATCCACTATGACTTTTGCATGCCCACCAGCACCGTATAGTACATAAGATTTTTCCATCATTACACCGTTTTAAGCATTAATCTTGGCTTCAAAATTACATAAACTAAAATCAATGGAGTTAATATTATTAGCCCCAACATATAAAAATCAATCCCTCCTAAAGTTATTAAAGCAATTATCAATATTTGTAGTAATCCATATATAGAGGAAACAACTAGGTGCGGAATCTTTTGATCATTAGCTAATATCTGATAAAAATGCAAACGATGGGCGTCAAAAATATTCTGCTTTAAAATTAGTCTATGAATAATTGTCAAAACAGTATCTACACCATAGATCGCTAAAAATAAAATATATGAGTAGTTGTTTGTTTTAATTATTAGTTGGAGTATTAACATCATAATCCAAAAAGCCATTGTTATACTCCCAACATCTCCGGCAAAACATTTTGCTTTTTTTCTAAAATTGAAATAAAGGAAAACTAAACAAGAGATCATTGGAAACCATATTACATCAGGCTGTGCAAAAGATGTTTTATATAAGTTCACATACTGCAATCCACCTAAGACTACTAAGCTGTACAATCCTGTTATTCCATTTATTCCATCCATAAAATTATAGGCGTTAATTACACCTATAACAAGGATATAAAGTATTCCAACTCCCCACCAAGGTAAAATGCCAAACACAGGTAAGAAATAGAACATTAGCGATACCGCAACTAAATGAAAAAAAGCTCTAACTCTTCTTGAAAGCGTAATCCGGTCATCAAGAAAACTTATAGTTCCTATAATTGTAGCCCCGAATACTGGAACAAGGTATTCTTGTTCTAGTATTCCTAATGCTATTATGGATACTAGAACAAGAATACCCCCACCGCGAATGGTTGTTTTTGTATGTGAGCTCCTTTCGTTGGGTTTGTCTATAATGTTGAATTTGTCAGCAATCCTAAAGTAAATCAGCATCGATAAAAACAAAAAAATAAAAATAAGTATGTAAAGCATAATCTTAACTTGAACGGAAACTTTTGATTGTTGTTAAAAGCCCCTCTCTGGACGATATAGGTAAATTTTCAATTTTCAATGCATGCTTAATCTTATTGTTGGACACGACATAACTTTCTGTTAGCTTCTTTAATCGCTCAGAATTCAATGGAAGTCTCAATTTATCTCCAATAGAGGCGATTATTTTAATAATTCCAGTATTTATCTTCCAAAGCCTTGCTTCCTTGCCATCAGCTTTTGCTATTATCTTAATTACATCATTAGTGGATAAGGCCGCGTCATCTGCAACATTGTAAATGCCGCCAGTTATATTTTGATCTGAAATTATTTTTTCAATAATATAATTAAGATTATGAATAGACAAAAAAGACCGCTGATTCTGAAACCCTGCCAAGGGATATGGGATTCCTCTTTTCACTACTTTGTAAAGTAAATTCAAATTACCCTTATTTCCAGGTCCGTGAATCATACAAGGTCTCAATATAAAAAGTCTTTTCCCTGCAGGTAACAACTTACTCAGCAAATAAGACTCAGCTTGTAGTTTCGATTGACCATATGGGGTATAGGGTGATGGGGTTAGATCTTCTTTCAAAATCCCATCAACCTTATCAGCTACAGCTTTAACACTACTAAAATAAATAAAATCCCTAATTTCACTCTGAAGAAAAAGATCAAATAACGATTTCGTTAAATCAGTATTTACTTTAAAATACTCTTCATCATCGGAGGTTTTTTTGAGATCATGTGCCTTTCCCGCAAGATGGATAATAGCATGAAATCCTTTTCTTTTAATTAAGGAAAGATCGTCCCATGTAAATTCGGAAGGATTTTCAATAGTTTGATTGGATTGTTCTCTACCTAAACCTGACACCAAGTGTCTATTACCTTTTAGATACAATGATAAATTTGATCCTACAAAACCATTTATTCCAGAAATCAATATTATATTACTCATGGCAGATTTTCTATTATTGATTCAGCCATATGGGTGTTAATTACATCTCGTTTGAATTTGGCCTTAAATTCATTTCTAAAACCAGTGTGATATTCATATTCACTAAGTTGCTTAACCATATCATCAACTTGTCCTGGTAAAAAAAGAATACGATTAGAAATATTCTCAGCAATAAACTGATTGGCGAAACCAGCTACACCGGCAACAATTGGTTTATCGTAGGCTCCCAACTCGAAAATCTTGGATGGAAGAACTTTCTTAAATGCATCGTAATCATTAAGATGTAGAAACAAAAAGTCAGAATCATCGTAAATATCCAATAGTTCTTTACGAGCCACAGGCTTTCTTATCTCTACATTTGTAAGTTGAAGACGTTCAATTTCATCAATTAGCTTTTTCTTAACGCCTCCATCGCCTATAATTAGAAAGCGATAGCCTTCACCTAAAGCTTTAGCAGCCTGAGGTACAATAATATGCAAACCTTGTCCTTCTCCTAAATTACCAGCATAGGTGATTAGTTTATATGGACGATCTTTAGCAATTGTTGCAGGCAAATTTAGAAACTCGGGATCAATGCCATTTGAAAAATACGAGTACTTGGGTTGCTTGAATCTCTCAAAATACGATTTGAATCCGCCAGATATTAAATTAATATGGGTTGCATACGAAAACACTTTTCTTTCTATAATTTTAAGAAAAGGCATAACACCTGCCTTCAGTATTGGATTTTTCAAAACATCCTTCATCGTATCAATAAATATGTCTCTAATATCCAGATACAAAGGAATTCCTTGCTTTTTAGCGATAGTGTAACCTAAATATGCTGTAAACAAGCGTGAGGAAGAAGAAAATACCATATCATATTTCTTATCCTTGATCAATTGGTTTGCTTCTAAGAAATATGTTTTGAATGAATTTATCTGATCGGCAAATCCGTTTTTATGCTTAGGAATTAGTATCCTGTAAATGTTCATGTTACCACGTTGCTCAAAAGCTGGAGCTGAAGTATCAAATGTGCCATAGCGATTTGGCAAAGTTGTGATCACATCTATTTCCGCTTCATCTTCCAATTGATTAGCAAGTTCTTTGGCAAGCGGAGAGTTTCTGAATGATCCAGCGCAAAGATCTGGTTCAAAATAAAAACTAAAGTATAGTATCTTTTTCATTATCTAATTGTTAAAATGAATAGATGTTTTAACACTATTCCTAAAATTCGCGACCAATTTACTGGCCTTTAAGTAATTATTATAACCATTCGCATACTCATACTGAATCAGTGAAAGGTTGTTTGCATTTTCCAGAACGATACGTCCAATCCCCTCAATTCTAATTATTTTTTCGTCCAAAAGTTCCACTAAACAATCCGGATGAAAATGAAATAACAAAAGACCACTACAAGTTCCAATGTCGTCAGAAATCTCAATCATATCATCAGCAAAAATAAATGATCTCTTATGCAATGTCTCAAAGTTATGGTGATAACCATCATGTTCGGCAACTAACTGACTATCGCTTTCGCCTATGATCTTTACCTTGGCACGTTTACCAACCCTAAAACCACCCCAAACTTCTGATTGATTAGCCCCACCTATAACAACAGTATTATGGGCCTCAGTAGATCGCTCCCGACTTCTAATCTCCCCGATCTGGTATGTAGACGTCCCAGTATCAACAATAAACGGCTTTTGATTTGCATATAAAACAAAAGATAAAGCGTCTGAATGACTATGCCCTGGTTGATAGGAAGGTCCGACAGCTCCAACATCCACTATGCACTCATAAATTCCAGAACTAAATTTTCTATATCCTGATCCTTTTAATTCTGAAGTAACAACCTTCGACAATCCCAACCTATGTCCATACTCAAAAAGCAAATTTGAATTCAAAGCGATTCCACTGGAACTATCGTTAAAATGGGGTATATCACCATTCAAAAAAGTCATGTTTTTTAACCAATTCAGCATTTCAGTTGCCTTTTGCTGAACAAATATTAGAAATTCAGGATTAGGATCTTCGACTTTAGTATACCAATCAATTAGTTCAAGAATTCTAAACAATATAATTTGATGATACATTGGGCTTAGTTCAAAATGACCTCCATCATCTAATATTTGCTCCTTTAACTCCTTAAATAGAATTTCTTCAGCTTTTACCTTCCATCTCTTTTCCTCGAAAACATATCCACTCATTATCATCGCAAAACCATTTTCTAGCAAATGGTTTCCTAACAAATGATATTCAAGATGTTCATTTAGGTATTTGGTCTGGCGATAGATAGAACCAACCATTTGAGAATTAAATTCATTTTGAGAAGAACAATACCGAATCATATTCATGATTCTTAGCGAAACTGGGTAAGGTTCTAATTTAAGACGCCCAGTATTAAGCCAGTCAGTTATTTCTAAAAGCCAGGCATTTTTAGTTTCATAACTTAAATCATCTTGATGTAGACAATTAAAATATTGAAGATTATAATTCCAAAGCTTACCATATCCTTGATAATCCCAGTCAATTCGATTAGCGAAATTATGAGAAAGGTTAAGAAAATTAAAGGTTCTATCTTGCCTCGAAAATCCCCCTAAAGAGTTTTTCAAAGTAAAAAACAATCTATTAAAATTGGAATGTATACTAGAATTATAACCATACTGATTCAAATTCTTTACCTTTTTTATGCGATAATAAATCTGGTAATAGATCTGAGTAAGCTTTAAATGTCTTACAGTGTCAATTAACAATCTAATCTTACTAATCATTTAGTGCAAAACTACGCCCCTATATCTAATAAATGCTGAACAATTCTTTCCGCTGTTTTACCATCCCACAACTGAGGAATACCACCCTTTTTCCATTCGCCTTTGAATAGCTTTTCAAAAGCGGGCTTAATCATCTTTGGATTAGTACCTATTAATTCATTTGTCCCCACTGTAACTGTCTCAGGTCGTTCGGTATTATCTCGTAAAGTTATACAAGGAACCCCCATCACTGTGGTTTCTTCTGTAATACCACCTGAATCTGTTACTACTAATTTCGCCTTTTCAACCAAAAAGTTAAATTCGAGATAACCTAATGGTTCAATAAAATATAAATTTGGTGCAGAAATACCTAAACCCTGTAGATTTTTTGCTGTTCTTGGGTGCACAGGGAATATGATAGGTATACCACCACTATTCGAAATGATTTCGTTCATGAGAGCTTTTAGCTGTTGCTCTTGATCTACGTTGCCTGGTCGATGTAATGTTAAAACCATGTATTCGCCTTCTAAGAGACCAATTTCTTTCCAAATCGGTGGTGGCGTGAAACGTGCCTTATTTTTAAGCAAGGTATCAATCATGGTATTACCCACAAAAAAAATCCTTTCTTCCTCTATCCCAGATCTACGAAGATTATTATTAGCTATCTCAGAGGTGGTAAAAAAATAATTGGTGATGCTGTCTGTAACTAAACGATTGATTTCTTCTGGCATTGTCCAATCATTAGAGCGAATTCCTGCTTCAACATGGGCTACCTCTATTTTTAATTTCTGTGCAGTAATTGCGCAAGCCATGGTAGATGTAACATCACCAACCACCAGAACCAAATCAGTCGGGTTTAGCATTAACTCTTGCTCAAATCGGATCATTATAGCTGCAGTTTGTTCACCTTGAGTGCCTCCTCCTGCTTCAAGATTTGCATGTGGCTCAGGTATATTTAGCTGATCAAAAAAACCTCCAGACATCTTTTGATCGAAATGCTGTCCCGTATGAATAAGCCTAAATTCAATATCATTTCCATCTTTCTTAGCTTTTTGTATCGAATGCACAATTGGTGCAATCTTCATAAAGTTTGGTCTTGCGCCTGCAATTATAGTGACTTTCATGAATATTATTTTCTTGTTGGATTTATATAAATTAAAATTCTATCAACACTATTAACATGAATAGAATCATTTTTTAATTGATTAAGTGCTGCCATTAGATCTTCCGAGAATTTTAAAGTAGGTAAATCTTTGGTCTTGTATTTCATTTTTGCCAAAAAAGCGAGTTTGTAAATGTTCCACATCTTTAATAACTCCTCTACCCTTTTTTTTCTAATTGGCGAATCAGCAAGGTTATAAGCATCATTAAGCAATTGATCACTTTGAGTTATATAATCCATAGGTATATTATTCATATAACCCAAATCATTAAACTTAAGATACTGCTTATCAACATCATACCAAGAAGATTTTTGAATATCATTCTCCCAAAAACCCTCCCATAATTCAAAATATTTCCTCAGCTTTGGCGAGGCTTTTTTCCCTCCAACTCTATTGTACCAATCATCCAACAAAACATCTACATTTTGATCAGGATTCCATAATAATTTGGTTAACAGCCAAGGCTTGGGTCCTTCGCCCCAATTTGGATAAAGCTCAGCGTAATAATATTTTATATTATGATCCTTTCCCCACTTAAGGTATTCTCCCATTGTATGAAACCATACTTTAGGCACTAAATAGCAGAATCCATAACAGTAATCATACCAACCAACATTCTTCGATTTATTTGTCCAGTTTTGGGATAATAGCATATCCTTTATTTTAAAACCAGGATTGGACCACCTCATCCGTTCATTAGTAATAAATGGGACAATATTTCCGTTGATCCCGATATTTTTAGAAGGCGGTTCAAATAAGTTATTATAAGCTAATGTGCCAAATATCTTATTGGGATAAACAGCATTCACTCTTTTTACTACTTCATTTGCCCACAAGAAATAGTCGTCTGAAATATTCTCCAATCCTAATATATTTTTCTTGCCAATTCTTCTTTGAAGTGACGCAGCAGATTCATCAAAATTCCGTGAATCATTCATTCCCAGTGAATAACTATTATTATTAGGATTTTTAGAAAAGAACTTAATAATTTTTTGGGCTGCTGAATCAACAATCCCTGGAGCTGAAAAATTTGGTTGCCAGTTATAATCTCCTTTTATGGGTACTTTCTTTGCGTTATTAAATGTGGAATAAAAATTCGGATTGGACTTGCTAAAGTCATTAACATCAAACAATTTATCTAAATTATGATGAAATTCGATATTTTTCTTCGCTCTATTAAATCGACCCCATTGACCTAATGGTGTATTTTCTTCAATATCAATCGGAGATAAACTTCTAGACAAATAAACTGGAGATTCAACAATATTAGATTCAGGAATAACCAAATTAGTTAGTTTAGGAATGTCAATCCCTATATCGGTTGGCATTAGCCATCTAACCCCCAGAAATCTTTCTAAAAATTCATAAACTCCAAATTCTGTTCCCCAATCAGTCTTCCCAAGTATCATAAACCCCTTATTTCCATGACCCTTAAGGATATAACCGTCCTGATCTAAGTTTCGTAAAGAAAAATTTTCTAACTTGTAAAGAAAAGCATTTCCAATATAGATTGAAGCAAAATCAGGAACGGCCTTATTCTGTATCTTCAATGTTGCTCCAGTGCTCATTTTCACGTAATATTGTAAAATTTTAGCAACATTTGCAATTTGAGCACCGGCATTATCGTCAATTATTATGTTAGCTACAGCATGCCCATCTTTTATAATGGTAACTGGACTACAAGCTCCCGATTTAGAAAACAAAATAAAGTTTAAAATAAGAGCCGAAGTAAACAATATCTTTCTCATAATAAGCTGATTAAAATAAATTAAGATTCGCTAATTGTTATCCACTGTCTTTGTTTTAAGCTTTCTATTGCAGCAAAACTCGCCTTTGTTGTATTCACTAATTCTTCCATTGGAATTAAAGCATCCCCCCCATTTTTTACTCGCTCAATCAATAATCGGAATTGCGTCTTATGCCCTTTATCCAAAGAGGTTTTAAATTTTGAGAATCCTTGAAATCCAAATCCTATTGTCGATCGGAAGTTATCTATAATAGCAGTCCTATCCTGAGAGTAAACTTCAATCCTTTCTTTTGAATAGGCCTTAGAACCATTAGAAAAATAGTTTATAACTCCAGTACTACCATTTTCATATTCTAACAAAATGGATGCATTATCCGTATTCTCCTGAGGATTAGGCCCCATTGCATTCATACACACAGCTTTAACTTTACTTCCTGTTAAGAATGTTATCAGGTCAATAAAATGACAAGCTTCGCCTATAATTCTTCCTCCTCCAATTTTCATATCATGAACCCAGATATTTGGGGCTATATAACCAGCATTCATCGTTGCAATTACATTCATTGGCGCATTACCCACCAGTTTCTTCACCTTTTGAGCATGGGGAGAAAATCTTCTATTAAATCCTACTGTAACGGTTTTGGCACCAGTATAAGACTTCGTTATTTGGTCTAAGTCATACTGATTTAACGCTAAAGGTTTTTCAACAAATACATGCTTATCATTGATAAGACTTTCTATGACCATCTTTGCGTGTTGGCTATGCCTTGTAGTAATCAAGACCAATTCAACCTCATCATCTTTTAAAATTTCCCTATAATCCGTTGTGCTTTTAGCAATCTTGTATTTTTTTGCTAATGCAGTTCCACTCACGCCACCAGCACTGGCTATGGACCTTAATTCAGCACCAGAATTTTTCAGGTTGGGAAGCATTGTCATTTTTGTAAAATTTCCAGCCCCAATAATTCCAACCCCAGCATTATTAGCTTCAAATTTGCTTGCATTTAAAAGAATTGTATTTGAAGGATTACTTTCTTGTGGATACTCCAGTATAGAGGCAATTGATCCTTGGTCACTTATCTTATCATAAATATTTCTATAATCATTTAGTGCTGTTCGCTCTGTAATTAACGACTTCACTTTTAATTTTCCACTAGAAATAGCATGTAATACTGCTTCAAAGTTTCTCTTTTCAGTCCATCTCACAAATGGTAAAGGATAATCTATCCCCTTTCTTTCATAATCTCCATCATATCTACCAGGTCCATAAGAGCACGAAACCTGAAATGACAACTCCTTTTCATAAAATTCAGCCCTACTTATATCTAATCCAATTACTCCAACTAAAACAATTCTTCCTTTTTTTCTGCTCATCTGAGCTGCCTGGGAAATAATATCATTATTTTTAGCTGAAGCAGTAATGATAACTCCATCAGCACCAACATCATTGGTAACTCCAATTACGGTTTTAATTACGTCATCCCCATCTTTTGGATTAATACCAATAATCCCTTTTTCTTTTGCCAGCTCAATTTTTCGTGAATCTAAATCAACTCCAATAACACGACATCCATTTGCAATCAATAATTCCGCAGTCAACAGTCCTATTAAACCAAGTCCAATTACAACTATAGTTTCACCTAAAGTTGGATTACATAAACGAATCCCCTGCAGACCTATCGAACCAACAACTGTAAATGCAGCTTCTTCATCACTAACATTATCAGGAATGGTCACAACGAGATTCTTAGGAATGCTTACAAATTCAGCGTGATGGCCATTTGATGCTACCCGGTCCCCAATATTAAATTCACTTACACCCTCACCCACAGCAATTACTTTCCCTACATTACAATAACCTAACGGAAGTGGCTCACCCAGTTTATTAAAGACTGCTTCTAAAGTAGGAAATAGACCTTCTGTTTTGATTTTATCAAGAACCTGTTTCACTTTGTCAGGTTGTTGTCTTGCTTTCGAAATTAGATTTGATTTTCCAAATTCAACGAGCATTCTTTCAGTACCTAAAGAGACAAGACTTCTAGTTGTTTTAATTAGAACTTCGCCTTTTGACACCTGGGGTGCAGGAATCTCTTCCAATATCGTTTCTCCTGTTTTAAAGGATTGTATAATTTGTTTCATTATTTATGTATCTGATATAAATC
>Ga0065714_10064911_pt1 | contig 15602 bp, 11 predicted proteins | sample MisRhiReplicate2_FD_59101 | JGI IMG/M metagenome (GOLD analysis project Ga0065714, IMG submission 59101) | Miscanthus rhizosphere microbial communities from Kellogg Biological Station, MSU, sample Rhizosphere Soil Replicate 2: eDNA_1 v2... | ecosystem: Host-associated > Plants > Roots >...
TATTGAAAGACAGATGAGCCATCGAGAGCGGAACAGCGTTCGTGCCGCCTACATTCACAAGGCAGAGTTCATTGAAGAGCGCAGGCTGATCATGAACTGGTGGAGCCGGTACCTTGAGGCCAATCTTCAAGAGCATGTCACCCCTCACGAGTTTGCGAATCAGGCCGGCGAGAATGTCACTCGGTTAAAAGTAAAACGTGGCGCAATGAAGTAGGCGTACCAGTTATGCTTCGTTGGGGTAGCGATTAAAAGGTCGTTCGCCAATTGATGTCCTCACTCCGGATAATTTCGACGTGACAACGCGGTTCGTGTGCAGTGCCCTGGGCTCAAGCTGAGGTGTTAACTTCGAGCGGTGGCAAAGGATGTTACCGTTACAGTTGAGTGCTTCTGATGGGCGTTTGTTGATCTTCGAGTTGCCACTGGAGGGCTGGACTTCACATGCCACCTGAGGCATCGAGAGAAACTCGGAAAATGACGGTCAGCATCTGATTTCTACGGGCTAATGATCACGATATGCTGCCCTTGAGTCGGGTTTTTTATTGCGCAGGAGAACACCATTTGGCAATATCTCGTCCCCACTCTCTCTTGTCAGCTCTCCATCCCTCTCATTTGGGGGCTGCGTCTCGGAGAGGGTGGGTAACCCGGCCTTCGTGTCGGGTTTTTTATAGTTCTACAGGCCTGGCCGGCGTAATGTTTTGAATATCCAGCTACCCATGAATGGGGTGCCCGGGGGCGAGTGTTCGTGCGGTATCGAGGTTTTCAGACTCGCCTATCGTTCCTAGGGCCGTTGTCTGGAACTGGCCCGCCCTAAGGAATGCCTGCAACCTGGTGCAACGATTTTCAGCGTTGCCCTCATCCTGGACATCCTGAGCTAAGATGTTTTCACACGTCAGTGCCGTCCAGGACATTAAGCGCAGCATGAACCTTCAATCGCTTGGCAACAAATTGCAGCGCTACCGGAACCAGTTAGAGGCCACGGAAGAGGACGTATCCAAGGACACGGCTATCTCAGTGGATCGCCTGATTCAAATCGAACAGGGCGCTGTTGAGCCGACGGGTGACGAAATTCTCATCCTCGCCGACTTCTATCGATGCGACTTCAAGTTTTTCATTTCCAACGAGCAGGTCGCCCCGTTCGAGCAGACGGAGACCCTGTACAGAGCGCACGGCAAAGAATTCTCGAAAGCAGATCGCGCGGCCATCCAGGAATTTTTGTACCTATGTGACACGGAACAGTACCTGATCCAAGAGCTGCATGGCACATCCCAGGAATTTTTCTTCGCGCCCACCGGAACCTACTTCAAAGGGCATGCGCAAGATGCGGCCAAGGCCATGCGTAAAATGATGGGTCATGGTGAAAGACAAGTACCGCTGGACGTGTATGCCGAGTTCCGATCGGTAGGCGTCCACGTGTTCCGAAGAAAGCTTTCCAACTCCAAAATCTCGGGCGTTTTCATCCAGCACCCCACCGCAGGAAAATGCATCCTGGTCAACTACACCGAAGACGTCTATCGACAGCGCTTCAGTGCTGCCCACGAGATGGCTCACGCCATCTTCGATAGTCATGAAGGCGCGAGTGTGACCCTGCTGGGAGACGGGGCAGATATGCGTGAGGTGCGCGCGAACCACTTCGCATCCTGCTATCTCATGCCTGAGGAGGTCATCCGCCAGCTGCCAGATCCTTCTGGCTGGTCGGAAAGTGATACGCAGCTCTGGGCCAATAAATTCCGAGTGAGCTGTGATGCCTTGGGGATAGCCGTCAAGGAGGCACGACTAGCCGATAGCGATACGAGCCGGCGGATTCGCCACTATCGTGTTCCGAGAGAGGCCAAGGTCGATCCCGAGCTCCCTGAACGACTCACTCCTGAGCAGCGCGCTAGAAAGGCTAGCCTGCTTACACGAGGCTTGTCCGATCACTACGTCGGCCTATGCCTGGACGCTTACAGTCAAGATCTGATTAGCCTGGGCCGACTATCGGAAGCCCTGCTTTGTGGCTACGCAGAGCTTGCGGGGATAGCAAAACTTTACGGACGAACCCTTCATGGCCATTGATCCTTCCAGCTTCCACCGCATTAATGTGGCAGACACCTGTTCGGTCTGGAATGTATTGTCATCTATCCGCCTGTATGCGGCAGCACGGGAAGCGAATTGTGAGTTCTGTATGACCGCATTTGTTCATTACGAATGCTTGGTCAAACCTCGCACGAATCCTACCGAGGCTGATCTGGAGCTCAGGGAGCGGCTCAAGCGTGAGCAACAGCGAGGCAGATTCCAGGCTCACTCTTGCACTATAAATGATCTTCAAACAATCGCAGATTTGGAAAGTCGAAAGCGGCTTGGCAAGGGTGAGTTGTCATCTATCGCTTTCGCAATGAGTATCAGGCAAGCCTTCATCACCGATGATCAGAAGGCGCGCAAGCTGTCCGTGGATGTCGGTAACACGCTTACCCAGACAACGCCTCACCTGCACTCCTGGCTCATTTTCAATAACGTGCTAACCGACGGCGACCACGGTACCGTGACCAGCCAGCACCAGTCGATGGGCGGCACTTTAGGGCCACATTTCAATACGGCTTACGACCTCGCGCTTCAGTATAGGTACAACATGAATCGCAGCGTCAGCCTTGCTTCAGCCGGATGCGGCTCATCCCCCATATCTCCTACTGACCTACCCCCAGCCTAGAGCGATTGGATACCTGATACAAGACCAAGCTGGCGCCCAATTACCCTCCCTGTGTCTGAGCACGATCTGAATGAATTACACCAAAGTGATAGATCTCGATCGTCGGTCGGGGCGTGCAGCAGATCTCAGGTATGCGTCCGGACGTCCCGTCTTAATGGTTGCATACGAAGAGGGTGTGGAAGGCTATGTCATCTCATTGATGACGTTGACAGCTTGCAATCGATCTACATCAATCGTGCCACCGGAAACGGTAACAATGATGATGAGCGGGACTACCCTCTTTATCGACAGAGCGTGCTTGATGATCCTCGCGTAGCGTCACTGGTTCCGGGGTGGGTGCGTCGTCACCGGAACTTGGACCAGTTTTGGGGGTTCATCCAGCCAAAATTTCCAAGCTACGCCGAGCGTAGGAAGTTCATCTGGGATGAGTTCAGGGCGCTTGTTGACTTCGCTGAGTCGGAGGCGGGGCACCCTTCTGATATCGTGATTTCAGAGGCACTGGATCGCGTTGACGCTGAGCACGTTCGGATCGCATGGACCAAAGCGCTTGAAAGGCGTTCTGTTGATCCAGAGGGGGCCATCACGATGGCTCGAACCCTCCTTGAGTCGGTATGTAAACACATACTTGACGAAGCTGGGACAAGCGACCATGAGACCACGCCTGACCTGAACAAGCTCTACAAGCAAACAGCTGTGCTTCTAAATCTCACGAAAGCGCAACATGAAGAGGTTGTGTTTAAACAAATCCTTGGAGGTTGCACAGCAGTTATAGAGGGGTTAGGTGCGCTTCGTAATCGTTTAAGCGATTCTCATGGAAAGGGAAAGGGCGGAGTGAAGGCTGCCCCACGTCATGCAGAGTTGTCAGTGAATCTAGCGGGCTCAACTGCGCTTTTTTTGCTTGCAACATGGGAGGCGAAGAAAGGGAATTAAGGAGATTCCGCTCTTGAGGTCAGATGCACCTCTGCACTCTAGGGCGTCAGCGAGCTCGAGAGTCATCTCGGAAAGTACGACTGAGCCTGGAAAGTGGTTGGTGCCAGCGGGCGCCCAGTTGACATCAACCCCTTCTTTTAGCGTACCGTAGTGGCCATGCACTACTACTCGGTAACTCGGCGCTGGGTGATTGTGGGGTCTGCTGCCGAGCTTCTTCTAGGATGACCATCACTCATGGATGATCTCGGTTTCGACTTCAGTAACGCTGTTCCGTGGTTTCCGCACGAGCAAGAGCAGCCATATGTGCTGGTCAGGATGACTGCCCAGCACGTGGCGTTCCTGGAGGCGGCCATGGCTGCGCCGTTGCGCCGGTGTTACATCACCGATGAGGTGCTTCAGGCTGCGGCGGATCGCCATGGTCTCACCCTTTCCGACGTTCTGGCCGGCAAGCTTCCGGATGCCGGGGCAACCATGGCTGGGGACTTCGGCGAGGTGCTCGGTTACTTCTACCAGTCAGCCATGGAGTACCCGGGTAACGCCATAGGCCCCAAAAAATGGCGGCTCAAGCAGGACAGAACCAAACCGGCGCCCAAGTCGGATGTAATTCACTTCATCATGCCCCAACGTCCAGCCGCCAGTGCTGCTGACCAAGTTCTTTGCGCTGAGGTGAAGGTCAAATCCACTTCCGCTTCCTCAGATCCAATCGGCTCTGCTATCACAGACTGCGCAAAAGATCGCACCAGTCGGCTCGCGAGCACATTGGTGTGGCTACGTGAGCGTGCCATGACTGAGGATCTCGGTGACGTTGACATTCCGCTTCTCAACCGGTTTATCAACGCGGTTGATCATCCGCCTGCTGCTCTGCGATACAGGGCTGTCGCTGTCATCTGTGAAAACTTTGTTACGGCTGAACTCAGCAATGCGCCAGCCACGGCCAGTGACGAGTACACACTCGTCGTGATCTCAGTGCCGAATCTGCATACCACGTACAATGCGGCCTTTGCAGCCGCGCGGGCGTCGGTGCTTTGATATGAGAGCTTCCCTCCAGACTTGGATCAATGACGCAGACATGGCCCAGCACCTGGGTCAGTTTTCCGTAGCCGCATTGCCCATTGAGCTCGCTCAGATCGGAAATCGCCTAGCCGACTATTACATCTCGCTCGTGGGAGAGCTGTTCGACGGAATCCACTCCACGGATACCCCCAGCGACGACTGGGCGCAGCTGGGAAATGCCTTTTTCCAGTTTTCCAAAGAGACACCCACTGAACAGGTTGAAGCGCTGGGTATCTCGAAGGATGAAGCAGCGTTGTTTGCAGCTGCAGCTTTCTACTTTGGCGACTTTCCAGCGTCCGCCTGCCTGACTATGCGACAGTCGGCTCGGCCTTCTGACCCACAAAGCCCGTGGGCTGCATGCTATGACTTCCTTGCGCGTCCGGGCAACCTAGGATCTGAGACTGCAATCGAGGTGCGGGAACACCTGCGAAGTGGCGACATGTTCGGTCTTAGCGACAACGTGGAGGCGAGCGCTACCGAGGCACGGAACGCGTTGGCGGATGGGCCGGATACGTGGGTGGCTGCGGCCTTGCTCAGCCGACTACTGGCCCGTTTCGAGGCATCAAATATCCGGGCTGTGCTGCCGGAGGGGGCAACTGCTTTTTGGACGCCTCTGATCAACTCCTTCATTGATCGAAAACCATCTACCTGGGAGTTTTTCCCCTCTCAGATACAGGCTATCGAGGGGGGGCTGCTAGGCAACGCCGAGAGCTACTCGCTGCAGATGCCAACAGGTGCCGGCAAAACCACGCTCTGCGAGACGCTGCTGTACTGGCACCTGAAGCGAAATCCGACTCACGTCGCGATCATGATTGTGCCTTACCGATCGTTGGCTTCGGAGCTTCGGAACTCTCTGGTGCGTCAGCTGAACGGTCTGGGAATCGCGGCGCGCTGTGCCTATGGCGGCACGATTCCATCGGGAGACGAAGTACATGGGCTTGATCACGTCAACGCGCTAATCGCGACCCCTGAGTCGCTGTCCGGAATCCTCAGTGCTGATCCAGCGTTCGCCCAGCGGATATCGCTGGTCATTTGCGATGAGGGGCATTTGCTCGACAGCTCCGGCAGGGGTATTGGCCTGGAGCTGCTCCTGGCGCGGATGAAGGCTCGCCTGGCTAACCCTATCCGCTTCGTGTTCATGTCAGCCATCATCCCGAACATCGAAGAAATCAACGCATGGCTTGGCGGAGATGAGAACACGGTCATCAGAAGCACCTATCGACCGGCAATCGCGGAATTTTCCGTCCTGCGATCCTCCGGTACCGGGGTAAACAAATCCGTACGTCTTGACATGCACCCACATGCTCAGCAACGGCAGTACTCGATCCATGGTTTCCTGGATCGGAGCAACTTTCAGTACGTGAATCCCCAAACGCGGCGAACCAAGACTTACACCTTTACGTCAACCAAGACCCTGGCCGTTGGTACTGCCCGAAAGGTGTTGTCGATGGGGACAACGGCGATTTTTGCCGCGAATAAGCGAGGCAATCAGGGGGCGATCGGCTTGGCGGAAGAGCTCATCAAGCAGCTAGAGTATCCGCTACCACTACCCAAGCCTGTGGACTATGCGGACATCGAAGCGCTTCGTACGCACATCGATTACCTCGAGACTGAATTCGGTGCTGGTTGGATAGGCGCTAGGTCGCTGCGCAATGGTGCGGTATTGCACCACGGTGATATCCCCCAAGAGACGCGCGAAGTTTTGGAGGAGCTCTTGCGGGATCGGCGTATCCAGCTGGTCATCTGTACCAGCACCCTCGCGGAGGGGGTAAATCTGCCGATCCGCTCGCTTGTTCTGTATTCGGTGCAGCGTCGCATTGGCAGCGGACAACCCGAGAACATGCTAGCCCGTGACATCAAGAATCTGGTTGGCCGGGCCGGTCGTGCCGGCGCCAATACCAAGGGCTTGGTGATCTGCGCTAATCCCGATCAGTGGTGGCTAGTTCATCCCGTCGCCACTGCTGGTGCAGGTGAGTCGGTGAGAGGCTCGCTGCGTACCTTGATCGAAAATCTAGAGACATTCCTGCGAACCCATAATCTCGCGCTCGACAACCAATTCTTGGAGTACCAGGCTGTCATTCATCCGCTCATTGATGGGGTGGATGCCACGCTTATCGAGTTGATTGCGGAAGAGGTCGGAGATGCTGAATTTCTAAGACTGGCTGCCGACCTGTCTGACCATACGTTCGCGGCCCACCAGCTTCCTGCCGGCTCCGCCGTTACGCTGCGTACAGTGTTTGAGTTGCGAGCTCAGCGCGTGATTGCGCTCAGGGCTGAGGGCAAGATTGCTTGGCTGCGAGACACTGGAGCCAAGGTGCGCCTTCTGGAGTTCGTCGAACAGGTTCTGCTGCCAAGCAGGGCGGATTGGACGAATCCTGTCGATCCCGTTTCAGACGAGCTCCTGTCAGCGATTTTGGAGTGGGCCTGGCAGGACAGGGAGCTAAAGGCAGACGTGGGTGTGGCATTTCGCTTGGACGATGGCCAGGATCCTGAAGGCGTTAAGCCTAGGTTCTTCGAGATCATCCGGCAGTGGGTACATGGCGCAACGTTCGCAGAGATCGCCCAATCAACCCAGATGGATGTTGACGACATCCTAGGAATTCACACTCGCGCGATCACCTATTCGTTGCAAACGCTGGTCGAGCAGGGCATCTCGCTTCTTGCTCGACTGTTGCTCGATCGCGGCATTGTTTTGAATGAAGGGGTGCTGGCATTCGTCGAACACCTAAAGTTTGGCGCACCTTCAAGTATCGGAATCCTGCTAGCCAATGGGGGCGTACGGCATCGAAAAGCGTATGTTGAACTGGGCAATGCGATGCGCAGTCTCTCCATTCCGATCCATTCAGCGAATGCCAAAGTGGTGGCGCTGCGGTCGCTTGATGCTCACACAGAAGCATGGCGTGGCGCGTTGGGGGAGTTCGTTTTCGCCAACACTCGGATTGATGTTGGCAGGGTGGGGTGAGTGGGCGTCACGCAAGTGAACTTCTGACGCGTTAATTTGCTGGAGGCTGCGCGAGAGGTGTTAAAAAAGTGACAAGCCCCCGCTGCTCAGGCGGGGGTTGTCCATCGGCGAAGCTGGCAGGTGCCGGGCGTTTAGACGTGCACCCAGAAACGTTGGTCTGATGCTCCCAACATTGGCTTCGATTCGTAGGTACACATTGTGGCCATGAGCAGCACGTTTCGAAGGTGGGCCCCAGGAGCGAGGCTATCTCGCCTGGCTCCTCATTCTCTGTGGTGTAGGTTACACACTACTTCGGTCAGCGGTGCACGTGGTTTTTGAGGGGCCAACCATCAGGAACCAAAGCAGGAGGCTTGCTCCAGGGCGCCTCCACCAGAGACTTCTGGAACCAGTCGTCCCGTAAATTCGCGTGCTCCGTGATGATGATCTGAAACCCCGGCACGTCCTCGACCGTGAACTGGTACAGCAGACTAAACAGCTTGCGTACAGAGTCCATGTCGGCATCGGACTGCTCGGTGTTCTGTACCGTGCCGTCAACCGCTTTATAGGACTCCTCTGAGGGGAAATATACTTGGGTCGGCTGATCGATCAACAAGAAGCGCGGCATGGGCCGATTGCTCTTGGCGCAATACCAATGTAGCGCGAGCAGCGCAGAGAGATGATAGGCCAGGTAGTTCTCGCCGCCGCCTGTCCGGGCCATGGGTACAGAGCGCTCAGGGCGGTCAAAAATGATGGTCAACCGCTTCAAGTCAAATCGGGCAGGATAGGCACTGAATTCAGATTCGAAGCGCTGATTGTAGAGATTCATCTGTGCCGATATGCTGTTCATGATCGACGCCAGGCGGTCGTCCACGTCCACATCTGCCAGGGCCTTTTCAAGTTCCTCTACACGCATTTCCCGACGGCGATAGTCGGCCTGATGCTGCTTCAGCGAATTGTCGGGGACGAACCCCTCCAGGAAATAGCTGATGCGACCCACCACATGCTTGGCAGCGTCGCTTTGCTTCTGTGCATTGGCAAGAAATGTGTTGGCAGCGATGGCGGCTGTCAGCTCCGCCTCCTTCTCGGCGATCGACCGAGTTGTGTCCTGAAGCCGTTGGGTTTCCTCGGCCAAGTAGCTCTGAAGCTGTGGACGTTGCCCCATCACTGTCTGCATTTCTGCTTCCAGGGACGCCAGTTCGCCGATGAGTGCTTGGGCTATGGGGGTGTCCATAGCCAGGTTTTTTTCCGCGAAGGGCCACTGCCACTCGCCTGTCGAAGCATGCTTCGGAAGTGACTTGATGGACAAGAGGCGGTCGATGTGTTCAGTGGCTTCGCTCTGGAAGCCGCCGGCACGCCGTTCGAACAATTGGCCGGCCTCAATTTTGGATTTGATCTCGCGCTTAGTCTTCCTCAGTTTGGCCAGCTCAGCCTCCAGCTTGGGAACCTTGTCCTCAGGCTGGGCGTGGGGCTTGGCGGGAGACCACTGCGCAGCTGTTTTGAGGGCTGCTATGATCTCCTCGACTTCCCCAATAGAGGACTCTTGAGGGAGTATTCCTACGGCCTTGGCTTCCGTCAGCAGTGCGATGGCCTGCGTTCGGTTGCTGCCCACCGCACGCTTTGCCTGATCCAGCAGTTTTGCCTGAGCTCTCAGATCTCGCTGGGCTGTCCGGAGCTTGGTCTGCAGCTCGTAGCGCTCATTGGTTGAGGCGCCCAGCAGTATCGGAAGCGTATCCTTGATCGCCTGGGGTTGAAACGGCTCGTTCTGGCGATAGAACAGCTGATCCTTGTTGGTCACCAGGCCCTGCTTTTGGAAGAGGTAATAGTACGAATGCTTGATGGAGGCTTCGTAGCTATTACGTGTGTGCTGCTCGGCGACCTCGGTGCGGTTTTCTGGAATGCCAAGATGCCGTGAAAGCAATGAGGTGACGGCGATGTCGTCCGTGTTGACCACAAGCTCAGAGTGCTCAGGGGGCTGCACAAACTCCCCGGTACGCGTCATGGCCATGCTGCAGCTCGCGCCGCCCGATCGTGGAGCCGGTTTGGCCACCATGACCTGCACATCCGGAAACTGATAGATCACTGCAAACCAAGAAACCTTGTCTTGGATAACACCATCCGAAACATTGAAGTCGGATTGGCCCATGCAGTATTCAATGATATCCGAAAGGGCGGATTTGCCTGTCGAGGAGCGCCCCGTAATGATGTTAAGCCCGTCGACCTCGAAATTGACATCGCGGCGCTGGCCGTCGTGGCTGTACAGATGGATGGAGCTGATTTTCATGGTCGAATTCCAAAAGCGGTGTACACCGTTACCTTGTCTGCGATCTTGGCAAACTCTCTTCCCAGCAGAGCCGCTGCGCGTTGGCACTCCACCGATTCTTCGGTGCCCTGGATGTCTGCTTTAACCCGCCTAGGTTTCGGGAGGAGCCGTCCTTGTGGGGTAACCTCAAAGCAATCGGTATGGTGAGCCAGCGCGAAAGCCTCGAATGCGAAGGGCAGCATCTCTGTCACCCTTTCCGCCAGCCCAATCTGCATTTGGGGGTGGGTTTCCACCGTCTTCAGCAGATAGCCCTTGTAGTGTTTCAGCAGCGCGCGTCGAGATTCGTGATGAAGACTCAGCGGCAATACGAGCAGCGTCAAGGAGAAGGGCATGCCTTTGGGATCTACCACCGCATACGCCTTGAGCGAACGCATCAGTACAACAGCGCAGAAAGCAGGGTTGAAAAGGTTCTTGGTTTCAAAAGGACGCTGATCCCAGCGAATCATTCTGTCTCTCCAGCAGCCTTGGACAGGCGATCCAGAAGCTGTGGATGCCAGTAAACAGTGGGGTAGGGGCGCTTGTTGGCGAGAATCTGGAAGCTGCCGCGAAGGACATAAGGCTCCGTCACGCGTGCCCGGATTTTCAGGTGGTCAAGCCTCTGTGCTTCGGTTTCTGCCCAGGTGTAGAGCTTCTTGCCTGCGGCAATCAGCTCCTCCTCAGAGCAGTCTTCGATCGGCGTGGCGAACGTATCATCGAACAGGATGTCTTTATTGCGCTCCCACTCATCCGTCAGCCGCTTTTCGTAGCGTGTGATTTCTTCAGAACCAACCAGGCGCTGCCTTGCCCAGGCAGAGCGCTGCTCGAACGCTCTGTAGTAGTCCAGGATCGCATTGCGTACCCGGTTAGGGCTCAGCTTCAGCTCGCGGAGCTGGGCCACGAACAGCCGGCTATCGGTGCTGGCATCGACGGGAGCTGTAGGGGCCGCATCCTCGAAAGTGATCGGCAGATTGTCATCCTTGTACTCGTCACTGAAGGCAAACAGCTTCTCCGAAACCACCCGGCCATATACAGGATCGCTCTGAGGGTCACAAAGCATCTGGATAATCAGGTCGCTCCACCACCCCTCCAGTCGCTCGAAGACCGCGTCTCTATGGTCGGGGCGTATGGCTCGCATTTTTTGAGTCTTGATGAGTGCGGGGAGATCGCCGATCCGAGGGGTGTTATCAATAATCGTGATTCTCGATACAAAGTCCTCTTTCTCCAGCGCGGTCAGCTTCGAGAGCAAGTCCTTGATCTTGGTAAACGATTTCGACGCACTGGTGGCGAGGGTGTTCTCTGTGAGTTCCCAAAGGCTAGGCTGAGCCTGGGTTACATCGGCGCCGTACAGGAAGAAGTTCAAGAATGAACCCGGCGCGACGGATGAGGTTGTGAACAGGAAAAAATGATAGTCGGACTCAACCCGTCCGTTAGCAAGGTAGCGGGTTAGCCAGATATTGACCGACTTCCAGAAGTCGACAGACAGGTCATTCAGGCGTTCCCCTACGGCCTTGTGCTTGAGTGAGGCCAGGGTCTTCTTTCCGGACGACTCCAAGAAGTCGAGATCATCTTCCTTCTCGATGAGGATCGCGGTGTCCTCTGGAAGCTCTAATGCCTGGTACAGCGCAAAACGGGGCTGGAAGATGTAGCCCAGTCCTTGCTCTCGGGCGCTGTAGGGATCGCTATCTTTTTGGCCTGCGGGATCATTGCTTGCTACAGAACTCATAATTCAGCCCATGTTCCAAGGTCGTTCATCCGAGGCTTTCTGTGCCAGGAATGGGGGCAAGCCGAGTTTGTCGACCGCCTTCTGTCGCGGTCGTACGCGCCGCAAGCAACGCCTGATGTGTAGTGGTTGGCTATTACTGTCTGAGTGGCTGCGAGCATTGAAGCGAGAGCTTGCTCACTAAGCCACCACATCTTGCGAGTGAATGTTTGATGGTGCGGGGTGAGGGTGTGGAAACGCCGCCGGTACAAGGAGAGGTTCGCGTTGGATTCGCTGCCTGAACCATGTCGGCTTTGGGCCCGAGCTGGCGTGAAATGGATTGAGTGCTGGGCGCTTTCGCATCGGTAGGCCAAAGCGCGATGCCGCAAGGGGTGATCAGAAACATCGGTCGATGCTCTCATCACCGGGTGGCAAATTCTATCCATCCAAGTCGAATCTGATCCACGCGCTATAATTGCACCTGGCTCTAACATTCCCAACAGCATCCTTTCCATGTTCGTCCTGTCTTAACCGGATTCTCCCTCACGGCTATTCTGATTCGGGTAGTGGCATATAGCAATCGCTTTGCGGTACGGCTTCCTTGATGGGTATCGACTTCTCGAGGCTTTCACTGGAAGCACATTGCGATCCATAGCATCAAACCAGCGCGCGCAACGATTCAGTGGGATGGAGAGGAGCCTCAGAGGGGCCCAGCATCAAGCCCGTTCTCTTAGAGGCCTTAGACGGCGATGAGCGCGGTGTCTTGACCATTTGCAGAGGTCCTACGCGTCAATCCCAAGCGACCCAGTCCGGCCGCTGCCTCATTAGGCATCGAGGCCGAGAACGATGCTATCGACGCCGCGTCGCTGACGCATATCGCCGAAGTCCTTCCAGACAGCCAACCGTGCAGCTAAGTCCCAACAGGGGCTCTACTGCGGGAGTTCCTGCAGCAACATGATCGTTTTGTTCCACAGCGAGATGACGACCAATGACGTCTGAAGCGAGGCCAGACGGTTGCGGTCACCAATTTCCTGAAGGCCAATCGTAGATCAAGTTGGTGAGCAAGCTGAGCACGTCTTGGCAGGGTCTAGACCTGCCGAGGTCTGAAGGTACGAAGCTGAGCTCGACGTTATCCCTGGGAGCGCGTTGCCTCGTTTTTTGGCTCCTAGGTGTCTTCCATCAACGGCAGCTATTGGCCCAGAGTGTGTAAAAACGCATACCCCGTTTTGAAGTCTGCGTTGCTACGTACAATCTGCCAGCGTTTGGTGAATCTACAGACCTGAAATTTGCGTAGTAGCGCGATTTTCGCTCCGATTCTGATTGTCAAACCTGCTCTAAAACCTTTTTACACAGCCTCGGCCGATTGTTGCCTCTTGCGAAGGCTGCGGTCGATTCGGGGTTGCCGTTGACGAAGAGAAGGGGAAGGAGCGGCTCGGGATGGATAATAGAGCGGTAAAGCAGCCAATGTGAACTCCAGCGTCAACCTTGCATTTCGATCCCACCAATGGAGTGTCATTGAATTTATTCTTTTCCGACTTTAAGGAACGGATTATCGAGTGGCATCGATTCAAAAAATAGCTTAGGTTCCTCTATCAAGTAGCCCTTTAAGATTGTTTTCTTCCTAGGGCCTTGCACTTGGCACGCCCAGATGTTCAAACCGTTGCCTCGCTTCTTATGGACCTTTAGTTTCTCAAACTGCTTCTGGGCCCAACGCCATTCCTCACTCTCTTGTTCGGCACCCTGCGAAACGCCTGGAAACTCCTGCGCGTAGCGTTGGAAGAGACCAGGCGTGACCAGAAATACGCTGCCATCCACCGTGTGGATTTTGGCCTTGCTGTCATTGATAATCAGCTTGTGGCTCAGAATGCCTTCCTTGACCCAATTCAGGAATGCCTGGCCAGGGTTATTCGATGGAGGCGTTGAGGTTTCGACAGCACTTTCCGAAAGTGCATCATTGACCTCAGGCTCTCCCAACTCGAACATGTCCAGCAGCGTGCCGAGATAATCGGCATCCTCTAGCGCCATGGGTTTCGGCTGCTGTTGGCTTTGACCTGATCTTGTACTGACTGTCTCGGGTGCTGGTGCTGGTGCTGGTACCGGGATGTCAGTTGAGTGGTCATGGACCGCAATGCTCACCGTTCCGCTGAAAGCGGCGGGGCGGTCTTCGCTCCCCCAAATCAACGCCGGTTGAAGGCGCAGAAAGGTGAAACTCTGCTGCCATTCTCCCTGTGTTACTTGCGCAGTCCAGATGGCTTTGCCTTCCGGCGTAGGCTCAACCAATCCGTGTGACTGCAGCTCGTCGAACACCGCGAGGTTGGACGAGGGAATGCCCTCAATCGATTGCGACAGCAGATAGGCTCGCAGCTTGTCTGTGACGGTCTTGCTGACTAGCCACAAGGCGTCGTGGGTCAGCCATCCCGCGGCACCCGGCTGGTTGAGTTTCAGCTCGTGCTGAACCAGATGACGCAGTCCACTGATCAGGTGATGTTGCAATGAATGAATAGGGGCTTGCAGCGCCTTGCTCGGGTTGCCACCGATGTTCTGCGCGGAGGAGACGCGGTCAGCTTGAATCACCAACTCGCCCAGCACGCCGGCACGTTCGTACTGACCAGCTAGGACGTACAGCAGGCTGGCCCACAGCGAAGGAAATCCACTGAGCCAGTCTAAGATCGGGCGGTCGAGAATTTGGGTGTAGAGCAAGCCTGCGGCGGCGGCGTGCAGGTGGTAGTCGCGACCTTTGACATAGCGAAAACGGTAGGGCTGATCCAAGGGGCCCTGCCAAGGATGCCAAAGGCGGCCATCCTGGCGTTCGACCAGTAGGTCCACGGCGATCTTGCCGATGTCATGCAGCAGAGCGCCATAAGCAATACCCGCCGACCAGGCATCGGTCTGGGCTGCTTGGTCTTCGGGGGCGGCGCCGGTGGGAAGCAGATACGACTGGCGCAGTTTCAAACTACAGGCGACCAGTTCCAGCCCATGGTCGAGCATGCCGCCGAGATAAGCATGGTGGTGCGTCTCGCTGGCCGGGAGTTGCTGGACCTGTTCGGCGTAGCGATGGATCGGATTTAAATAGAGTTGAGTGAATTGGGCGTGGGAGAGGGCGGTGTACTGCCAGATGCGATCGAGCAACTGGCGGCGGTGTTCCGCTGCTAACAAGCTGTGGGCCGACTCCATGGGCAGGTAACCTTCGGCAACGCTCACGGTCGGCGGCGGAGGGGGCTTCTGCCTTTTGTGGCGAAACAGACTGAGCATCGTGACCTCCGGGAAGTGGCAGGGTCAGTGGCCTTTTAGCCTTTTCGGATAGCGCTCTTACCCTTGAGTCCCCATTCCCTTCCAACCCTTACCCATCCTTTTGGCTCGTGTCCCTTTGTGCGGCAATCGGAATCTCGATATCGCTAGGTATCATTTTGTTGGAGGGCTGGTACGGAAAAGGCAAGAGTCGGTACACTGCGGTGCATATTTTTTGGGTCTTGCCATGAATCTTACTGACGCCACGCTCGTGCTGCTGCTCGCGGCACGTATCCATGGGACCGACGAAGCCGTCAGGGCCTCGGCGAAGAGCGTGGTCAAGAAGTTACCGCGCAGCAAACGCGATCTGATCTACAAGGTGATCGATAGCCGAAGCCCGCTCGATCTGGTGGATTTTCTGGCGCAGAACTTGGATGCGGAATGACAGGCTGCGGGTGTGTGCGCATCTCTTGTAGATTGCGTCTTAGTCCCGCGGCATAGGGCTTTTTCTGAGCGCAGAAAAAAGGGCTCAACTCGCGTTGGGCCCTGTGAAGCGATTGCTGCGGTGAGGTAACGATTAAGCTCTATCGTTCATGCACAGTGAGTCATCCAAGACCGCTTGCTTCAGTTGCTGATCCAGGTTGAGTACATATTCCGAGGCGCTTCGGGCTTGGCCACTGGCGCGAAAGATCGCACGCTTGTCTGCTTTGAGCAGGCTGAGCCAGGAGTCGATGTAACCCTCATGCCGCAGCTCTCCCTGAATGCCAGC
>Ga0065714_10000070_pt1 | contig 15588 bp, 9 predicted proteins | sample MisRhiReplicate2_FD_59101 | JGI IMG/M metagenome (GOLD analysis project Ga0065714, IMG submission 59101) | Miscanthus rhizosphere microbial communities from Kellogg Biological Station, MSU, sample Rhizosphere Soil Replicate 2: eDNA_1 v2... | ecosystem: Host-associated > Plants > Roots >...
CCCCCCACGCGAGCATGATGGTTGCGTTCAACGACTCAGGTGCGACGGCGAACAAACTTGCGCCACAACCCGACCCACAGCATGAACAGCGCGAAGGCTGATGTCTTTGCGGGTCGCCAATTCATCCAGGCGTTCACCGGCTAGACTGGCCGTTGACGAGTGTTCGCTCGTCGGCTGACGCTATTTTCGTTTCGCCAGGAGCGCGCGATATGTACCAGCTATACGGACACCAGAACTCCGGCGCTGCCGCGATAGAAGCGGCACTGGANCTTTGCGAAATTCCTTACCGCTTCATCGANGTTGAAGCCTCTCCCGAGGCGACCCAAGCGCTGGAGAAACTCAATCCGCTCAAGCAGGTCCCGACCCTGCAATTGCCCGATGGCAGCGTTCTCACCGAGAGCGCGGCGATTCTGATTCACCTGGGGCTCACGTTCCCCCAATCAAACCTGTTGCCGAAAAACGCCGCCGCGCGGGATCAGGCCATTCGCGGCCTGGTGTACATCGTCAGCAATTGCTATTCGGCGATTGGCATCATCGACTACCCCGAGCGCTGGTTGGCCGAGGCGGATGAATCGTCCAGGCAAAACCTCATGGCCGGCGCCCGCGCGCGACTGCACAGGAGTTGGGAGGTGTTTGCCGATCAGTTTTCGGGCGATTTGTATCTGGGTGACGAGACGCCGGGGGCGCTGGATGTGCTGGCGGCGGTGGTTTCCAGATGGGCGGGTAGCCGCGAGTATTTACGCAGTGCAAGGCCAGGGTTTTTCGCCTGGCTTACGCGCATTGACCGGCACCCGACATTGGCACCGGTCTTCGCGCGGCATTGGCCGGATTGATCTATTCGCCGCGGATGTACTGCTCCAACTGGCGAATCAATTCAGCCTGTTCGGCGATGGCTTCCTTGACCAAGTCGCCGATCGACAGCAAACCGATCAACTGGCCGTTTTCCACCACCGGCAAGTGGCGCAGGCGTTTGTCGGACATGATGCCCATGCAGGTTTCGACGGTTTGATGGGTGTCCACGGTGATCACCGGCGACACCATGATGTCTTCGACCGGTGTACCGACGGAGGAGCGTCCCTTGAGCACGAGTTTGCGCGCATAGTCACGCTCGCTGATGATGCCGACGACCTCGCCATTCCTCAAGACCGGCAAGGCGCCGACGTTTTTGGCGGCCATGACCATCAGCGCTTCCAGCACCATTTGATGCGGTGCAATGGTGTGGACCTCATGATTCTGTTCAGCCTTTAACTTCAGCAGTTGGGCGACGGTTTTCATGGCAGTTTCTCAGGTGTTGTCGTTGTCCTTGAAGAATCGTAGACACGGGCGCTGAGGGCAAGGCAGAAAGCGGCAGATAACGCGCAAAAAACGCCATTCAGCGGTTTTTCTTTGGTAAACCTCTCGTGTCCGGTCGATAAACGCCCGTAACCGCGAGTCCGGGGTAGGTCAGCGCCCAGTTTTTTTGCGGCCCCCTAATCAACTGCCTCGCTCTGACGATCTCTTTGGCGATAGAAAACTCACCGATGCAGCCCTGGACCCGTGGGTTAACTAATGTTGGACGGCGGACGGTTATAGCTTTGTTAGTTAATAACTTGAAACAGATAGAGGAAAATGAAAACCGGTAATTCGAATAGGCTCGTGTTTTCTATCGTTCATGGATGACGAATCATAATGTTTAATGCGCTAGCGTTCGCTCAATATAAACAGCGTTCATTTGCCGATCCTGTTAATCAGAGTCGGCACGTAAACTTCATTGTCAAGGCGACCCCTGACTGGCTTGCAAACACTAGCTCAGAAAACCGCGCGGCTTTAAAACAGGCTGTTGGGCCTGCGATGCCTTGGTATGACAGGGCGTCGGCGCCACTGCGTGGTGAAATGAACAGGGTGTTTGAAGACAGTTGGGTTTCCCACAATGAACTGGATAAAACCCTGAAAAGACTTCAAGGAGTCGAAACGTTCGCNGAAGCACTATTAACCACCGCATTGAAAGAAAGGTACAACATTGCTCTGGATGTCAAAGCGACCTACCTGCGGCTGTATTGTCCAAAAGGTATTGTTACAGGGTTTGATGTGCGGACACTGTCGCTGCTTGAGGCCTCGCTGCATAACTTCGAAGTTAAAGAAACCCGAACGGGGTATTTCGACAGGGCGAGCGACTTCATTAGCAAACCTTCTGACACCGGGCAATTTGAGGTCGTGCCGATCAAATCCAAACTGTCTGTCGAGGCCTTCGCAGCGCTGTGTCGTGAGCTGGATATTGGCGCTCGATATCAGGCTTACCTGAAGACATTTATGGGATTCGACAACCCGGTGGCGAGGGCAGTGTTAAAAATCAAAGTCCAGACCAGCCACAAGGACGCGTTGCGTGCCGCCAGTGTGATGGCTCTCATGAAGCAGGATATCGATCGCGAGTCTCACCATATGCTTCTCAAGTTGGCAGAGGGGCGTCGTGCGCTGATGTTTCGCGGTAAACAGATGCATTGCTTCGGGTTGACGATGATGGATGTTGGGCTTTCGGACATCGTCCTGTTTGCTGCGGACATTGACCGGAGTGGTACGACCGAGCCCATCATCGCTTATGTGCCCCACGATCCCCTGCACCCGGTCAAACAGTATTCGTCCATCTCCCGTTTCGCCGCCGAGCTAACCGCGCAACTTCGTGCACCTGAGTATCAAAGGTTTTTCAGCCGGTTTGTCCCGCACCAACAGCGGGGAACTTTCTTTTTCCAGCTCAATGACAAACTGTCGAAGGTTCGATGGCACAAACCGATTCCGTTTGAACAAACCCCGCCATGGCGGGCCGAGCCCGTTCAGAATCCACGTTTGGGGATGACATATGAGCGAGTCCGTGGTGACTTCTGGACCCATGATTTCCACCAGAAGCTGAATAAGATTCTCAATGACGCGAGGGCGAGGGCGGTTCCCACTGACGATGAGGATGAAAAATCCCGTTGGGCGCGATGGGACAGCTTTCAGAAAATTGCGTTAACCGTTCTTGAAGTAGTTGCTTTTGTGGCCACCCCCTTTGTGCCTTTTCTTGGCGAGCTGATGCTGGCTTATACCGCCTATCAACTGCTCGATGAAACATTCGAAGGAATTATCGAATGGTCAGAAGGGCAGCGAACCGAAGCCACCGAGCATTTGATTGGCGTGGTTGAAAGCCTCATCCAGTTGGGGACATTCGCAGCAGGCGGCAAATTGGCGGGAGAGCTGTTGCCATTCAAGCCTTCGCCATTTGTCGAACGCNTGAAAGTCGTTGAGATCAGCAATGGTCAATCGCGTTTATGGCAACCGGACCTTGAGGTTTACAAGCTGCCGGTGCCCCTGGGGGAGAATGCCCGACCTGACGGCAAGGGGATTTATCGGTATGAGGGACGTGAGGTACTCCCGCTTGATAACAAGCACTTTGCAATCAGGCAGGAACCTGGACTGGATCAATACCGTATTCAGCATCCCACCCGAGCCGATGCTTATTCACCCAGGCTTGCCCATAACGGCGTTGGCGCCTGGACCCATGAGGCCGAACGCCCCGAGACGTGGCAGGGTGTCACGCTCATGCGACGTCTGGGGCACAGCGTCGAGTCATTTACCGATCAGACCCTGGAGCAGATTCGTATTGTCAGCGGCGTCGAAGACGACGTGTTGCGCAAGCTGCATGTCGAGCACGAGCAGCCGCCAGCGTTGCTGGTCGAAACCATCAAACGCTTCAAGGCTGACCAAGAGGTTCAGACATTCATCGAGCAGATGAGCAGCGATGATCCCCTGGTGTTTGGCAAGGCTGACCTGAAGACCCAGCTGGAACTGCTGACGCTTTATGGAAAATGGCCGGAGTTACGCGCGGTCGAGTTGCTGGACAGTGACGGTAAGGTCCTTTGGCACTATTTACCGGAGTCGGCCACTGATCCGTTGTTGCAAATCAGAGAGACGCAAGCCGGTCACAACAACTTGGCGAGAACGCTGTTGGGTGGACTGGACGAGCCGCAAATCAAAACCTTGCTTGATGAAGAAGCGGGTCTCGGTCCTATTGCCCTTGATGTGCGAGCAGCCAGGCTGCGCACGGTGATAGCCGGGCTGGCCAAGGCCAGAACAGTCACACTGGTCGATGCCCGATACAGATTCTTCGAGCGCGCTGGCGATACGAGTGCCAGTCCGTCTGTTCAGTTGATGCGTAACGACTTTGCGCATTTGCCGCGATCGGTCGTGGATGAACTATTGATCAACGCAACCCCTACCGAACGGCTGCGAATGCACGAAAGTCGGCAACTGCCGCTGCGTCTGCGACAGGCCGCCCGTGCTGCGACGCTTGAGCTACGGCTCTTGCGCAGCTACGAGGGGCTCTATCTGGAGTCGAGTGAAAGTGTCGATACTGCACGGTTGGCATTGCACAGCCTGGAACAGTGGAGGGGCTGGTCGCCGGATCTTCGTATCGAGATCCGGAGTGTTACGTTTGACGGACCGTTGCTCGATAGTGTCGGACCTGTCGAATCATCCGTTCGCAAAGTCCTGGTGTTGAGCGATGTGGGCGGTTTCCAGCCATATGACGCCGAAGGCAATTCCCTGCATGGCACCGACGAGTTTTACACGTCAATTTTGCAGGCGTTGCCTGATTCCAGTCGCAAGGCGCTGGGCTACGAAGTCGGCCAGGGTGCCCGATTGAAGGCGAGCCTTCAGAAGGCNNCTTTAGCACAGGACGAATTNCGCAAGGTGCTTTTGCAGCACCCTGTTCGCAAGCCGGTCTATGACCCCGGCGTCATGCGTTTGCGGGGAGGCATGCAAGGTTATGAACCGATAGCGGCCGGGCAGGACGAGGCGCCCAGCCCCGGGGAGCGTTTCAAAACGCTCTATCCGGGCACGACGGCGGACACCTTTACTGCATTCATGCAGTCGTTTGATTCCCAAGCCCAGGCACTGGCCTCGATCCGGCAGCGTGAGTTGGAGTTCGAAGCGCTGAGCAAGGCACTGGATAGCTGGGTGGCGATTGAAAGAGGTGAATTTCTGCCGATGGATCAGCGCTACCACAAAGGACGCTTTGCCAAGGCTCTCAAGCAATGTTGGCAGGCTGCTGAAGAGTCGTTGGCGCAAGGCTACACCCTGGATCTGGACTTTCACTGGACGAGCGATTTTCTCGAGTATTTGCCAGTGTTGACCGCAGATTTTCGTCACGTCAGCGCGATACAGTTTCGGCATGCCGCATTGAATACCGATATCACCGATTTTCTGGGTTACTTTCCCAGTCTCAGAGCGCTGGATTTGAGTGAAAACGCTTTGGTCTCCCCACCTCGTTTGCGCGAGAACCTGCCGGCGCTCGAGCGTCTGAACCTTTCTAATAACCAGCTGACGCTGACGGTGAATAGTGCAGCTGACCTGGGTGGCCTGACTCGACTGCAAACGCTTGGATTAGGCGACAACCCGACGCTGGCGCTACTTCCGGATGTTAGCCGGATGCCTGACCTTGACCGCCTGGATTTGCACAATACCGGTAGCGCCGATTGGCCCCCCGGTCTATTTGCGTTATCGCGGCCGCGCGCCTTTGAGCTGGATTTGCAAGGTAACCCTATCGAACACATCCCTGACGTCGCACTGGGGTCTGATGAGGCCCGACTGATCGCCCGAACCCGCTTGAGTCGCGATCAACTCACTGACCAAAACCGTCAGCTGTTTCAGGATTATATGCGTTCGGTAGGTTATGACCCGACCCGCAGCTACCCGCCCAAAGGGGAGGAAACCAGTGAGTACTGGCTTGAAGGTGTTGCGGCAGAACAGCGAGTGAGCAGGCAAACGACCTGGGATGAACTTGAGCGGGAACCGAACGCACAAGGTTTTTTCGAAGTGCTGGAACAGCTCAGCGAATCAGCCGACTACGTCGACGATTCCTACCGGCCGGGGCTGACGCAAAGAGTGTGGCGAATGCTCGACGCCGTCGCCGAGAACACGCCGCTGCGTGAAGAACTGTTTCGCATGGCCGTCAACCCGGACTCTTGCGCAGATGCCGGCGCGCAGATTTTTAATGAAATGGGCAGCAAGGTGCTGGTCCACGAAGCTTATCGGGCAGGCAGTCCTGCGCAGATCGAAGCCAGCCTGATCACGTTGGCCAAGGGCAAGTCTCGACTGGATCAAGTCAATGAAATCGCCCGCGCAACTGTCCAGAGCCGGTTGCAGGCGGGGGAAACTTTTCAGACGATCGATGAGGACGGCGAAATCACCGGGACCATCGATGAAGTGGAAGTCTATCTGGCGTTTCAGACCGGTCTGGCCGACCGACTTGAATTGCCTTGGCAATCACGGGACATGTTGTTCCGGGAGATGGCCGAGGTCGGTGAGGAGCAGATAGACCAGGCGTATCAATCGGTCCTGGCGCTAGAGGCCGGAGACGGTTTGGTGAACCGGATTATCGAGCAGGGGTTTTGGCGCAAGTACCTGAAAAGTCGTTATCCGCAAGAGTTTGCGCAGAATTCGGCGGTGTACAACGCAAAGTCCGAGGCGTTGCTCGCTGAGCAATTGGCGGGCTCGGTTTCGCAGAGGGACTATGAGCGCGACATCATTGAATTGGCGGATGCGCGCAAGGGCTTGCTCCGCAGATTGACTCGGGAGCGGTTGTGAGCAATTTATTGATCTGAGTGCCTTTGCGGCAAAAGTGACCAGCCATGGGGCTTCTGACAGGCTGATCACTATTGCAGGTATTGATTGCATCCGGCTTCCCTAACGGTAATCCAGAACGGCACTGTTCCATTCGGAATGAGTCATCGTCTTTCTCCCCGTCAATACGTTGAACACAGGAGTATTGTCATACGACTCAAGCAAGATGTTGGCACAATTGAAGCACGCAGGAAAAGCAACCGCCGCTTTTGCACCTGTCAATATTTGCGTTACCACATCAATCTGCCTTGGATCAGCATCTCCAGTAGATTGTTGAATGTTGAGTGCGAGGCTTCCTGCCATCACTTCTGCGTGAGCGCCTGGGAGCCCTGCTGATTTAGGCAAGTAACGCCCGCTTGCTTCAATATGGCCCTGTATACGCGTCTTTATCAGCGGATTAAGTACCGGTTGCTCATACTGTATGCCCTTCAAACCTCCTGCTTGTTCTACACCCCCCTTATAGAGCTTTACTGGAAGCGTGTTGTCGTTAAGGCGATTGATATAGCTCGACTGAATGTGATCGGTATATAGATTAAGATCGCCGAACTTGAAAATACCATCGGCCGCAGGATGCTCTTCTCTATTCAGGTGGCTAATGGGGCCGCTATGCAACATGACTCCATCACGCTCAAGTGTCAGTTCGGACGGTATGGGGATATTGTAAAAGTCGGTCATGGAAATAGTGTCGTCAGGCGGTGGGCCTATAATTTCCACGCCGGCATGGGCCACTGCTACCTTGCCTCTGTACGCACTCGTAAATCTGGCGTCCGGGTGTTTTGTGTAGTGCTCAGTTGTCCTTTCCGCTATTTTTTTTGCGGTACCTTTGAATTGCGGCAATGGGTGTGTTAAAGGGCCGGCAATGAGAGCGGTGGTTCTGTTACTTACCCTGGTGTTAAGTGAATCATTGGATCTGACAAGTCCGAGTATATCGACAAAGCTAAGAGGGTTATTTCCCACAAACGCGTACAAATTCAGCCCATCCACATCCCCCGCCGGATCGGCACTCACCCAGCGTTGCAACCACGGTGCGTAATAACGCAGCCCATAGTAGTAGAGCCCACTGACATCCATTTCCTTGCCCGAATAACGGATGGTTTTATAGCTGACCTCCAATGCCGAGTCCGCCGTGAGCCAAGCCGTGCCACCAAACGGGTAATACCCTTCGTGGCTGATCAGTCGGGCCTGTTGGTCGAGTTCGATGAGGCTGGAGTTCAGGTGGTCGTCAAGGCTGTAGCGCAGCTGATCGGCCTCGATCTCGTCGGGTTGGCCACNGAACCAATGCAGACACCGTACGCTGCCACGCCCACCCGATACGGTGATGACATGCAGCTCTTCGCCATTATCGCGGGTGCGAATCTCCAGCCCCGGCAGGTAGATCACCTGATGAAAATGGGTGGTCCCTGATGCATGGGTTTCGTGGCGTTTGTAGACCCGTGCGCCATGGCTATAGCGATAGGTTTCTTCATCGTTGGGCGCATCGTCGCGTTTGACCAGTCTCACGGACGCCAACTGATCACGGCTGTTCCAGTGCAAGTCCTGTCCCGGGTGCAAAGCCTGGAGATTGCCATGCAAATCAAACAATGCAGAAAAATCGGGTGCCGGGTCTCCTTTCTTCCAGCGCACGCCGCGGTTGCTCGACGGGTCGATGAACATCTGGTGGGTGTAGCCACCCACCGCACGGCCATGGATCAACTTGATCAGATTGCCACCCGCGTCGTACTCGTANTCCTGTTTGTAGTTGAGGTGATTGNGGGGATCACTCGGCAATGGCCGGCCCGGCAGATCCGACGGCGGGGTGGCGTCATGACCGGTCGCGTTGGTCAGCCGGTAGAGCGAGTCATAGGTGAACGCGCGGTGGCCATCGATGCGCTGGTTGGCGAAGAACACCGTCTGGAACGTGTGATCGTCAATGCGTAGCACGTTGCCGATCGGATCATAGACATACTCAAGGTGCTGCCGCGGGGCTTGGCCGGGCACGCCGGCCTTCAAATTCTTCAGCCGACCGTCCGCCGGGTCGTAGGTCCAAGTGCTGACCACGCCGTTGCCTGCGAGTTGTTCGCTGATCTGGCCGGCGGCGTTGTACTGAGCATCTTTGAGGATGTCCAGGACCGGACCGTCGGCATCGATTTGCAGCGTCACTTGCTTGAGCTGCCCGGCAATGTCGTAGCGAGAACGTTGCTGATGGCCACGCGCGTCTGTCTGGCTGAGAGGCTGACCGCTTGCACCGTAGGACCATGCCGTGGTGTAGACCTCACCCCCCGGGAACGTGCGGGTTTCTTCAAAAGGCAGGCCATGCAGGCTGAAGCGGCTGAACTCGATCAAGCCCGCAGGATCGGCCTTCTTGCGCAACTGACCCCGTAGGTTGTATCCCGGGTCTGCATCGCCCCGCGCATAGGTAAAGACCTCGACCTGCTGGGTATTGTCATCGACTGTCAGCGCGCGCANTNGATCATCGTAAGTGGTGTGCCACCGATTGCCGCGCTCATCCCAGCGTTGAAGGATTTCACCGCCCAGCCCGGCCAGGCTCAGGCGCCACCCGCTATCGACGCTGTCGACTTTGATGGGCTGGCCGGACAGCCCATGAACAGTCGCCAGATTAGGTTTTGGGGCGTGGTCGAACAAACGTGGATCCCACTGAGCAATGAGCCTGCCCGCGACGTCATATTGCTGTCGGGTGATGAGCGTTTCCACCGATGTGCCAGCGACCTTGCGCAGATAAGCAACCTGACGGATCGACAGGCCACGACCGTCATAAACTTCAAGCAAGGGAGTGTTTCGATGCACGGCGAGACTCATCGATCAATCTCCTGCGATGCTGTGCACCGGAATTTGCGAAAGGGTTTGTAATGGATTGATTCTATCAATGCAGCCCCAATGCGTGACCTGTCATTTCTGACAGGTCGTTTAGGCCGAATATGTTTATAACGCCGAAAATTTATTTCGATTTGATCTCAATCCAGCGTTCATCCACGTAATCGCGCAATGACGCGTAGAATTGCGCCTTGAATCAAATCTTGAGGTTGCAGTGGTGGATTTACAGCGGGGCTTCGTCCTGACCCGGCATTGGCGCGATACCCCGGCCGGTACGGAAGTCGAGTTCTGGCTGGCGACCGACACCGGTCCCCAGCGGATCCGCCTGCCTCATCAACCGTCGGTGGCGTTCATCCCCGCCGCCCAGCGCGAGCAGGCTGAAGCGTTGCTGCGCGGCGAAAAGAACGTCGAGCTGCGGCCGTTGGCGTTGCTGGATTTCGAGCACCGCCCGGTACTCGGTNTGTATTGCCAGCAGCACGGTCAACTGATGCGTCTGGAAACCGCGCTGCGCAAGGCCGGCGTCGACATGTTCGAAGCCGATGTGCGCCCGCCGGATCGCTACATGATGGAGCGTTTCATCACTGCGCCGGTCCGGTTCAGTGGCACGCCGAACGCCGAGGGCCTGCTGCTCGATGCGCAGATGAAACCCGACCCCGACTATCGTCCGAGCCTCAGGCTGGTCTCCCTGGACATCGAAACCACCGCTCAAGGCGAGCTGTACTCCATCGCCCTGGAAGGCTGCGGCGAGCGCCAGGTCTACATGCTTGGCCCGCCCAATGGCGACGACAGTGAAGTGGATTTCCAGCTCGAATACTGCGATTCCCGAACCCTGCTGCTGAAAAAACTCAACGAATGGTTCGCCCGCCATGACCCCGACGCGATCATCGGCTGGAACGTCGTGCAATTCGACCTGCGCGTGCTCCACGAACACGCCCGGCGCCTGGCGGTGCCGCTGAAACTGGGGCGTGGTGGCGAAGAAATGCAGTGGCGTGAACACGGTAGCCGCACCCATTACTTCGCCTCGGCCGCCGGCCGGCTGATCATCGACGGCATCGAATCCTTGCGNTCGGCGACCTGGAGTTTCCCCTCGTTCAGCCTGGAAAACGTCGCGCAAACCCTGCTTGGCGAGGGCAAGTCGATCGACAATCCGTACCAGCGCATGGACGAAATCAACCGCATGTTCGCCGAGGACAAACCGGCCCTGGCCAAGTACAACCTCAAGGACTGCGAGCTGGTGACGCGGATTTTCGCCAAGACCGAGCTGCTGACCTTTCTGCTGGAACGGGCCAGCGTCACCGGGTTGCCGGCGGATCGCAGCGGCGGCTCNGTGGCGGCGTTCACNCACCTGTACATGCCGCTGATGCACCGCCAGGGGTTCGTCGCGCCGAACCTTGGGAACAAGCCTGCGCAAGCCAGCCCCGGCGGGTTTGTCATGGACTCGCAACCGGGCCTGTACGAGTCGGTGCTGGTGCTCGACTACAAAAGCCTCTATCCATCGATCATCCGAACCTTTCTCATCGACCCGGTGGGCTTGATCGAGGGCCTTAAACACCCGGATGACAGCGAGTCGGTGCCAGGCTTTCGCGGTGCGCGTTTTTCCAGAACCCGGCATTGCCTGCCCGCCATCGTCGCCCGGGTCGCCGAAGGGCGCGAAACCGCCAAGCGCGAACACAACGCGCCGTTGTCCCAGGCCCTGAAGATCATCATGAACGCCTTTTACGGCGTGCTCGGTTCCAGCGGTTGCCGCTTCTTCGATACACGCCTGGCGTCGTCCATCACCCTGCGCGGTCACGAGATCATGCTGCGCACGCGACAGCTGATCGAAGCCCAGGGCCACACGGTGATTTACGGCGACACCGACTCGACTTTCGTCTGGCTGCGCCGCGCCCATGGTCAACAAGAAGCCGCACAGATCGGCCGCGCGCTGGTGGATCACGTCAACCAGTGGTGGCGTGAGCATGTGCAGCAGCAATACGGTCTGGAAAGTGCGTTGGAGTTGCAGTTCGAAACCCACTACAAGCGCTTTCTGATGCCGACCATTCGTGGCGCCGAGGAGGGCAGCAAGAAGCGTTATGCCGGGCTTGTGACTCGAGCCGATGGCACCGACGAAATGGTCTACAAAGGCCTGGAAACCGTGCGCACCGACTGGTCGCCGCTGGCCCGGCAATTCCAGCAGGAGCTGTACCTGCGCATCTTCAATCGCAAGCCCTATCAGGAGTATGTGCGCGACTACGTGCGCAAGACGTTGGCGGGGGAGTTCGACGATCGCCTGATCTACCGCAAGCGCCTGCGCCGCACCCTCGATGACTATCAGCGCAACGTGCCGCCCCATGTGCGGGCCGCAAGGATTGCCGATGAGTACAACGACCAGCAGGGCCGTCCGCGGCAATACCAGAACGGTGGCTGGATCAGTTACGTGATCACCGTCGCCGGGCCCGAGCCGCTGGAAATCCGCAGCGCGCCCATCGACTACGACCACTACGTCACCCGGCAACTGCAACCGGTGGCGGACGCCATTCTGCCCTTCGTGGACGACGACTTTTCAACGTTGATTGGTGGGCAGTTGGGCCTGTTTTGAGTCCAGCAGCAACAACGTCCAGTCATCCAGGATGCCGTGGAAATACTGGTCAAGTGCTCGATGAAAGTCGCTGTTAGCGCCGGCAACCTGGGCGAACAGCGTCATGGAAGAGTGAAACTTGAGATCGTCGGGATGGCCGAATATGCCGGCAACCGAGCTTTTTTCGATGTTCAGCACCATTTGCGTGCAGGTGCGCAACCGTGAACCCAGCAGCGGATGATTGAGGTACGCCTCAGCTTCCTCTTTGGAACGAATGGCAAAGTGGCGGGACATCTCGCTGCCGCCCAACCCTGAGAATTGCGGAAAGATGAACCACATCCAGTGACTGCGCTTGTGGCCGGCATTCAGCTCGGCCTGGACCCGTTTGAACACCGGGTCCTGTGCCTGGATAAAGCGTTGCAGATTAAAGTAATCGTCCTGATCAGTGCTTCTCATGCCGAAGCCCTCTGACAGACTGCGATGGCTCAGACCATGGCCAACCGCTGTTTGCGTTGTGGCGCGCGAAACGCCTGGTCCAGCGCCTCCAGATCCCCAGCCTCCAGTTGCAATTGCGCCGCTTGCGCGTTGAGTTGTACGTGNTCGGGTCGGACCGCCTTGGGGATGGCGATCACGCCTTCGTTACGCAGCATCCATGCCAGCGCTACCTGGGCCGGCGTCACACGGTGACGGGCGGCTATTTGCTTGAGCGTTGTATGGTTCAGCATAGGCCCGCCCTGACCGATCGGACAGTAGGCCATGACCGGCATTCGATGCTGGCGGCTCCAGGGCAGCAGATCGAACTCGATGCCGCGTTCTTCCAGGTTGTAGAGCACCTGATTGGTGGCACAGGCCGGTGAGGCCAGTTCCTCCAGGTCGTCGACGTCAAAATTGGAGACGCCCCAGCGACCGATCTTGCCTTCGACCCGCAGGCGTTCGAAGGCTTCGACCGTTTCTTCGAGGGGATACTGGCCGCGCCAGTGCAGCAGGTAGAGATCGATGTAATCGGTATCCAGCCGCCGCAGACTGCGTTCGCACGCCTGGGGGATGCCTTTGCGGCTGGCGTTGTGCGGGTACACCTTGCTGACCAGAAACACTTCATCACGCCTGCCGGCGATGGCTTCACCGACCACTTCCTCAGCACCGCCCTCGCCGTACATTTCAGCGGTGTCGATGAGGGTCATGCCTAGTTCGATACCCAGGCGCAAAGCCGCCACTTCCTGGGTGTGCCGGGAACGGTCTTCGCCCATGCGCCAGGTGCCTTGACCGATGACCGGTACGTTGACGCCGGCCAGTTCGAGGGTCCGCATTCAAATCTCCTTATTTTGAATCGATGAGTACTCATCGGTTGGCAACAGAATCCCCCGGTGGTTCCATCGACCTGTAGCAGCTGTGGCAGCTGCTACATGATCGTGTTGGGCCTTACTGGGTAGAAAACTTCAGGACGGTGCTCTGGGCATAGGTCTTGCCCGGGTCCAGGCGCGTGGACGGAAAGGTCGGCTGATTCGGCGAATCCGGGTAGTGCTGGGTCTCCAGCGTGAACGCGCCCCAGTGCGGATAGACCTTGCCAGCCTTGCCCTTGACCGAACCGTCGAGGAAGTTGCTGGTGTAGAACTGCACACCGGGCTCGGTGGTGTAGAGCTGCAAGCGACGACCGGATTGCGGATCGCTGACCTCGGCGGCGAGTTGACCCACATCACCCATGGCGTTCAGCACCCAGTTGAAATCGAAGCCACCCTGTTTCGGTTCGGCAAATTTCAACTGTGGGTGATCGGCTTTGATGTGCTTGCCAATGGCGGTCGGTTGGGTGAAGTCCATCGGGGTGCCGGCCACCGGGGCCAGTTCGCCGGTCGGGATCAGCTTGCCGGTAACCGGCGTGTAATGGCTGGCATGCAGGGTGGCGAGCTGTTTCAGCACATCACCGTTGCCCGCGCCGGCGAGGTTGAAATAGCTGTGATTGGTCAGGTTCAACACCGTGGCTTTATCGGTGGAAGCCTTGTAGTCGATGCGCAACTCGTTTTGCTCATTGAGGCTGTAGGTGACCTCGGTTTTCAGGTTGCCGGGGAAGCCCATTTCACCGTCCGCCGACAGGTAGGTCAGGGTCACGCCGACCGCATCCTTGCCGTTGCTCGGCTGGGCTTTCCAGACGTGTTTGTCAAAACCCTGAGGGCCGCCGTGCAGCGAATTGGAACTGTCGTTGAGCGGTACCTGATAGCGCTTGCCGTCCAGTTCGAAAGCACCGTTGGCCAGGCGATTGCCGAAGCGCCCGATGGTCGCACCGAAATACGCCGTGCCGCTCTGATAGCCCTGCACGTTATCGAAACCGAGCACCACATCGTCGAACTTGCCGTTTTTGTCCGGCACTTTCAGCGACTGCAAAATGCCGCCGTAGGTAATGACCGTGGCGGTCAGGCCATGGCTGTTGCGCAAGATGTATTGCTCGACGGGCGTGCCGTCATTGGTTTTGCCGAAGGCCTTGTGTTCGCTGGACAGGCCGGCGGCCTGGGCGCAGAGGGGGGCGATCATCAGGGACAGTCCAAGGGCGCAGAGCGGGTGTCGGGATTGAAGCATGGTTGACCTTCCTTTTTGTTGTTTTTGGCTAACTAGTCATACTAATAATCGAATTTAAATGCGATCAAGGAAGGATTTATAGCTTATGTACGAGCTGTTGCAATTATAAAGTATGACTAATGTGGTGATCCTCTTGACGGTTGGCAGCGTTTACGGACCGCCGGCACTGCACTTTTCAGGGATTCACGGCTCCTATCCTGGGCCAGCCTGCGGCGAATCCCCACCGCCGGCCCATGCCCAAGTTCAATAACCCATGGCTCGAGTTTTACCCCGCACCACCGCGCCAATCCGCCGCCGTTGCCTGCTGTTGGCCTGCTTGTCGATGCTCGCCGCCTCCGGGTGCAGCCAGCAGCAGGGCAACGACATCGTCAGTCAGTTCCGCGAAGGCAAACCCCAGGAATTTCTCCAGACCAGCGTCGACCGCATAGCGACCCTGGCGATGCGCGACAACCTCGACAGCCTCTACCTGCTGATGAGCAAGCTCTACTTGCGCAACCCGGACGAGCTGAAAAAATCCGGCTTCCTCGACGCCCGCACCGCTGGCAAGCAAGTGCGCATGGCCATCGAACAGCAACAGCCGCTGCCGACTCTGGGGGGCAAAAAAGACCTGGCCGCGCTGAGTTATGCCATGAGCCCGGAGTTTCTCGGCGACCGGGTCGGTGCGTTCATCTATGCCATCGGCAGCATGCTCGTTACCGCCCACGGCAATCGGCTCGAGTTCTACATGACGGACGTGATCAATCCGACGTTCGTCAGCAACGCTGCCCGCAACATCGAGAAAGCCACCTGGATACTCAGCCAGCGGCAAAACAAGAACGGCGAGCCATTGCTGTTCTCCAATGAAATCTCGGAGGAGGGCAGCAACCTGAGTTTTGCCGTGGAGTTCGGCAAGATCGTCGCGCGGCTGGACCTGCTGACGCAGATGCTGGACGAGCGCTACCGTCGGATCGGTTTGAATTACGCGCAGAGTTTGCTGTTCCTCAATTTCCTGCCAGTACAGTGAACCCCTTGTGGGAGTG
>Ga0065714_10064912_pt1 | contig 15584 bp, 14 predicted proteins | sample MisRhiReplicate2_FD_59101 | JGI IMG/M metagenome (GOLD analysis project Ga0065714, IMG submission 59101) | Miscanthus rhizosphere microbial communities from Kellogg Biological Station, MSU, sample Rhizosphere Soil Replicate 2: eDNA_1 v2... | ecosystem: Host-associated > Plants > Roots >...
TAACTTATCTAAATTGATTGTATAAAAGTTGCAGAATTGACATTTTTATAAAAATATGATCTGTACATTAAAATATATTGTCACCCTATTTTATTTCAAAAAACTCTTTAGGAGATTTTCCGTATTTTTCCTTAAAAGCCGTAGCGAAAAACTCCGGGCTTCCGAATCCCAGTTTTGCGGCAATTTCTTTTATTTTCTGATGTCTGAATTGTGAATCATTTTGCAACATACTGTCTAAATAATCAAATCTTAAATCTGTAAGGTAAGCATTGAATGTCTTTCCTGTTTTTATCTTGATTACTTTACTCAGATATTTATCATTTGTACTGAATTTCTGTGCCAGAGAAGTCAACTTAAGGTCTTGTTCAAGAAAACCAAGAGATGATTCAAAAGCATTCATTGCACTAATGATTTGGTCAACGGTAAGTTTGTTGATCGGTCGGTACAAACTGTAATCAAATTCCTCCTCAGCATAACTTTCTACGAAATTAGCTTGTAAATTTTCAGTTGTTATTTTGACATCGTTAAAATTTCGAACCTCAGATAGCTCTATTACTGAGGTTTTTTTATTGGATTTTATCTTCTTAAAAACATAATAGATCACAGCAAGAGAACTTAGAAAAATAATTGCGTAACTCATGAAATCGCTGAAGCTTTGTTCTTTTTGTGCATTATATTCCTCCACCACTTTATATTTTTCATCAAATTCTTTCAGTTTTATCTGTACATTTTTTCTAACATCTCTTTCGTATTTGTCAAATTCAAGCAAGTCATTCATTGAGGCTAATTGCTGCTCAGTAGTTCCATGTTTTTTGTAATATTCCGTGAAAAAATCAAATGCTGGACGAAAAGAGAGAGGTGTTCTACGTGTTTTAAAATAATTATCCCTTATCTTTTTGAATATGGGGAAAGCTTTTTCTATTTGACCTGATTTCCAATAGCACTTTGCTAAAAGAAAATTAAATTCATCAGGAATTCGATAATTCGTTTTATTCATTAAATCTAGCGCATTGTTTATTTTGAGTATCGAAGATGTATATTTACGCATATAAAAATCGTTGATAGCATCTGTTATAAAAACATGGAATTTGGAAGAATTCAAATTTTTGTTTGTTTGATAAAACTTGTAAGATTCTTTGATCAGAACTTCGTTTTCTGTATGTTTTTTAAGTTTTGCGTTTGTAATGATCAACGAGGTTAAATAAAAACTATACCACAATTTATTGTCAGAATCGACCTGGTTTTTTTTGAAATATAAATACTGATCTTTAAAAAGTTTCTGAGCAGATTCATCCTCACCAATTAAAGATTTTAATTTCCCAATTGTAAACAGACATCTTCTTGCTAAATCTTCCTTATTCTGACTAATAAAATAATCATATGATATTACAGAAAATTCTGCCGCCTTTTTGTAATCTGAAACAGCAAGACTTGTATTTGCTATTGTGTTGTATGCAGAGCCAATCGCAGCTTGGTCTTTTAATTTAATAGCTAAGTTTAAGATACTGTCTCCGTATTTTAAGCCAATGCTATCAGTAGCTGTACCGGCAGCATTTCCATATGCATTAAGTAATTCTTTGGGATTTTCTTCAGCTTTTGCTAGTTCAATTTGTTTCTTGGAAAGCAAAAAAGCCTGCTTTCTATCTTTGGTAGAAAAAATATCCTGTTGAATCTTCTCAAACTTTGAATAGGCTAAAGGTTTTGTACTTTCTTGTCCTTTTGCTATGTCTAAAGACAAAATGAAAAACAAAATAAATATAAAAAACCGGGCAAATTTGATCATTGAGAATGTGAATTGTCTGCAAATTAACGGAAATATTCTGATTATACACAAATCAATAGTAATGTGTTGAAGATCAGTGTTTGGAATTTAAAATTTTTCTTTTTAGAAAGATTGTTTTCCTATTAGAAAAGATAATTTTACTTCTCTATAAGACAATTTCTCGTTTTAGATAGCGATGAAATTTTCTTGATTTGGATTATGGTTTTTTGCGATTATATATTTGCCTCAGAAACAAGAGTAGATCTATAAAATTTAAAACATAAAATTATGAACCATAAAACCAATTGGATGGCAAACCCCACAAAAACTCAATTTGCAATAAGTATGATGCTCTATATAACCAGCCTCACGATATTTTTTGCTGCATTAACAGATTTTTTTAATGAATCTGTGAATTTTAGAAGAAACTACGTGTTGTTATTTTTGAATATTCCAGTATTCATAATGATGATTAAAACTGTTAAAAACTTTTATAAGAATTCTATAAAAAATAAGAAATGAAACCGAAGAAGCTGCTATTAGCAAGTTCCGTATTTACAGTATTATTCCCTCCTTATGCTTAATTACTTTTTCATCAAGTAGGAAACGGAAAATTCAACTTTAAATATTGTTTCCAAAGCATCTTCTCAGGAGCATTATTTTTCATTAACCAAAAAAAACAACAATGAATCCTAGTCTTAAAAACAAATTTTTCAATGCAATTCCACTAATTATCATTGCATGGGTTATCTATAGATTTTTCACTTCTTCCGTTTTTGAAACCATGATTTCGAATGGAAACGAAGAAATTAAAGATTTTGTAAAGAAATCCTTCAGCTGGGGAATTTGCTTCGGGGCACTTATCGCAATTTTTATAAAATATCTTGCAAAGATTCTAAAAAATGACGATAACTAATAAAATAATAAAACAATGAAATCAATCGCCATTCTATTCGCAGCACAAACTTCTGCGTCATCTTTTACAAATTATTATCATGAGATCTGGGATATTCCTTCGATTATCAGTTTCGGAACTCTTTTTATTTCTGCAGGATATTTAATTGTAAATTTTATCAAAAAATAAAGAACAATCAGGAATGAAAAACCTGTTATTCTAAAAATTTAATAACTTCATTAAAACTCATTACTTGTTTGTCTAGTGTAGAAAGATATATTTAAAGTGATAGAATATTCCACTTCGTTTTTATATCTATATAATAATCTCAGAAAACGATTATACTATCATGTTTTTACTAAAGAACAAACAGGCAAATACATCAATACTTATGAACTTAAAATATTTTCTTCTAACCATTATCTGCACGTTATTTACTGTTCATACCTTTGCACAGGAAACAGACCAGACAAAAGTCAAATATTATTATTTTAAAACCTGGGGATTTTTAAAATATAATCATCCAGCGCTAGCCTCAGGCAGGATCGATGCGGATAGTATTTTTTTAAATAATTTTGAAGCTGTAGATAAAGCTGAGAACGCCAAGCAATTGGACGCTATACTTTCCAAAATAATCAATGGCTTAAATTCCGGGCAAAGCTTTAAACCCGCCCCTGCAAAATACACGGAGTCCGAGATGACTCAAAATGTAAACCATAATTGGTTTACTAAAGACACCTTTCTTACGGCGGATCTGCGTAAAAAGCTGCAACATATTTACAAGAATCGCTTTGCGGATGATAACCATTACTATTATACACAAAGGCATTTTTCTACGGAGATTCCTCACGAAAAGCCTTACGCATTACCAGATTCCGTCTCTGTACCTTATTCCCATCGCATGCTTGCTTTAGCTAAAATTTCTGCTGGAGTTGATTATTTATTTCCGCACAAATACCTGATGGATGCTAATTGGGATAAGATTTCTATGGACGCTATACCGCTGTTTGTTAAGGCTGATACGCGCCTTGCCTATGAAACACAATTACTCAAACTTGTAGCAACCTTAAATGATACCCATGCCCTGCGCTTTTACAAGGAGATGAAAAATTGGAAGACCATTCTGAATGTAAAGTTTTACCCACCGTTTGATTATCAATTAGTAGACAATGGTACCAAAGTAGTGGTTACCAAGATTATCATCCCGGAATTGTGTAAACAAGCAAATATTGAAGTAGGTGATTTAATCACCCATATTAATGATAAACCAGTAAGCAAGCGGGTGGACTTTATTGGCGAATACCTCTCGGCTTCAAATCCTAATGCACTGCATTCGCGCTTAAGCCGATACTATGATAATCTGCTCTTTCCAACGGGTAGCTTGCATGCAAGACTGTCGCTGACCCGTACTGGGATTACCAGACAAGTTGATGTTGAATGGGTGAGCAAACAGGACGATTTCAAAAAATTGTCAGATTATCTTAATGAAAAACTAGGCAGAAGTAAATTGGAAGATAAACTTGAATATGCGGCACCGGGTATAGTAATCTTCAGGGCTAATCAAACAAGGCGCTTTCTTGACAACCTGGCCGAAGACAAACTGAAAACTGCAATGGATTCTATTTTTACTTTAGCCGGGAAGCAAAAAGGCATCATTTTAGATATGCGCAGTTACCCTGATTGGGGTGGGTTTTATTACCTAATGTACAATACTTTTGGAAAAGACAATAACCTCTATTCAAAATATTATATGTTGGATAAGCAGCACATTGGCATGTATAAACAAATAACAGACATTGTAGAGTATTATCCGCCAACAGCAAAGCCGGGTAAGCGTTCTATTAATGCAAAAATTGCAATCCTGGTAGATGGCGAAACTCTAAGCGCTGCCGAGTATTATACCATGTTCTTGCAGCACATGTTCCCTAATGCCATTACCATCGGTAGTCAAAGCGCTGGTGCAGATGGCGATGATAAAGAGATTATTTTACCTGGCGGCTACAAATTTCCGTTTTCCGGCAATGCTATTTTTTATCCCGATGGTACCCAGGCTCAGCGTAAGGGTGTTAAGATTAATAAGGTAGTTTTTCCCATCATAGCAGATGTTGCCAAAGGTGAAGACACGCAGTTGAAAGAGGCACTTAAATGGATTAATCGATAGCTGGATCTGGACTATAATTATAAGAAATTCATTAAATTAGTGGTAATAAGATTACTATATGGCAAGTAGAAATATAATATCACAAAAAGATAATTTTAATGGTATATAAAATCTTTGCTAAGAAGAAGCTGATAATTAGATATTCCAAGATTAATATGGTAATGTTGAAAAAAACAACAATAAAATGAGTCAGAGCAAAAGTGATTCATGTTCTAACATTCATCCTACCTCGTAATCAAAAATATTTTTACAATACACATTTTGTAAATTACTATAAAGAAGAAGGGATGTAAAACATCCCTTCACTTTGTTAGTGAGGTTGAATTTCAAACAAGGTATCACCGCAAGAAGTTTCATCCAACTGTCTCAGGATTTGTCCATTGAATGTACATACCTCAATTCCATCGGTATCACAACATTTCGGTGTATCCACGCGGGCTGCTTCGCCGATTTTATCTAAACGACAATCAATTTCAACAGCTTTATTGCTGTCAACTTGCATTGAATGATAATAAGACACAATCAGTAATTGCAATATACGCCTCTCTTACTGATAGTTTTTTACAATAGGAAATAGACCTGATATCACTGATAAAGTTCAGATAGAAGTGAATTGGTCTGCAATCAGATAGCCCTTGATAAGAGAATTGACATTGACATCACGAAAATATTATTGAACTTTAGACAGAAATACATAAAGATGACCTATCTAAGCTTGTTAAGAAATTGTAGGAAACCCTATTCGCTCAATGATGTTTTTTAGGTATTGAGCGTTTTCTTTATGCAATTTTTCCATTTCGGGATGATAACCATTTCCAAGTTCTCCTTCTTGAATAAGTTTTTACCGTAGTTCAAAATCATTGTTTTTTAAAAGAATAATTTCTTCTGCTATTATCTTAAATTCCATTCAAAAGTATTTCAGCAAATTAATTATGAGCATTTGTCGACTGTAAGATATTTAATTTGGCAGCCGCATTATTGGCTGTGTATTGAACATATATATTACCCATTTTCTTGCTGCGAATGACGTAGAATTTGATTGTTTCCCCAGGATAGCCCATATCTCCTTCCTCGCCCTTATTCGGGTCCTGCTTATTGTAACTGTCGTATTCCTTCTGGGTTATTTCCCCATTAAAAACCTTAACAGCACCTACAGATGTCAAATGATTTTCCATACTTTTTTCGAAATAATGCTGAGAAAATTCCTGTCCTTGTTCTGCACTGATATTTGCTTTGTAGAGCTGCCCTTCAAATGCCGTCATCTTGCCATTTATCGGGAAAAAGCACACATCAAAACTCTTCTTCAAAGGTTTATTCATTTCTTTCAATCCTTTTGGCAAAGTCAGGAAAGGGAAATTGCCAAGATCAACAGTTGAATAGGGAATCTTTTCAATGTCAAACTTGTTCTCCGATGCTGTATCATTGGTTGGCTGTACTGTGTGAGTTTTAGAAATTTCTTGGCCTTGATTTTCTTTTTGAGTTTTATTGCAGGCAAGAATACTAACTGATGTTATAAGTAAAACAATTGCTCTTTTCATACTGTTGGTAATTTCGTTATTGGTAATTTTAGAAACTTGGGTTCTATACAAATTTCGAAAAAAAAATAATATTTCTTGATTTGCGTAAAATAGTGACAGTAAACAAACTAAATCAAATTCAAAGACCTGCCGGATTATTACTCTTTTTAACTTTATTTACAATTTCAGTAATTGCATCTTCAATGACCTTCGGTTGCTCCTGATTGATATAGTGACCACTTTTGGGCACCAGAATCTGTTTGCTGTCATTTGAAAGAAGCAAAAAGTTTTTTTGCATTTTAGACCAGTCATTGAGCATTTCTATTTTTAATTTTTTGTCCTTGATAGCTGCATCATAGCGTTTTGCGTCTGTTGCAGTCAATACCAGAAGAGGGATATTGCCGAAGGATCTTATTTTTGATGCCTCTTTTTTGATGGAGCTCATCTCGTCCTGTTCTTCCAACACCGCATCTGCACTTTTGAAAAGTAAGGCCGGCATGATGGAATTCTGATAGGTGTATTGTTTTTCATTCGGGAACATCCCTTTGAACATTAGTCTCGCAATTCCGAAAGTATTGGCAAATTTTAGAAAGCTACCAGGCAGCCCTTGATTTACCATTTTGTATAATTCAGGAGACAAATATCTTTTATCATCAGGGTATTGACTGTCTACAAGAATCACCCCTCCAACATCTTTGGGATAACGATTGACAAAAAAATGCACCAAGGTTCCTCCAAACGAATGCCCTACAAGGATGTAAGGTTTGGGTACGTTAACTTTTTCTAATAATAGATGTAGTTCTTTGGCCATTTCTTCACCGGATTTTAGATTTTCACCCCTCTCGCTCCACAAAATTCCTGACCTGTCATATGAAATACTCGTGTAGGAAGTTGGCAATTGTTGTTGGATGTTGTACCACTGCAGATGTCCAGCGGGATCAAATGCAGTTTCAAAGACAACAGTCGGCCCTCCGTTTCCTTTCTTATAGTAATGCAGGAGATGATGGTCTTCAACCTCCGCAAAGTTGCCATCAGGTTTGATTTTTTCAGCATCATTTCGGGATATTCTTTCAAAAATAAATCCTGTGATGAGCAGTAATATGACCAACACTGCCAAACCTGATCCTATCCTTTTCAACCATTTTAAAAATCTTTTCATAACTTTTTTATCTAAAGACATTTGAGCCATCGTTATTTTTTATTTTAATTTTTTTTCAATTTGTAACCGCTACCTGCCCCATCTTTTTGAACGGTGTATCCATCCTTCAACTCAAGAATCCATCCGTTACCATATATTTTATTTCCATCTGTTTTTGTTGGGTTTGTTATTGAGATTTTACTCCAGTCCGTAGTCATCAATGCACCATTTTCAACAGTCAAAACACCCCAGAGGTCAGTGACCCTTATGTTTGGATAAACCGTTCCCTTGTCTTCAACAGGGATTATATTTCTAGGGTCAAACGAGACATTCATTTTCTCAAACTGTATTTCAAAATGAGGCTGTTCAATAAATTTGAGTTTATATTCAGCAACAATTTTTTTTGCTTTTTCTTGTCTCTCTTTTTCTTCTTGAATAATTATCTTACCGTTATAGCTTTCCGACAAACTTTCAATTTTGTCTTCTGTGCTTTTGGAAAGATCAATATCGAAAGCCTTGATAAAATAACTGGTCAAATCAGTTTTGTCGGTAATATCTTTATTCCAGTTTTTTCTCTTACTGCTTAGTAAATAACCGTAAATTGGAATGGTTTGGTAAGCAAAAGAACGTACGAAGGTCGGATTGCTTAAAAAACTATTGATACTATTTACAAAATGTTCAGTTACTTGCTTTTTACTTCTATCGCTTACGATAAGTCCTGTAAATTCTGCAATCCCTTCATTTAATTCCAATAAATTTTCTGTCGTTTGCGAACCGTTATAAAGCTGGTGTCTGTATTTTCTAAAAGCTAAAGCATTCTTCAAATGTCGTTTCAATTCTTTTTTTGAGGATGATCGAACAGCTTTTTTCAATGCTTCTAATTCTAAGCGGAGGTAAACCCTTCCATCTTTTTGGTCAAGATGATTATTTTCAGGATTATAAAGTGTAAATCCCAACGAAGGCTGTGCTGTATGGAATAGCTCATGAACCAACAAATTAATTCTGTCCTGCTTGTTCTTTGGCAGGGGCAGCATTATCATAGCCCATCGTTTTCCGCTCCAGTTCAGCGAAGTATTGGCGATATTGATATCGTCAGGTAAAATTCCTGAATAGATATTTCCATTTGGTTTTAGAATATTAGCGGAATCGGATTCGTTGGAAAAAATTTGCCTGCTTTTAGGTTCAACAAGGAGTATTGCATGGTACAAGTCAAAATTCCATAGTTTGGAAGATTTTTTTGTTGCAACTCTTATTTCATCAAAGTAATCTGAAATATTCTCAAATGAATTTTGCTGATCTTGCCCCGATATATTTTGGGTAAGCATAATTAATAGCAGAAATAAAATTCTCAGTTTCATATTTTTCTAAAGTTTCATATTTATTTGACAAATGCTTAGGTCATTTGAACAATACCTGTGTTGATTTTCTATTGAAAAAGTAAGCAATTAGCAAATTGGGAACCCAGCATAACCTGGCTACGGTAATATAAAAGTCGGCAGGATCTCCTGTGATATTTTTTAATAGAAGATACATGAGTCTTAGATTAGATAGATTGCAAATAATAATTTTCTCATTGTGAGAGCTGATGTAATTTCTTTAAATCCAGTTTAATTCAGCAATGTCCCTCATGTTGTCTCCCATTAAAGCAATCATGCAAGAGAGATCCTGATTTCCTTTACTGTGGGTCTAGAGAACAGTTTTTAAATGATATTCTCCTACATATCTAAAGGGGCTTGGTTCTTGTGTATCAATTTGACCGGGTAATTTTCAGATTACGGAAATAGCCCTCTGTTCCTACATCAACAAATAGCCCTACACACCCGGATCTGTCTGCTCCCTGCTTGAGATCATTCACAATAAGGGAAGGCTGTTTGCTCTGGTTTAAAAAAAGTCTTGCCTGACTGCCTTCGATCTCAATCTTCATCCTGATCCATTCATTCAAACCCATATCAGCATATGACTCATACTTCTCGGGATTCTCTTTTCTAAGACGTTCGTATTTATAATCCGGAAAAGAAAAGTATTGGATCGAGTGATTGCGTCTTACCTGATCTTCAGCTCTGCCATTGGTTGGACGTATATATATGCATTCAAATTTGGAATTCATGTCATTGATCCTAAATGCCAATCCTATAAACCCGCGGTCTGTTGGAGAAGCCGTAGTAAGAAGCCGACTTAGCACCTCCACCTCGATGATGCCATTTTTAAAATTGGTGTTCTTGATCCGTACAAATGTAGGTTCGTCCGCTTCCTTCACAGTAGGATCTTTTACGATCCTTACTATACTTTCACCCTTTGAATTTTCAATTTGCATATTGACCTTATTGGGCACAAGATTGCTACCGTCTAAATTTATTTTTTGACTGTATGCACTTTCTGCGGCAAAAAGAAAGAGAAACAAAATTATTCTTATATTTTTCATATTATCTAATACTTATAGGATTAGGACTTGTATTTATGGTACTCATTTTTTAAAAAGCCCCGCATTTAATTCTGAACCTGTCGAACCTTCCGCCAATTGCAGGTAATTGCGTTTGCTCTGGTTTTTTTCAATGATAACTGTTCCGGTGGTCTTTACGTTTTTCATTTCCAGAAAATCCGTTGAGGTGGCGTCACTATCGCTTAACGGGCCGCTTCCGTATCCTGCCAGTTTATTGTAATTGACAAAGATGCAATCAGAAGCTTTGTATCTGCGTGTACTTCCTTTTTCCCTTATCCATATGGTACTCGTACTGGCGATGATGTTATGATGAAAGTCGAACTCATCTCCATTGGTACCTTGTGTGGTCCAGACCCCACAGAAGTATCCGCCACAGACCAACGAATGTCTCATGGCACTGCGGCTGCCGTTCTTTCCATCATTTTTCCAGAAGACAACGGGAATCTTACAGTTGAAAAAAACACAATGATCGATAACCAGACCATAACCATTGGCTATGACACCTACGTGTAATGGCAGTACATCTACATTCCCGGCGAACAGGCATTGGGTCACCAGCAGGTCATCCAGTTTTTTTCCGTCACGCCATATAGGGTAGGACCGACGTAAATTAGTATCATCGAGATACGTATAATCAGGACTGCCTGTAAACCGCAGGCCTTCAATGGTCACATGGCTTACCTCGGGTTGTATGCCTTTTGCTTCTTCTCCGCCTATTCCGGGCTCAAGGGGTACAGCTGTTATGATGACAGGCATTTTATTGGGTGTCCAGTCTGCATCATCCGGCATAATTTCGGCACGAATGACAAGACGATTGATAACGCTGTATTTATCATTGGTAAACACGACGGTCTGGGTCAGGACATGAATGCCTTCTGAAAGAATGATCGTTGTTTCTCCCTTCTCTTTGTTCAGGTTAATGCGTCTGGCCGCCTCTGAGAGGTTCTTTAACGGCTGGGTCTTTGTTCCGGAATTGGTATCATTGCCGATCCTTGGATCAACATACAATTGCTCTGCCTTGATCCAAAGCAGGTTTACGAAGAAAAATAAAAGACCGAGTGTCGCAGATTTTATCATATTTTTTTTGTAAAATTAGAAACATTCACACCCTGGAAAAAGGTCATTTTATCTTTAAAGTTGTCATTTTATACTCTTTCGGTATTGTTGAGGCGTGATGTGGGTGATTTTTTTGAAAAAACGGTTGAAATTGGACGGATCAGAGAATCCCAGTTCATAGCAGATCTCCTTTGCGGATTTATTCTGATGCAGCTGTTTCTTTATTTCTGAAACCAGCTTATGATGAATCATTTGCTGTGCTGACAATCCGCTGAACTGCCTGCAGATCTTATTAAGAAATCCGGGACTTATGTTAAGCATTCTGGTATAGGCTTCAACGGTCTGGTCCTCTAAGAATTTTTTTTCCAGCAGTGACCGGAATCTGTAGAAATCCGCATGAACATAGGTATCGGGCTGGACATTGTAAACACCGGCATAATAGCGGTTGAGAATGATAAGCAGCTGATACAGAATTGACCTGATCACATGATTGCTGTCATTTTGGATCTGTCCGAACTCATGTTCTATTTCCTGTACAAGATGGAGGCATTTCCTGAATGGTGCTTCATCAATCTTTATTTCAGCGGGATGTGTATACTGATGAAAATATTGAAACCGGTACAGAAAAAGCTCATCTGAAAAAAAGAGGTGGAGAAAATCTTTTTCAAAGAACAGTGTGTAGCCTTTGACCTGTTGTTCAATTTCCCACCGGCGAACCTGTCCGGGACTGGTAAAAATAATGATTTGCGGTCGAATTGAGACTTTATTCTCGTCCAGTGCCAATGTTCCGGATCCTTCTGTGATAAAAATAATTTCGTAAAAACTAAGTTGGTGCAATGTGCTGTCCAATACATAATTTTTCAACGTCTCAATACGTCCGATATCCAATAACAGCTCCGAGCCATATTTAAAGGGCAGAAAATGATAGGTTTTAATTTGAGGGATCGATGCCATCTTTTATAATTGATTTACCATAAAACGGATATGTTAAAAATAATAATTTTTTCAGATGTTCACAACAAAGCTTAGATATGGTACTCCTGTAAATTAAATAAAGCTTGAGTGACAATTTGATTATTTTTTATCCTTCAAATAAGCACTTGCATTGGTGTTATTAGGATTAAGTTCGAGTGATTTTTTATAATTGATGATGGCTTCTTTGCGATTTCCCATAGCTTCTAAAGTTTCTGCATAACTATCATAAACATTCGCACTGCTTGGAAACAACAAGGTATTCAAATGAAAGACCTGTAATGCCTCGTTTTTTTTATTTTGTTCTAAAAGTTGATAACCCCAAGAATTTAATTCGTCTTCGGAAAGTTTAAAATCTTTGATGTTCTTTGTAATTTTCTTATATATATTAAATGCGTTCTGAAATTTATTCTCAATAAGTTGCTGACGTAATAATTTTAGATCTTTACTCAATCCAAAACCATTTTTAACTTTCATATCCGGGAAATAGTAGCCGGCAATTTCGTCAATGAACCATTCAGGATTTGAACCTTGAAGATTGGTTAATACCACAATTGAAAGATCATCCTTTGGATATACGAATAATGCCGAACGCATTCCACCAACCGGCGCTGCTGCAGGATGTTCTTCTCTCTCAACCGTTGGCCAGCCCAGCGCATATCCATTGGTCAATTTGTTGAACCCATCGATGTGTCCATCATTAAGTTTTGCGGAAGTGAAAAGCTCTTTTACACTGTTTTTATTGTGTAAGAGCTTCCCGTTTTGCAATGCGATAAGCCATTTGCTTAAATCTTCGGAGGTGGAAATGATGCCTGTAGCAGTTCTGAAGAATACGGGAAATGTAGCAAAAACATTGTGCAGTTTTCCGTCATTGACCCATTTTCCGTCTGTATTGATAATTGTGGAATATGATCCTGCATTGTTTGGGATGATATCATTGGAATCTCCAAATTGCGTTGTAATCATATTGCAAGGTTTGAATTGATTTTCTTCAATGAATTTTGTGAAATGCTGACCGCTTAATTTCGTGATGATTTTTCCTAAAATATAATATCCCGTTTGGTTGTAGCTGAACCTTTCTCCGGGTTTAAATTCCATTGGCAATGTCTTTACCAATTCCCAGTTTTTCTCTTCAATGCCATTGCCTAGAACCTGTTCTTTTTCATCGATATTGTTAGGAAGTCCGGACGTATTACTTAATAGTTGTGTGATAGTTATAGATTTCCATTCGTTGGGTATGTCTGAAATATATAGAGAAATGGGATCATCTATTTTTAATTTTTCTTGCTCTTGTAATTGCATAATTGCTACTCCTACAAAAGCTTTTGTCATAGAGTTGATCGAGAAAGTAGTTTTTGAATTGGTGAGAACATGATGTTCCAGATTCGCAAAACCATAACTGTCAAGTTTTTCTAATTTACCATTTTTAATAATTGCTAACTGAAGTCCGGGGATCTTCATTTGGGTCATTTTCTCTTTGATGAAAATATCGATGCTGTCTGAATTACTTTGAGCAAACAACATTTGTGAAAATGTTGTTATGAATAATAAAACGATGGTTTTATTTGTTGTAAATAATTTTTTCATAATATTTTATAAGTGGAAATTAAAATGAGGACAACCATAACGACCAACTTATTACATTTGGTTGTTCCTATAAATGTATTGATCATAGAAGTCTTCTTTACCAATCATTTTTATTTTTTCGTAGCCTCCATATTTTTAAATTTTCACTAGCAAGTGAAATCAACAATTTGTCTGGTAACATCGCTTTGATTAATAAAGAGTTATGAAATAAAAAAAATCGACATAAGAGAGTGAAAACTTCAAATGTCGGTCTTGTGAACTTGACAGGACTATCTTCAAACCAATTATTTGAAGATCTTGATAAAATTTTAAATGTATTTAATATTATTTAAAACTTCCGATTCAAAATTTTATTAAGCTGAATCGGGAGTTTTTTAAAGTTTATATATTTTCATGCGTTTTATTTTCTGACGTAATATCTTAAGATGTAAATCATAATTTCTGTTTTATTTGTATTTTCTTACGGTGGGTTGTATTTCTTCAAAAAGTAGAGGTTCTTTAACCAAGTCGGCCTCATTAACCTTCTCTAAACCCGTTAAATTCGTGTAATTGTAGCTCAATTGCTTTTAATGGTACCGTGATGACAAGTCCGTGATGACAAGTCAGTTTTATTGTATCTTAAAAGACTCCTCTGGATGACAAAGCGAGAAATAATAGAATGTTTACTGATTATACAGTCTAAGAATCTCCACCAATTCGGGTACGGATCGTATTTTCAGCTTCTCAAACAACCTGTTTTTGTAAGTGCTAATCGTCGATGAATGGAGATTAAGTTGATTAGAAATTTCTTTGAGGGGAAGACCTTCTGCAAGTTTATTGGCAATTTGCAATTCGCGGTCTGATAGCACTTCAAAAGGGGAGTTTTTTGTAGCACCATTTAATGATTCTACAAACATCGCTTCTTTTACTTCGTCACTTGCATATCGGCCAGTACTAAGCATCGCCGTCAAAGCAGTTTCAATTACTGCAGTGGAGCTTTGTTTGCTTAGATAGCCACCGGCGCCCATCTTTAGATAACGCATTGCGTACAACTCTTCATCTCGAGAAGAAAATATGAGAATTCTTAAGTCGGGTTGGTGCATTTTTATATAATCGATCGCTTCCTGAACAGAACCATTAGGCATATTGACGTCCATGATGGCCAGATCCAATTCTTCTTTCAAAATTATTTTATACAGCGATTTAAAATCTTCCACTTCAGAAATTATGGCATTGGGTCTGAGCCTTTTGATAGTTTGTATTAAACCCATTCGGACGATCCCATGATCGTCTGCTACAATAATTCGCTCGTTATTTTTTTTATTGCTCATTCTTTAAATTTTTGGTAAAAAGATGGAAACAGTAGTACCTTTATTTTCAGTGGAAGTGATTTTTATGTTTCCATGCATTAAGGATACAAAATTTTTAACAATTTTTAAACTTAATCCTACTCCTATCTCACCAGCAGTACCATTGAATACTGGATTATCATAATTAAATATTGCGTATAAATACTTTTCACCAATTCCTGTACCGAAGTCGACCACAGAAATTATATCCTCGCTATTTTCTGTAAAGTATTGGAGGTAAACATCTTGCCCCGGCAAAGAATATTTAACTGCATTATTAAGAATTTTGTCTAAAACATATTCTAGCAACAAGCGGTCGGTCTTGAGGAATGAATTTGTATCTCCTCTAAAATAAAATTTAATGTTTTTTTCTTTTAATTTAGCAGCGTAATTTTCTTCTAAATGATGAAAAAGATCCATCATCATGATTTTTACAGGTTTAATATTAAATTCCCCGTATTGTGTTTTTAACCAGGCGGTGCTGTCCTGAGCAGTTTGCAGATTCTTCTGGGCATCTCTTTTTACCTGCGGCAACAACTTAAAAAAATCTTCCTCACTTATGGTCTTTTGTTCCACCGCTTCTATAAGAAACAGAAAATTTCCGAATATTTCTTTTGAATCATGAGACAATATTGAGATTAATCCGTTCTTAAAATTGATTTCATGTTCAAGTCTTTCTATTTTTAATTGCAGTTCGTTGATTTGGTCATTCATAAATTTATTATCAA
>Ga0065714_10064913_pt1 | contig 15566 bp, 11 predicted proteins | sample MisRhiReplicate2_FD_59101 | JGI IMG/M metagenome (GOLD analysis project Ga0065714, IMG submission 59101) | Miscanthus rhizosphere microbial communities from Kellogg Biological Station, MSU, sample Rhizosphere Soil Replicate 2: eDNA_1 v2... | ecosystem: Host-associated > Plants > Roots >...
TTTAATGCCATCGCTAAAACCTCCCCTATAAATAAGTCCATTCTAAAGGCCAAAATGTATAAATTCAACACCACTATTTTTTTCTCGATAAGTTTAAGCAGGGCCTAATACTGTTCAATTCTTTTACTTATAATTATATACCCTAAGTAGGTAAAAAGGATGACAGGTCTTCGAAGTATTTTTTCATCTCGATAATTTGAGGCGATTCAACAGATTGGCCCTCCCCCTATATCAAGACGGATGGACATGCATTTAGGATGGATGCTGAAAAAATAAAATTTTATGTCCCTTGCCTTTCTATATGATAGACGAGAAATTATTCAATCGGGGTAATGATTCCATTCATAATATTTTAAGCACCTATTTATATATACAGTTTAGTCCGACCATACTTATAGATTTAGAACCACTTTTTTATGGTGATTTCGATGCAATTGAAATTGGAGTTCTTGCACTGCTGATTAAGTTCGCTTGCCGGATTCTGTTGTATACCATATTAACTCCTGAAATGGATTTATTAGGTAGTGTAGCATAACTTTTCTTGAGGAAGCTTATGGGTTGGTACAGAAAGTTGTCAACTCCTTTATGCAAAATCATGTCGGAAAACAGCGTTAGGTTGTTTGTTTTGCCGATCAAAATTGTAAGGAAAAACAGGAATGGTCGGGAGACCACCCCCATTTTTCAACGCTCTCATTACAAAGGTAGCAGCATATATTAAAAAGCAGCAATTTTATCAAATAATGTTACTGTTAAACTGGAATTAATTTTTCTGCATTTCTCATGAAAATGTTTTTTTTATGTACTGAGTACCTCGGACCTTTTTTTTCGACTGGCTTTATCGGTTTAGTAAAGCCGCATATAATCCTACAAAAAAACTGTGCTCATGACGATACATCAACTCATTCAATATTCCGAGGATAGTTTTAAGGACCTTGAAGGTCGGATCGCAGCTCATCTGACGGAATTGCTGAACAAACACCAAGTACAGATTTATCAGATACCATCACTGATGGTAGAGATCAGGCAAAAAATAAGGCGAAAGGCATTCCCTTTGAATACTTTCTTCTTTTTTCTGGCAATATCCGTCCTCTTGTTTTGTGGTATATATACCTATTGGCAATTTTCTTCCGTGCCTAAAGTATGGCCTCCACTACTTTTATGTAGTCAGCTGCTTTTGCCTGTATTGCTTTTGGCTGCCTGGTACTTTCCAATAATAGTAAGGAATTGCAAAGCAAATAAAATGCTCAGGAATGTATCACACTCGCTTTCCAACCTTTTCAACCAGCATATCGCTGAGTTAATTGCCTTTATTGATGAGCGAATTCAAAAGCAGGATATAGACATGCTCTCTTTAGACGAAAAAAGTCAACTTAAATCCTTGATGATTTGGCACAAGCGCTACAAAACCTTTCCTGAATTGTACGAGAAGGTTAAGGAATTGAAAGCCATTTATCGTGTGATCTAAACACATCGTAATGAACCACAGCAGTCGCCTTGAGTACGGATGGTCCTATGTCATTTAATGCTTATAGATGCGATGCGGGAGGATTGTTATGTCGTACCTCAAGGCCTATATCATGGTTCGGGCTTGACTATTCATCCAATCCAAACCATTACTTCGTTTAATTTTTTCTGTGTCCAGGACCTGTATTTTCAACTACCACCCCATCTTTTTTAGCTTTACCTGAAATTTGGCATCGAGTTCCGTCAGGATGTCCTCCAGCATATTATCCTTATGAAAGTGCCGGATACTTTACCGTGAGGGAGGTGTTCACTCAATGTGACACCATACCAGCGACTCATTAGGCCCAACGCCTCTTTCACATATAGATCATTAAATGTAAAGGTATTCTGGCGCCAGCCTATATATGAGCAGACATCGTCATCAGTAGTGACAGAACTGCCTGTGGGCATTAAGATCATTTGCTGACCAGGAAGAATCACCTCCCGAGAGCATCCTTCACTACGTGTAAGTATCAGGGTATCTTCTTTCACATGGCAATGGTTGGGCCTCCCGGATAACTGTTGTTGTTAACTTTCCCTCTTTCTATTCAGCCGGATTTCCTTCTTCCATTTCGATGTACATAATTTGGGATCCCGTACTGATTTCTTTTAATAAGTTAGGTAGAAAGTCTACTAATGACATCAATCCTTCCTTTTGGGGTCGAGCATTACCATAATGAAAGCCTATTGGCTAACATGGTTAGTATAACTACAATGGCAATGACCAGAATAAAAGTACCCACCGTCCGTCTTCTTTTGCGTTTGGCGATATGCAGCAGCAGTTTACCGTACTGTTGCCGCGTAGAATGAGTAGCCATGTATTCTTTGAAGTCAGCTCGATCCAATCTTTCTTTTGTATCCTTCCATAGCCTCCATACTTCAGGAGAATTTCTAATCAATCCTTCTAAATACACTTGCTCTTCTGCTGAGATTTGCCCATTAATATATCTTATGACCAATATTTCAATTTTGTCCTGATTTATATCCATCATACCTAAATAACGCAGAGGCGTCCATTTAGTAACCAGCTCGTGGATAAATTTCTTTTGCACCTCTTTGTCGTAGATGAATTTGGCCGAAGATTCAATCAGATCGCAGTTCATTACCCTCATCTTACTATAATTAGTTATATTCGATTGCTTAAATCAGTATCATGACGCTCAATTACCATTCTTCTGCTTGATCAGGGACAGCCTGTCAGCAATACACCAACAACAATTCACAATTCAACACATTAAGCATTACAACTAACCTTCATGTATATATCTAGTATCACGATCGAGGGATTTAGAAACTTCCCCAAAAACACCATCAAGTTTAACGATGGTGTAAATGTTATTATAGGCCATAATAATGCCGGTAAAACCAGCCTGCTCAAAGCCATCGGTTTAATAATTGACCCTAATACATCTAAGAAACTGGAAATGGATGATTTTTCAAAAAACGCAACCCTGGCAGATCTGCAGGCAAACCCACCTTCGATCACCATCTCCCTGTTCATTGATCAAAGTAAAGAAGAAGATTTAACCGGGGATGACCTGGTTACAGTGGCAGATTGGTTAATAAAACTGGAAGAACCATACCAAGCCGTATTGACCTATAAATTTTACCTGCCGACTGAACGGCATGCAGACTACATTCAGGAATTATCAGGTTGCCCGTCTAAGAACGATGCCTGGATGATTATTAAGCATGATTTTTTAAGGTTTTACGTACATAAGCTTTATGGCGGGGATCCAAGCCTTAGGACTACCGCTGATGGTGAATCGCTGCAGAAGTTTGACTTCCAGTTCCTAAATGCCATCAGGGATGTGGAACGTGACATGTTAACCGGAAAAAATTCTTTGCTTCGGGACGTTCTGGACTTCTTTATGGACTACGGCATAAAATCAGAAGATGAAGCTGTGAAAAACGCTGCTGCCAAACAGAGTGAAATCAAAGCCCTTAAAATGGCTTTCACCGCCCAAGCAGGTGGATTAATCACAGTCCTGCAGGACAGAATGCGATCAGGTAAAGAACAAATCCTTTCTTATGCGAAACAAACCGGTGCTACCTTCAACAATGCAAAGCCTGATTTCGATGGAACCATCTCTGATGTAGAAATGTATTCTGCATTGAAACTCATTATCGGTTATGATGCCCTAGATATCAAGATCCCCGCCAGCCACAATGGACTTGGATACAACAACCTGATCTTCATGTCGCTGTTACTGGCAAAAATGCAGGTCAATGCTGACGGCAGTTACCTGGGAAGTAATGCTAAAGTCTTTCCGGTTCTGGCTATTGAAGAACCTGAGGCCCACCTGCATCCTGCCATGCAGTACAAATTCTTAAAATTTCTAAAGGAGAATAAAAACGACCGTAAGGTTCGCCAGGTATTCGTAACGACCCACTCTACTCATATCACTGCAGCGGTATCCCTGGACGAGATCATCTGCCTGCACAATGAAAAAGGTGTCATTAGCGCGGGTTATCCAGGGAAAGTCTTCCCGGATACCGATGAAGGAAAGAAGGCCAAAGCGCACGTCCAGCGTTTTTTGGATGCCACGCGTTCAGACATGCTGTTTGCACAAAAGATTATCCTGGTTGAAGGGCTGGCCGAAGAACTACTCTTACCCACTCTCGCTCGTTACTGCGGACAAAATGTAGAGGATCATCATATCGCGATCATCCCGGTGAATGGTCGTTTTTTTGATTATTTTCTGTATCTATTCGATTCAAACAAACCCGATACCATCCATAAAAAGGTAGTATGCCTAAAGGATCGAGATCCTGAGCGGAAGAAAAGAACTGGCGGACGTACGTTCAGTGCTTGTTACCCCTATCAGTATGGGCAGGAACCGACAGTTTATGAATACAAAGACAATTTGGAAACAAAAGTTCGTCAATATAATAACAATGCGCATCCGAATATCCGCTTCTATGGACAAAACCATCCCAAAGGCAAAACCTTGGAATATGAACTTTGTCTGCAAAATGTAGAATCTAAAATATTAATCACTGAAAACATCAGCAACCGAGAGGAGTTACTGGAATTGCTAAGGCTCTACCAAGAACGAAAGCCACTTACAGATTTTTATGCCGAAATGCATAAAAGTGAAGGAACCAAATCAATTGAAGACGCCATTACCGCATTGAATGATCCAACCTGGTCTGAGGATGATAAAATGAAAGCAATTGTAGCCAGTAGGTACCTTAAGTCGGTAGGAAAAGGCGAAAATGCACTCGAGCTGGCAAACTTACTGGAAGAGAATTTATTACTTCCTGAGCAAGCACCCGCAAATCCTCCAGCAGGTACTCCGATAAAATTGAGAACGGCGTTCAAGGTACCAGCTTACATTAATGATTCAATTCAATGGATATGCCAGTAATAAGCATTACATCAAATGACCTTATAGCGATCGACCAGCCATTTAAAGTTGGTGCCGGTCCCGGAGCAGGTAAAACCTATTGGTTAATCCAACACATTAACCAAGTCTTGCAACAGTCCAAAAAAATGGGCGCTTACCGTAAAATCGCCTGCATCACCTATACGAATATTGCCGTTGAGACGATACTGGGGCGCCTGAATAATGCCGTTGATCGGGTTGAGGTCTCCACCATACATAGTTTCCTTTATACCAATATCATCAAGCCTTATATGCATTTCATTGCCAAAGACTATGATTTCGAAGTCTGGAAAATGGATGGTCATGATGATCCCTTCGTTTCTCGCACAATCGTCAAGGAATGGCTGGCAGAACATCCGAACAAAGCAAATTTTACAGCACCTTGGCTACCCAATCAATTGATTAGAATTGACAAAAATTACCAGGCCTTGAGCAGTTGGCTGTCTTCCATCTATTTTAAATTCAATGGAACCAATCTGGAAATCGCGATTGATAATAGAGAAGCTTATGATAGGGAAACCAACAACAGATTAAGTAAAGCCAACTGCCTGGATAAGCTTGAACCTGGTCTGATGGACTACAAAAAAAAATATTGGAAAAATGGTACACTTCACCACGATGATGTGCTTTTTTTTGGATACCTGTTGATTCAAAAATACCCCTTCATCCTCACTGTACTCCGTGCTAAATTTCCCTATTTCTTTATTGATGAATTTCAGGACACCAGCCCAATACAAACAGAGATCATTAAGCTGCTGGCACAGCAAGATACTGTTGTGGGGATTATTGGAGATAAGGCTCAATCGATCTACAGTTTCCAAGGCGCAGCTCCGAATGATTTTGATACGTTTTCTTTAATAGGGCAAGCACATTACCTGATCCCAAATAATCGAAGGAGCAGTAATTCTATTGTAAGCCTGCTTAATCACCTCAGGCGTGACATTACCCAAAACGGTGAAAGAAATATTCTAGGGGTTAAGCCTGTGCTGATCGTAGGTACGAAAGAAAATGCCTTCGCTTATGCAAAGGGAATCTGTGGACAAGAAACCCTGATCACTTTATCACGCAAAAATGATACGGTGGACACTATGCAAAGACAGTACAATATGGCAATTCCTGCCGTCAACCTGATGGATGAATTGTATGCGAAGGACAATTACGAGAGGTTTAAAGTAATAAAGGCCAGTATTGCTGCCGTGGAATTGGGACGAGAGAAACGTTTCAAGGAAGCCATCAAAGAGATGGAAAAGAATTTCCACACGACTACAAACAAAACGCAAAGAAAAAAAACGGCATTCCAACACTTGTCGACGTTGCTTTCTCAATATGAAAGCTATAAAGATCAGCCCTTATTTAATTTCTACCAATTGGTGAAAGCATTCAGACCGGATATTCCTGCAGTGTCTACTGGTGGTATCAAAGCGTTATATGATAGTCATACGTTCTCTGCAGTGGCAATCTTTATAGATTTGGAGGAAACAGATCAGGAAAGCCGCACCATTCATAAAGCAAAGGGCGATGAATTTGATAACGTCCTGGTCATTCTGGAAGATAAAAAATATTTAACAACTCCCAATCTGGCAGATGAAGAGCATCGTGTACGCTATGTAGCTTTTAGCAGAGCTAAAGAACGGTTGTTCATCAACATACCTGAGTTGGACCCGGCATCAGATGGCGGTTTATCACCCTTGTTTCAGATTGTGAGATGAATAGATTTGTGTCAACTAAGCAGAATAAAGCAAATAATCGTTTTAGACTTATAAAATGAGTGAATTACCAAAAAGATTAGCGCCTTCAAAAGAGACATTGAGTCAATTATTCGCCGTATCAGGGAATCAATGCGCATTTCCCGCCTGCAAAAATCTATTGATCAATGCGAAAAATAAATTTATAGCACAAGTGTGTCATATAGAAGCGGCTGCACCTGGTGGTGAAAGGTTCAATGCACAATTGGACAATGAAGCCAGAAGGAAACCTGAAAACCTGATTCTACTCTGTTATGAACATCATATTGAGACCAATGATGTGGATACCTACCCTGTTGAAGCCCTCAGGCAAATGAAAGCAGATCATGAAGCTCAGTTCCGAAAAGAGGAAGACCATTTCATTCCAAAAGGGGACTTCATCGATACCTTATTTTATGAGGAACTTAAAAAGATGGAGGCAACGATAAATAATATAGAAAGGCGCACCGAAACGATAAAAGACGACACGGGTCTTCTTCTTCAGCACACACAACAGATACTGGACGTGGTAGAAGCTTCGAAAGCCACCAATAGAGAAGCTCCTGGTACCTATCTGCAAGAGATCGAAAACTTAATGAAGTTGCGCGAATCCTTTCAGCATCAAAATATAATTCATCAGCTCACTCAACTAAAGGAGAATAAGTGGGCCTCATTTTCCGACTTGGAAAAGTATAAGGTATTGGCAAATATCGGTGTCTGCCACCAGGAGTTAGGTCAATATACGCTGGCTGCAGACTATTATATAGATGCCTACACTTATCAACCAGAGCGCCCACGTGCCATGACGCTGGCTGCAATGGGTTATGCCTTGACCGATAAACCACAAGAGGCCAGAGCTTGCATAAACAGGGCCTTAACTATTGACAACACAGACATTGAGGCATATTTAGCGCTAATAATACTAGAGGGAAAGACCCTGAGCTTTAAGGAGCTTCTGGCCTTAGTTCCGGTCGCTGTTCGAAAACACCCACGCATTGCATTATGTCTTGCCGAGCAGGCCCGAAAGTTAAAGGAACTAAAAGAAGCCATCACCTGGGCAAAAATCGCCCAGGAATCAGAACCAGATAAAACCGTTAACTATCAATTCAAGAGTGTCCTTGCCAGTTTGGTGTTGGAATCCATTCACAATACTTTTGATATTGCAAGTGGACAAATCAGCACCGAAGCAAAAAACAAAGCAAATTATGTCATTCAGTTATATACTGAAGCATGGGAGTACGTGAAAAACACCCCAATGGCGCCTATAAGTTCAGGATGGCTGATCAACAGGGGAATAGCAAAAACCCTTGTAGGTGATTACATTGGTTATTACGAAGACTCTTTAACAGCAGTGTCAAGCCATGCAACTTTCGCTAGTCTTCAGCATCTTGCTCTAGCTGCCATCAAATGCAACTATCTTGACAAAGCATATACTACTTCACTTCGCATGGCAGAAATTGCCAAGGAGGATGAAAAATATGAAGTAATTCTGTTTCAGGCGGAGATTCTGTTTTTACAAAAGAAGCATGATGAGTCCACCCAATTACTGGAAGGACTACTTAAAAAAGAGATCCCCAGAACTATCGAAATTCATGGATTTCTCTTACTCATCGAGTTGCTCCTAAAAGCAGGGAAACCACAAAATGCCATGCAACTGAACGAGCGACTGATCAGTAAATATCCTGAAGTGATTACCGCCTACATACGAAGAGCGCAATTTGCGAAAGAGAAACAGGAAAATGATAAGGAGCAGCAAGCGCTAATTCAGGCCATCTCCTTTGTGAACAATGCAACCAAATCAGAGGACATCCATGCCCTAGCTGCCGCATTAAGTTATTGCAAACTCTATGACCGGGCGATCCCTTTATATGAAAGCATAACTGACCTAACAGTATATAGCCCTTTGACAAAGGAATTATTAAAACTGTACTATGATGCCGGCTTAACCAAAAAGGTATTGGACAACTGCAATGCACTTATTTTAAATTATGGTCCGAATTATGTTTTAACGGAATTTTTGATCGTGACCTATGAATTTCTGAGTGATATAGAGAAAGCCATAAATGCCTGCAAATTATACCTCGAGGTTTATCCAGATGATCAGCGTATTTCAATCCGCCTGGCACTGTTATACGATAAAACAAACAATATAGCAGGACTCAAAGAGGTAATTGATAAAATCGACAACGTTGACCAAACGTTGCCCATCACAATTCAGTTTAAAGTTGCGGAGTTTTGTTTGACGCTAAGGCAAATAAAAAAAGCACAAAAACTTGCTTTTAACTCCTGGAAAAGAAACTACCATAACCAGCTTACGCATGAATGTTTTACCTATATTTCAGTCGCCTTTAATAAGGCAAACCAAATACCAGTTGATCCGCAACAGGTACAAATGGAATGCGAGGTCATCCTTATTGATGATTATGGCTCCAAAATTTCATTTTTGATCACACTGGACGGCAAATCAGACATTCCAAACGAAATCGCAGCCGACCAGAACATTGCAAAGCTCTTAATTGGAAAGGAAATTGATGATCAGGTGACCATTGCTGATAAACACTATAAGATCCTTCAGATCAGACATCCTTTTAACTTTGCCTTCTCTGCAAGCCTTCAGCTTTTTCAGACCAAATATATTGACAGTAATAGCTTTAGGAGTTTTAAACTGGGCGAAAGCGGTGACCCTAAGGAAGATTTCAAGGAATTTCATTTGATATTAGACAAAAGAGCCAAGTGGGAAGAGGGCATCAATGCGATTCATGAAGAGACTCCTCTACCCTTAGGCGTGATCGCTGTCGTTAAAAAAGAAAATCCGATTCATACCTGGAATCAATACTTAATGTGGAACACGTCCGGTATCCAGATCATGAATGGTCCTGTGGAATTTCCTATTGCTTTAATGGGTTTGGAAGAAGGTAAAAGCATCCTCATTGATACCATAACCTTAAATTCAATCGCCTCATTAGGACTTTTGGACGAACTCGCGGCCCTTCCTAATAAAAAGATGGTTGCACAATCTGCGCTCAATCATTTTTATGATGTCATTAAAGAACATCAATTCAATACCGGTGGAATAAAAACAGTAGGTAAAGAAAATGGGAATTACGTCAAACAAGAGCTTAGCGCCGATCAGATAGCGGATTATTTGAAGTTCATGGAAGAGTTGGTCAAATGGGTAGAGACAAATTGTGAAGTTCTCCCCTGCACACCGGCCTTAAATATGGTCGCTAGGGAGAAAGAAGAAATGGATGGCCTGTATGAAAAAAGCTTTTATGAATCCCTGTTAATTGCCAAAGAACAAAACTGTCTGCTTTATTCAGAAGAACAGATTTTCAGGGCCATTGGGCTTGAGCAATACCAATTGGACGGATTCAATAGCTACATCCTGGCGACCTATTTTAAATCGAAGGATTTGATAACCAATGAGCGATTTAATCGGGCTGTTCAAGCTATGATTGAATTTAATTATAAACTCATTCCTGTGAATAGCAGTATTTTGATTTCGATACTGGAGAAGTGTAAGGCCATCAGTCACCCTATATTTCAAGCAGCTTTGCAGGGCTTAAGATCTAATGTTACAAATTATGGACAATGCCTCAGTTGCTGCGTGCTCTTTTACAAGAAAGTAATTGAAAGCGTCGATTTAAGTTCTGCTTTAAAGGAAGACCAGGGCTTTTTCAGAGATGTGATCAAATCAACACTCATGGTGCTTTTTAGTAATTACACACCAACTGATCAGGTGTACAAAAGTTTGATGGATAGATGTAGAAGTGTCTATAGCCCGGATCAGCCTTGGTCCGTAGAATTATTTTCTACTATTGACGAATACTATTTAGAACTTATAACTAAAGGCGTGTAAAAGTGTCAGGGGGTATCTAGAACAAATTGACAACAATAGCCTTCATCATGTAAGTCCCTAAAACAGGCAAAAGGTATATGCATTAACACGATTATTTTTTTACTAGATAAATTGATCGATTATGCAATGGCACTATCAATGATAAACTCCCTTATGGTTAAATTGAAAATCCGTTTAGGTTCATGAAGCCTAAACGGATTTTTTGATAGAAGGCCACTAATGGGTGATAATTCAGGGGGAACTGAAGAGATCACCGGCCCTCTATACAGGACGTTTATACCTTGATTGTAAAGGCGCTTACACCTTCACTCAGGAATTAAAAGTCGTATTATCTGTCTAAAAAATGGTTAATTTGATGTTAATCAAGATGTTAATCGTCCGATCAAAATTCTTGCTTTACTATCACAAGAGTAGCATTGATAAGAAAATTAGTCGGAAGCCAATATCTGTAAGTTATTGTTTTTTAATTATTTACATTTACATTTTGCATGAAGTTAGCGCCTAAAGTCATGCAAAAAGTTTTTATTTTGTTATATTTGTATCGAGAGTAAGCCATATGAAAAAAGTAGATGAGCTTAAAAAGCATTTAAAAAAGGGAAAAGTATATCGAAGAGAAGAGTTAGCCCGATATTCAACTTCCGTTGACCGGCATCTTCAGGAACTGGTTAAAGAGGGTACTTTGCGAAAAGTAGCAACGGGTCTTTATGCCTATCCTAAAGATTCTGAATTTGGGAAAACCCCTCCGGCGGAAAAGGAATTGGTTAAATCTTACTTAAGAGATGAACGCTTTCTTTTGACCTCGCCCAATGCATTTAACGCCCTTGGCGTGGGGACCACACAATTGTACAATACCCAGACCGTATACAACCATAAAAGAGATGGACATGTCAGATTAGGTAACCAAACCTATCGCTTTGTCCACAGAGCTAACTTTCCTCGAAAACTGACCACAGAATTTCTCATGGTAGATTTAGTAAACAGCCTGGATGACCTTGCAGAAGATACTGAGGAGGTTTTGGAAAAAGTTAAAACCCGGCTGCATGATTTTGATCTGAAAAAAATGAGACGGTTTGTACGGGAATATGGTACCAATAAGACACGTAAATTGCTGACCCCACTACTCCATGACTGAGCAATACCTTCATAACCATAAAGACTTTGAAAGTCTGATTCGAATCGTTGCCGAGGAAAAACACATACAGCCCTACTTAATTGAAAAGGACTATTGGATTATGCAAGTCCTGTATGGCCTTCAGCAACAAGGTTACGACTTTGAACTAAAAGGTGGCACCTCACTATCCAAAGGATATAAAATTATTAACCGATTTTCTGAAGATATCGATGTACAAATTAATCCACCAGATGCACTTGGAGTAATAACTAACACTAAGAAAATCAAAGCAGCTCATGTAAAGTCGCGTCAGGATTATTACGATGGTCTCGCAAGGCAGATCAAAATTGATGGAATTGTGAATATTGTGCGTGACACTGAATTTGATGACCTTGATTATTATCGCAGCGCTGGAATCAGGTTAAAATATCATAGCTATACTGAAGCATTGCCAACCTTAAAAGAAGGCATCTTATTGGAAGTAGGATTTGATGATGTCAATCCCAATAGTCCCATAGACATCAGCTCTTGGGCATACGATTATGCCATGGCCCTGCCCAATCCTGTAGACGTGATCGATAATCGGGCAAAAGCAGTTAAATGCTATCATCCTGGATATACCTTTGTAGAAAAACTACAAACTGTGGTGACCAAATTTAGGATAGAACAGTCTAGCGGCAAGAAAAGCAAAAATTTCCTACGACAATACTATGATTTATATGAGTTGCTGAACCATAAAGAAGTCCTTGATTTTATTGGTACAGAGGCCTATCAGGCGCACAAGGAAAAGCGTTTTCGGGGGGCTGATAAAGAAGTTCCACTTCAGGAGAATGAAGCTCTGAGGTTTAGTTCTAAAAGGATATTTGCTAGCTACGAAACAAGATACCTGGCTACATCTGATCTATACTATAACGGGCAAACTGCTTTCCGTGAAATCATTGACAGAATTCATCAGTATCTGCCTCAGTTATAATGATGAATTGGCTGTTTAGGCTGGATAAAAAATCAGTTTAAGCCTGCTTCATTTTTTATTCTATCTGCCGCTCATCTACATTAAATAAATCGTAAATTTAACGGTTTAAGATGAACCTTTATGCCAACAGGACAGCCCCAATGTAGAGACATATTTAGCTTAACTAATCATGAATTAGCAAAACTTGTAGACTTCATCTTTGATGATGTAAATCTTGATCGACTGGCTTACTACCTATTTGCAGAACGAGGCACATTGAAGCGGTCATTCGAATACAGAAAAATTGAGGTATATCCTTCATTCTACGACTGGGCCTATATTGTTAAAGTTACCTATAAGTATGAAAATTTAAATCGAGAAGTGACCACGGGATTCTTATTAAGTATCGAGGGCGCTCCAGGGGATGAATTGCTGTACAAACGAGATGTAACGATTCAGTCAGTGAAAGGATTCTTTAAAACAATGGAAGGTATTATCTGGGAAAATGATGTGGCAGATCATTTTGGAATAGAGATCGATTTTTCTGTGTTCAAAGTATATATAAATAAGCTAGTCGATTTCCTAACCAATGAACTTCACCTCTGGAGTAATCAACTGCCAGAGGTGAAATACGAATGGAATCCGCTGTTAAAAGATTTACTTAAAGAAAATGAAACTGGGATATGCGTAATAGAAGAAATTGAACGCAAACACGCTTAAATTGCTTCCCTCATTTGAATCCAATCCATTCCAATTTCCAGCTTGATTCTATCTGATGCTTCTCGCTTAAGTTTATCTACAATTTTGACATAGATCATTGTGGTCTGAAGATTCTTATGGCCTAGCATTTTTGATACCGTAACGATATCCGTTCCATATAGTAGCTGCAAGGTTGCAAATGTATGACGAAAACAGTGAAAGGTGATGTGCTTACTAATACCAGCCGCTTTAAGCCATATAGGCAATGTCTTCACAACGAGTTTATATTCCAATCCTTTAAAGACTTTACCTTCTCCAGGAAGCCCTAATAGTGCCACTGCCTGGTCAGAAATCGGAAGGAATTCAGCACTGCCTGTTTTATCGGTCGAAAACTGGATATTATAATTACCCTTGCTTCCCCTAAGTTCCGACCAATCCAATGTATTACAATCTGAAAATCGAAATCCGGTTAATGAGGAAAAAAGTGCAGCTCGTTTTACTACGTCAGAATCACATGGCGTATCAACCAATTTTTGCAATTCGTCTAAGAAGAGAAATTCCCTGTGGGTATCCGCTGGCGATATGGCATCTATGACCTCATATAAATTTACCGTTAAATAACCGTCCTTAAAAGCTTGCTTAAGTGTTGCTCTATATTTTGCAAAATAAGCAACGGCTGTATTGGTGCCTATTTTTCTTCCCCTGCTGCCTACCGATGGGCTTGAAAGCAGATAATCAGCAAACTCCTCGCTGAATGTTTCGTTTAATTCTGGAAAAAGCACGGACTCACCAGCAAAATCCTTGAAATAAGCGATAGCCATCCTCCAATTTTCAAGGTTGGAAATATTGGAACGTTTCTTTTTTTCTGCTTCAAAGTACTCAACGAAATTACCTTTCAGCATGCGCTGAGAAAGAAAATTAAAACGCAGACTTTGAACATCCAGCTGGCGCTTTGCAGCTATTATTCTTGCCAATTCTTTCGTCTCACTATTGTGGAAGCGTTCTATTTCATCTTTAGGCTTCTTATAGAGATAAAGCTTTAAATAATATTTCCTTTGCTTTTTTCCGGTATCCGGATTTCGTACAGGTGGATAAATATCAAGGAATAAACTTGACATACCTTTTCCAATGGTCTTAGCCCTCAATGTCACTTTGCTCATAGCTCACCTCCCTCCTTCACATTTTTAACTATTCTGTCCACGGCCTTTTTCGAATAAAAGGTAAGTTGCCCCTGTCGAATTTTTGGCACCATTCGCCGACTAAAGATGTTATATAGGTTCGAACGTTTTGCTTTTAACATCAACTCGCATTCTTCCATTGAATAACAATCGGATATCTTCAAACCTTTTTTCGCCAATTGAATATTTGCAAGCCGCTCCTTTTCATGCCCAAGGTACTTCGGCTCTTTAGACTTGCGATGTAACTTGTCAATGGCCTCTTTGGAGTAATAGACCTCCTTGCCAACTTTAATTTTTGGAACCTGATGTCGTTTTAAATAGGTATAAAGATCTTCTCTGCTTTTCTCAAAAAGTGTCACCAGATGTTTTATTCCGTAGGTACTCTCAAGTGTAAGTGGAGTATCTTCTAATGACATTGGTTCGACCTTCTTTCTTATACCAGGTTCAACTATGGCGTCCGGCAATTTTAAGAACTCCCATAGGTCCTGCCGAAATATTCTAGTCTTTCTCGCGGTAATTCTACTGGCCGGAAGCTTCCCTGAATTAATCAGGTAATAAATGGCATCGGTTGAAGATTCTGTAATTTCAGCAACGTCCTTAACCGTCAATAATTCTTTTTCAAGTAATGTTGACTTTGATAAAATTTTACGGTCTGAAGTTTCCTGATTACTCTGTTGGATTTTTGCGGTCCGTAACCGGTCTTTATAACTCTTTCTGTTACAGGCTTCACTGCAAAACCGGGTTACAGTGGTCTTGGCAATGAACTCTTGTTCACAGCATTCGCATCTACGAATCACTGAAATATTACTGCTCATGATATCTACATAAATAAGTCTATTTTAATCCAGATAAGCCCAGATAAGTCGATTTAAGTGGCATTTATCTTCGACATCTAGCATACAATGCAGTATGTTTTAACCAGTCCTGGATGTGGGGGACAACTGAGGGACAAATTTAATCAAAACGTCCGAAAATATCCAAAAGAAAAAGCACTAAAATTCTGATTATTTATCAGATTTTCAGGGCTTTATGAAATGATTTTTATTGTTGGTTATTAATGTTTATCAGATCTATTTGCCGATACAAAACTTACTGAATATGTTCTCAAGCAAATCATCGGTAGTAACCTGACCGGTTATCTCTCCTAAATA
>Ga0065714_10002504_pt1 | contig 15565 bp, 15 predicted proteins | sample MisRhiReplicate2_FD_59101 | JGI IMG/M metagenome (GOLD analysis project Ga0065714, IMG submission 59101) | Miscanthus rhizosphere microbial communities from Kellogg Biological Station, MSU, sample Rhizosphere Soil Replicate 2: eDNA_1 v2... | ecosystem: Host-associated > Plants > Roots >...
GCTGATGAAGTTGGATTGGATGTTTTTGGCTTAGGTGAACACCACAGGCCAGATTATGCCGTGTCGGCTCCTGAAATAGTTTTGGCTGCAGCGGCAAGTATTACCAAAAACATTAAACTGATGAGTACGGTAACTGTTTTGAGCTCGGCTGAGCCAGTAAAAGTATATCAGGATTTTTCTACTATTGATTTGATCTCCAACGGTAGGGCTGAAATTGGTGTAGGTCGTGGTAGTTTCATTGAATCCTTTCCGCTATTTGGTTACGATTTGAAGAACTATAATCAGTTATTTGAGGAGAAACTAGACTTGTTGCTAAGTATCAATAACAATGAAGTGGTAAGCTGGTCTGGCGAGCTTAGAGCACCAATGGTGAATCAAATGGTTTTGCCAAGAGCGCTGAACAATGGTAAGCTACCTATATGGATTGCCGTTGGAGGAACACCTGAGTCTGTTTTAAGAGCTGCAAAATTAGGTTTGCCTTTAATCGTAGCTATAATAGGGGGTATGCCAAGTCAGTTTCAACCTTTAATCGAATTCTATAAACAGCAATATGTTCAGCATGGGCATGATATTAGTAAAATGCAGATTGGAATACATTCGCATAGTTTTGTAAGTGATGCTGAAGCAGATCTGGACAAATATTATTTTAACTATGCTGCGCAAATGGATAGGATTGGAGCGACCAGGGGTTGGGCTCCTTATACTAAAGCTCAATATAACGGAGGAAGAAGCAAAGAGGGGGCTTTATTTATTGGTGAACCGGCTGCAGTAGTAGATAAAATCTTGTACATGCATGAATTGTTTGGCATAACCCGATTTATAGGTCATATGGATGTTGGGGATCCTTCGCATAAAGAAATGATGAAGGCAATAGAGCTTTTTGGAACTAAAATAGCCCCTGAAGTGAGAGCGGTAGTAAATGCCGAATAACTTTAGGACTATATCCAGAGGTTGATTAATATGTTCAAAAATTATCTTCAGAATAGGAAATCACGTAAATTGCGCAAAAATGAATTATGAGCACAATAAATGTTATTCCGGAATACAAAGATTTTAATGAATTTTATACTCAGGCTGTTCTTCCTTACAAAGAAAAAAATCCAACTGACATTAGGTTAGATGGAAAAATGCTAGGGAGTACAAGGAATGTGTCGGCTTATTTTTGGTATTTGAATAAAAAATGGGAAGTCGCTGCAGATACCCATATCGATCGATTGAAATTAGCTTTTGAAGCGTGTAAAGCAAGCGACGAACCTTTCAAAATAAAGCATACAAGAGATAAAAAAGGAGAGTATTTAGTGATTAAAGGGCAGCCTTTAAGAGATAAGAAGTTTTATGTTTACAGTGCAGGAAAAAAATAATCACGCTGTAGCATAGGCGTTTGAAAAAAGGGTGAAACATTTTTAAATGTTTCACCCTTTTTGTTAATGTACCGCATGTGTATTCAGCGCAAATGGCGTTTTGAATACCGGTGTAAAATGGGTATATTAGGTAATAGTCTTATTCCTCTCAAATGAAAGCTCAGTTAATCTATCTGTTCGTTTTCTTTGTAGGCTCTTTTACAGCGCATGCGGATGTTTTTGTGGTAACGAGTAATAATGATAGCGGCCCTGGGACGCTACGTGAAGCACTTACTCTAGCCGCTGCAAATGGAATCCTTGTCACCGATAATATTAATTTTAATTTACCTGGCGATACGGAGACCGATAGAACTATTTTACTTCAAAGTGAATTGCCTTTAATTAGTGGCCATGTTATTCTTGATGCCAGAACCCAGCCTGGTCCGAATTTAGGTAATGGAGAGGCCAAAATTATGATTAAAGCGAATCGATTAGTCTACCAATCGTCTTCGTATGCCTTCGGCTGCTTCAATATAGTCAGTGTTACCGACGTAGAAATTTATGGTTTCGCTTTTGATCAATTTATAGATTTAAAAGTAACAACAAATCCAAATGGCCAATCGGCTGAAGGTAAGGCTATTTATGTTGTGGAAAGCAGTAGGATAACAATTGGCGGTCCGGGTAAAGGGAATGTTTTCATAGATAATGGTCTCAGTTTACATGTATCAGCTGATCAGAATAACCAAAATAGAAATGTTAATATTAAAGTACAAGCAAACTGGTTTGGGCTTAACCTCGATGGATCAGAATCAAGTAATAGTAAAAGCTGGTATGCAAGTATTCTAGCAGATGATCTGGAATTTGGAGGACCCGATCGAACCTACGGTAATGTTCTTGGCGGGTATGCTGTATCGGGCGTATCTATTAAGGGAAGTAATGTTAAAGTCCGGTCTAATTGGTTCGGATATCTAGGTGACAAAAGTCCGGGGATTCGGGGCGTAGGCGTTTCATTAGAAATTACAAATGGTGAATTTACAGATAATCTAGCCAATCGATTTGGAATTGAAATAGGTGGGAAAAACGTAAGCATATTGCGGAATAAAGAATTCTCCATTCCGATACAAATTCTAAATCCAGGTATACGCCTTAATAATGCCGAGAACATTGAAATTGGGAACGATAATATTTCTGATGTAAATGAGTTCCTGCCAAGGGACTATGGACCATTTTTTAATTTTGGCAGCAAGAATGTAGAAGTAAGAAAAAATATTATTCATTGTACTCAGTTTGCCTACAGTATCAGGGATGGAGTTGATGTTAAAATCCAGGTACTCATAAATAATGATGCTGAATATTCAGGTATAGCAACCCCAAACTCTGAGGTTTATATTTATAATGATAATTCTGATTGTCCTTCTTGTAGTCCATTGCAGTTTTATGGAAAAGTGACTGCTGATGCTACAGGTAAGTGGGGCATAACAGGCGATTTCAGGAACAATAGATTTATTGCGAATACCACATTAACTAATACTTCGAGTGAATTTTCCCAACCGCGGATTTTAAATGGGAATAGTAGTGTCTGGTACATAAAAACTGATCCCTCCTGCGGCGGAAGTAATGGAAAACTTGAATTAGCAAATCCCCTTAATCTGTTAAAGGTAGAATGGTATAATTCTAATGATGAAAAGGTTGGGGAAGGCCTGAGTATTGAAAATTTGCCTCCTGGAGAATACTACGCAAAGGGGTACAATGGCAAGTGTTATGCCTTATCGCCTTCTAAGGTGACTTTATTTAATGCGGAGCCAGAGTTTATAACCACTAACTTAAAAATTCAACAGCCTGGATGCGATAAAAATAATGGCTATATCAAAGGGCTGTCCATTTCTGGGGGAGGTACTGCCAGCTACAAATGGGTGGACGGAAATAGCCAGATTTTACCCACTGGGAATTTAGACTTGAACAATGTTGGACCCGGCAGTTATACTTTAGTGGTCACCATGCAGGGAAATTGTACAAAATCTTACGGGCCGATTGTTTTAGAAAATACGATTGGCCCTGGCATTAACCGTACCGATGCAATAATTAAGCATGCGAATTGTGATAATGCTGATGGTGGCATAACCGGAGTTACAGTAACAGGGTTTGGGAATGTTCAAATTGCCTGGAAAGATGAAAGGGATGTAGTCGTTGCTCAAACGGCTGATTTAACAAATGTAAAGGCGGGCAAGTATACTTTGGAAGTTAAAGATGAAAGCGCTTGCGAAATCCTTAGTTCTTTATTTGAAATTCCAGCTGAAAATACGATTGGTTTTGATGAGCGGTCGGTTTACATAACCAAAACTACCTGTGAGAACACCAACGGATCAATAACGGGAATAAAAAGTATTGGTATTGGCACTGTAAAATGGTTAAATGAAAATAATGTTGAAGTTGGTGAAAGTCTCGATTTAATTCAAGTACCATCAGGAAAGTACAAAATGGTTATTTCCAATGCGTATTGCACAAAAACAAGTTCGGTTTTTACGATTGAAAGATTTTCACTCCCGGCTCCTGAGGTTTTACCAGTTCAGATATGTGCAGCTGGTAGAGCCACAATTGTTCCGAATCGAATGGATGAGGGCAGATTTTTACTGTACCCGAGTTTGACAGCGACACAGCCAATAGCTACTACAAAAGATATTTTCAATATTCAAGTGAGTAAAACTGAGACTTATTTTGTGAGCTACGCCAATGGGATTTGTGAAAGTGTGAGAGTGCCTGTATTAGTAGAAATTGTGGAGAATTCTTTAAGCGTAGCGAATGCTTTCAGTCCGAATAATGATGGAGTTAATGATACCTGGAGGATTAATGGCTTAAGGAATTACCCGGAATTTGTACTTAAAATATTTAGTAGAAATGGTCGGAAGGTTTTCACCTCCCGAGATCCTGATTTTGCATTTGATGGGACGTACAGTTCGGTAGCGCTACCAGTAGGGGTCTATTACTATGTATTAAACCTAAGAGCGGGTTGCTCGACAATTAGTGGTAGTGTAACGCTAATAAGGTAAAATTGAACAAATCGTATATATTTGCTGTATGTCATCACATCATATCATCAGAGAGAAACAAGAACCGGCGCTTTACATCCATCAATTGGGTGCTTTTAATGAAGAGTACTTAGGGCAGCTATTAGAGTGGAGTCCTACCTTGATCGTTAATGATTCGGTTTACGAAAAGGCAATCAGTATGGGTTTAAAGGTTGATGCCGTAGTGAATTCTTCCGGTGACCATACGTTTCAGGAAAATACTAAAATAATTGAGGTTAAAACAGAAGATCTTGATGCGGTGTTAGACTTTTTGATTGCTGAGGATTATCAGGCCGTTAATGTAATTGATACAACCAGTAATTTAAGGGAGTTGGGTAGCTACATTGCCGAAATTAATATTGTGGTATTCACCGACACGGAGAAGGCGTATGCTATTAAATCCGGATTTAACGTTTGGAAACCTAAAGGGAGTATATTCAAAATTGAGGTACTGTCGTACTTCGAAACCAGTAACCTGAGACAGGAAGAGAATGGTGATTTTGTGGTCGTAAATGATGGTTTTGTTGAGTTTAAGTTTACAACGGAGTACTTATTTATCAGTGAGGTATTATGATTCTTTTGAGAAAAGGCAAAGAAGAAGATATTGAGAGCATCCAGCAGCTGGCGAGCAAGACCTGGCCNGAGGCATATGGTNATATCATNAGTGCGGAGCANATCAGCTATATGCTGGAAAAGATGTATAACCGTGGTGAGCTGCTTTCGCAGTTAAAGCAGGGCTATACCTTTTTAATNGCCGAAGAGGATGATGTTGACCTTGGCTTTGCTGCCTTTTCTGTAATAGCAGAACCCCATGTTTATAAGTTGCACAAGCTATATGTACTTCCTGAAGCGCATGGCAAAGGGCTCGGTAGGCTATTAATTAATGAAGTGATGGATCTAATCAGGGAGGCTGGTGGAAAGTCCGTTGAGCTCAATGTAAATAGGGAAAATAATGCCGTTGCGTTTTATAAAAAGATCGGCTTTAAAATAAAAGGAACCGTTGACCTTGATATCGGTAACGGTTTCCTTATGAATGACTATGTGATGGAGATGGCGCTTTAATCGTGCTGTTCTACCAATCTTGGAATCCTTGAGGGCGTATCAGATCCGTTGATAATACTTGTAGCACTAATCGCAATAGCTTTAATCGTGGCTAATATATTAGCCGTATCCAGGGTGCTGTATTCATCTTTTTCCGTATGATAAAACTGATCTGTATCGATTTGATCTGTACTGATGGTATGAGCTGGAACACCTAACGCAGCAAGGGTTGCATTGTCACTTCTGTAGAACAGGTTCTGTTTGATGTATGGGTCAGGATGAAAAGTAAAAGGCGTACCGTTTAGATTTTTTTGAAGGATCTTACCAAAGTCGGATTTGTCATAGCCCGTAATAAAAGCGGTATTCTTACCAAATTTGCTTTCTTTTCCAATCATTTCAATGTTAAACATCGCCACTACATCATCCGGGTTTAGTTTCTTAGAGAAATGTCTTGAGCCAAAACCTCCGATTTCTTCGGCAGTAAAGGCTACAAAAACCAGGGTGCGTTCATTGTTGTTTAAGGCTTTGTAGTACTTTGCCAATGCAATCATTGCGGTAATCCCTGAAGCATCGTCATCGGCGCCGTTGGCGATACTATCTTGCTGACCGTCCTTTACCTTGATTATGCCCAGATGGTCGTAATGTCCGGAAATTACGACCAGTTCTTTTGCTTTAGACTTGCCAGGGATGATACCAGCAACGTTAAACAGCGGTTTCCCTTTTAATTCGAAACTTTGTCTGAATCCGGCTTCTCCTTCCAGGGGCAGAAGGCCAATGCTTTTAAACTCTGACTCGATAAACTGAGCTGCCTTTTCAATGCCCGGACTAAATGTCGCTCTGCCTTCCATTTCATCGCTGCTAAGGGTTTTTATCAGCCCGTCCACATATTTCGCTGTTATGATTTTATTGATGTCCTGTGCCCATGAAAACTGGGTAAACAGCAAGGCTAATAAAGTGTAAAAGGTTTTTTTCATCAGTATGTATTTGTTTTTTATCTATTATGCTTTTATTCGTATAGTTGGTTTTTTCGTCGTTCAATCTCGGTGGATACCCGTGTGTCGTGCACGCCATCTATGGCAGATACTTCAAAATCTTTGTCTTTGTCCGATTCATACTCCTGGGCGATCTCCATATTTTCTACTGAATTGTCGTACGGCCCTCTACTGCTCATCAATTTTACGAAAACAGGTAGACATTCAAAAAAAATAAACAATAATCCTATAAATGTTACAGCAAGGTAGGTGCTCGTATCTCTGGTGCCATCCCGGTTAAAACTGAGTTGGCCCAGTGCCCAGTTTCGGTCTGCGAAGCCTGCGATATTAGCCAGGCTATCCAATTGTTTCCCTGTATATAGTTTTTCGGTCATCAGGCCATCAAATTGCTTACGTCCATCTATAAACTTTTCCAGTGTACGAACATCAGCCGTTAAGGTGTCCAGATCCTGTTCCCTTTGTTTTAACTCTGCCTCTTTTCTTTTGGCATAGGGGCCATAACCCATTACGCCCGAAGTTTCGGTGGTTTTATTACCGAATATTTCAAAGTTCAGTTTCTGCCGGTCTGTCTTGATAGCGCTGGCCATGGAGTCTCTTCGAGCTTTAGCGTCGTTGAGTTTGCCCATTTCTATGGCGTATTTATTTTCGAAGGCTGCATTCAGGGTGTCGATATTTGAACGCTGATTGTTGAGGTAGCTTACTTTTAAGCGTTCTTTGATCTCTTTGTCGAATATTTTAAGCTCCAGCGGACGGGAGATTACAATCCCAATCATGATGGCCAGTAAGATTCGTGGAGTAGCCTGCAGGATTTGCTTGTTCGTAGTGGCGCTTTTGTTGATGCTGGATACGATATATCTATCCATATTAAAAATAGCCAGGCCCCATATGATGCCAAAAAACAGGGCAAAGAACACAGCTCCCTCAGCCCCTTTAAAAACAAAATACATGGCATAGCCGCCTGATAGGGCTGCAAATAGCCCGGTAAAGAATATCGTGGCACCGATGCCTATGTACTTGTTGTGTTCTGTTGGGTGCTTCTCCAGTGTTGGGATGTGCACACCGGAACAAAACCAGAAGAAACGGGATATTGCATTCATGATGTAGTCAATTTAGTAAAGGGTTGACTATTAAACGCTCGGGATATTAAGTTGTTACAGAATTTTGTGTTTTGTGAGCGTTATAATTGCCACATTTTTGTATCATTTATTGCTAGATTCTCAGGATGACGACCGATTTAATTATCTTTGAAAAAATCGAAAAAATATGATAAAAGAAATAACCGTTCAGGAACTTAAAGAGAAACTCGACAATAATGAAGATTTTCAGTTGATCGATGTAAGAGAAACATTTGAATATGAAACTTCAAATCTTAATGGACTGAATATTCCTTTGGGAGGTATTTTAATCGAGGCTGATCAGATTTCTCAAGATAAGCAGGTGATTATTCACTGCAGAAGTGGTAAAAGAAGCGCTGTTGCAGTAATGCAATTGGAGCAACAGTTGGGCATGACTAATTTATATAATTTAAAAGGCGGTATCCTTGCATGGCAAGAGGCTTTTGATTCGAATATGCCTGTTTACTAAGTATGGGAAAGAAAATTGCATTAAACGTTTTTTATAACCTGGGAATCATCCTTTCTGTATTTGGGATGATATGGGGTTATAACAACAAAAACTATATGGCAATAGTCCTATTTGTTGTTACTGCTGCATTTTTCCTTTATTTAAAGATACAGTTGGTAAAGGAAATGCGTAATTCGCTTAAAAACCGGAAGTAAATAGCGAGGGGTCTATCCCTTCAAGTCCTAACCCTGGCAGCTGATTTAGCTGGTATTTGCCGTCTCTCATTTGAGGCGCGGTAAAGGGATTGTTTTTGGTAAGCCATGGGCCGTCCAGGTCGGCCCAGTCGCACAACGGCGCTAAAGCCATTCCAGCCTGTGTAGCACAAGACGTCTCACTCATACAGCCAATCAGTACTTTCATACCTAAGGATCTTGCTTTAAGAATCATTTGATGTGCTTCGTACATTCCGCCACTTTTCATTAGCTTGATATTGATGCCGTGGTAGGCACCTTTTAAACCATCTAAATCGGCTAAACGTTGCACAGCTTCGTCGGCTATGATGGGGATGGGGCTCCGGCCGGTAAGCCATGCATTGCCATCTAAATCGGCTTTGTCCATAGGCTGCTCTACCAATTGTACCCCTTGATCATGTAACCAATAAATCATTTCAATGGCCTGTTTTCTACTTGTCCATCCTTGGTTGGCATCTACATATAGTGGTAAATCACTGGCGCTCCTTATTGTATTGATGAGCTCCTTGTCATTATCCCTGCCCAGTTTAACTTTCAAAACTTTAAAACCTTTTGCATCTGCCACCTTTTCTCTGATCACTTCGGGACTGTCTATGCCAATAGTGTACGATGTAAGCGGCATTTTTGAAGGATCCGCGCCATAAATTTCATAACAAGGTTTGTTAAGTAGTTTTCCATTGATGTCATTCAGTGCAATATCAATGGCGGCCTTAATAGCAGGATGACCTTTTTCGATACTATCCAGGTAAGTCTTGATCTCCTCAAAATTAAAAGGATGAACAAATCGCTGCCAGTCTACTTTCTTTAAAAAAGCAACAGCCGTTTCTACACTTTCGCCCATGTAAGGTACCATCGAGGCCTCGCCATAGCCGTAGACATTCTCAGCACGCTCAACGTTCCCTGTATTTTCCTGTGTTAGCCTGATGAGCATCACAGGAGTGCTGGTACGTGTGAACTTAGCTATAGAAAAGGGGTGTTTTAGTTCAAGGTTATAGGCGGTATAAGCAATCTTCATGGTAGAAAAGCTTTTGGTAATTTAAAAGTTATAAAAGTTGTAGCAAAAGCGAATGTAAAAATAATATGCCTAATATTGTGCCCAGTATGAATAGCACGATATACCAACCCTTTAAAAACTTCGATTTCAAATACAAGAACTGCTTTTTAAGTGGAGATACTTTTGAGTCGCCGATTGAAGAAATTAATATATTACCGACATGGTTACTTAAGGTGGCAAACTTTAGTGGCGAAGAGCAGATTAAGCTCCTTGACGAGAGTGTGAGGTCGTACAATACTTTAAAAGTGCCTTGCAGTACTGAAGTTAAAACGAGTTTTATTGAGCCTTTAGAAGCTAAAATCGCTGCGGCTTTTGCCAAAGGCTATGAGGGGGTATCTGAACTGGATGAGGCTGATCTTTTTAAATGGATTGGTAAGTTTATGTACAGCCTGATTTATATTGAAATGAATGTTGCGGTGCGTTTACAACAGCTAAGTGCTGATGGTGTAAACATGTCGCAAGGCCTGATGCACAAGTTTGGCAACCTGAATACCATGGTTCAAAGTATTTACCGTGAGGTAGTGTTTGAGGATTTTACACCATGGTCTATTGTTGTAGTTCCATTGGAAGACAAGGAAACTCCTTTTAGTTTCAGAGATGAGATCAATACCCTTACTTTTTCATTAAAACTTAAAGATTTCGGAATCGTAGCCTGTTTACAGGACAATGGTACCAACAAAAAATATCACCAGGAACTGCTTGAGCAGATTAGTCATACCGCTTTGTCGGCACCACAGTTTGAAGAGCTTTGTGCAAGATTCTTCTATTCAGCTTACTTGTTTAACCGTTTGCCTGAATATGCTATTATGCCTGTGGAAGGGGCCGTGTATATCGATGCAATGCCACTAAAGGGGACGTTAAATAAGCCTTTGTTTGATCATTGGCAGCATAAAACCTATGCCCAGGTTTTGCAGGATTTCTGGAAACCATGGGGACATACCTTGTTCGAAATCATTAAAGACCCGACTAACCCAATCAGCTATTTTACGCCTCCCTCACTGCCAGAAACCAATTAACCGATTTTGGCCAGTAATTGCCCAAGGAAATGAGGGATTGCTCCCGGAACAATGATTACAGTAATGATCAATCCGCTTAGCGCACCAAAAAAGTGGGCATCATGGTTAATGTTGTCCCTGGATTGTTTTGAAGCATAAACGCAGTAAATAAGGTATAATGGACCAAAGATGATAGCCCAGATAGGAATAGGTATCGGGAATATGATCATGGAAGAAAATGGCTGGAATAAAATATAGCTAAACAGCACGGCGCTAATTGCTCCGGAGGCGCCTAAACTATTATACCACATGTCGTTTTTGTGTTTAATTACTGATGGTATATCACTTAATATCAGGCCTAAAATATAAATTATTCCAAACTGCCATGAACCAATCATTGCTTCGAGCTGAAAAGCAAAGAAGTAAAAGGTCATCATGTTAAATATCAAATGCATCCAGTCGGCATGAATTAAGCCACTGGTGAATAATGTATACAGTTTATGTTTTCTCGAAACGCTATAAGGGTGTAGCATAAATTTACCATAAAGCTCATTGTTGCTAAAAGCGTAAATGCTGGTTATNATGGTTAACAGGAAGATAATTGAGGCAACAGGGGTATGATTTAAATATTCCATTATGATTGATTTCCGATTAATATAGTGTTTTTGTNGANANNCCGACTTGTCCGAAATGATATTTTAAGCCAACNGAGAAGTAAGTATAGATGTCGGGCTTGCCGGTTTTAAACCTAATTGACGAGTCGTCGTATCCATCCAATCCTTCACCAAGCGTAATATTCGTTTGGTAATTAAAGTTCAGGCCGTATCGGTAATATCCCGATTGGTTCATGAAATTAAATGTGATGCCGAGGTTTAAAGGAACCAGGAGATCTTTAGAGGTGTCTTTTCCCGGAAATTGGGCTCCTGTAAGATCATCGAAATTTTCTCTTGCTACAAAGCGCATTTTGTTCATTACTATCCCTGCACCAGCGCCGGCATATAAACCTTTGATAGCATTGGTAAATCCGCTGCGTTGGTAATCAATTAGGCCGCCCAGATAAAGCTTGCCGTTAAGGGTGAGGGCTTTGTAGCTATTGATGAATTGACGTCCATAAGGATCGATATGGATATCGCCACCGTTGATTTCGCCTACCTGACCTTCTGCACCCAGACTAATAAAGGGGGTAAGGTGGTAATCAAGAGTACCGTAGCCGGCTAAGCCAAAATCATGTTTAGGAACCTCGGTAAATGATTGCGTTATTCCTACTCCAGCACCCACGACTACTTTATAAAAATTGGATTGGGCGTTAACATTTAAACAAAGTAAGAGCGATAGGAACGATGTTAAAATTGATTTCAAGTTATCTTAAATTTAAGTATGTAGGCAAAACTATAATCTTTATATAACTTTGTGGTTTTATAAGATTATGCTAAAATATATAAATAAAAACAAATCCCTTCAAAACAGGTTCACAAAATACGTGCAGATCGATACACAGTCAGATCCGAAATCACCCACGATTCCTTCAACTGAAAAACAAAAAAACTTAGGTAAGGTATTGGTAGAGGAGTTGCTGGAAATGGGCGTTGCTGATGCGCATTTGGATGAGTATGGTTACGTTTATGCAACTATTCCTTCTAATACAGATAAGCAGGTTCCTGTAATTTGTTTCTGCTCGCACATGGATACGTCTCCTGATTGCAGTGGTTACAATGTGAAACCGATTATTCACGAAAACTATCAGGGTCAGGATCTGGTACTGCCTGATGATAATTCTGTGGTACTAAAAATGAACGAGCATACTGATTTGAAAGATCAGATTGGTAATGATATAATCACTGCGAGTGGTACTACTTTGCTTGGTGCTGATAATAAAGCCGGTCTTGCAGAGATTATGGAAGCTGCTGCGTTTTTAATGCAGAACCCTGAATTTAAGCATGGTACTATTAAAATCTTGTTTACTCCAGACGAAGAAATTGGTCGTGGCGTTGATAAGGTGGACATGGAGAAGTTGGGTGCTGATTTTGGTTATACGATTGACGGTGAAACACTGGGCTCTATTGAAGATGAAACGTTCTCTGCTGACGGAGCGGTATTGACCATTAAAGGGGTAAGTGCGCACCCGGGCTTTGCTAAAGGCAAAATGGAAAGTGCGATTAAAATATTGTCGGATGTGATTAGTTCATTACCTGCGGATTGTCTTTCTCCTGAATCAACAGAGTTGAAAGAAGGGTTTATTCACCCTGTTACCATTAGTGGTAATGTAGAGCAGGCGGAAGCTCGTTTTATCCTTCGTGCATTTAATGATGAGGAATTGACAGCGAATGGCGAATTATTGGATGCTACGGTACAGAATATTATTGAAGATTTCCCTAATTCAACTTATGAATTAAAGATTACCGAGCAGTACCGCAATATGAAACAGGTGTTGGATAAGCATCCTCAGATTATTGAGTTTGGTATTGAAGCGATAAAACGTGCCGGAATTACACCTAAGCAACAAAGTATCAGAGGTGGCACCGATGGTTCAAGATTGTCGTTTATGGGCTTGCCTTGTCCTAATATTTTTGCCGGAGAGCATGCTTTCCATGGTAAACAGGAATGGGCTTCTGTACAGGATATGGAGAAAGCGGTTGAAACAATCGTTAATATCGCTGCGATCTGGGAAGAACGCGCATAACAATTCGAAAGACTAATGCGTGTTAATCAACACGCGTTAGTCTTGCTAAATATTGGTCGGAATCATCTTCGAAAATAACCTCTGCGTTCCAACCGGTAGCATTTGCAATATCAATTAACGTCTTCTGGTCTACATAGATCCATTTGAACCAGTTTCCTTTTACACTTTTGTATTCGTACCTAAAACTTACTTCACCAAAATAACCATGCTCAGGGAAGGGTATTTCCAGATATAAATAAGAAAGGTCAGAGCTATCGAAAACTAACTGCCCATCCTTATTGATTAAGTCTTTTACTTGTTTCAAAAAGGCTTTCAATCCGGGAATCGAACCGGTAAGACCGATCCCGTTCATCATAAACAACAGGGTGTCATATTTTTTATCGCCTTCTGGTATATTGTATTTAAGAATATTCCCTTCTATTGCTTGTTTCAGGCCGCGTTGTTTCATGATGGTTACCGCTGCTGCGGATATGTCCATGCCGGTGATGTCAAACCCTCTTTTTTGTAATACTAAGGCGTGGCTACCTACACCTGCGCCTACATCCAGCACCTTGCCTTTACATAGGTCAAGCGCTTTTAGCTCCAGTTCGGGCATTTCTTTTTCGTCCCTGAAGTAAATGTCGACTGGCATTTCCTCTGGTTCGTCGTATGAATTGTGGACCCATAGGGTTTCTGCCGGTGGTTTTATAAACTGATCTTTTAAAGCTTCTCCGAAAACATCCATGTTGCAAAGATAGGAAAAGAGATGCTTTTACAGCTCGAATTCCTGGTGATATTCGGGGATAACTACATTTTCAAAACCTGCATTCCGTACCTTTACGGCAAAATTTTGCTGTACATCGTAGTCGCCATGTACTAAAAATACTTGCTTTACTTTTGCAGGATTCTGCACAGACAAGAATTGTAAAAGGTCCTCATAATCACCATGTGCGCTCATTGATTTAATCGACCTGATTTCTGCTATAACATCATAATTTTGTCTGAAAAACCAGACTTGTTTTTGTCCTGCCATTAAACGTCCTGCTAAGGAGCCCGGGCTGGCATATCCTACCATTAGAATGGTATTCCTTTGATCGCCAATGTTATTTTTGATGTGATGTCTGACCCTTCCACCCTCAGCCATTCCTGATGACGAAATGATTACGCAAGGCTGCGGGTCATTGTTTAACGCTTTGGATTCTTCAACACTTTCAATAAACCTGAGCCCTTTAAAGCTAAAGATATCATGATCCACTTTTTGTATTTCTTTTACGCCGTAGTTATAAACCTCAGGATGGTTTTTTAATACTTGTGTCGCTTCCAGCGAGAGGGGGCTGTCCACATAGTAAGGAATGTTTGGGAGTTCGCCTTTTAACTCAAGGGAATTTAAGGCATAAAGTAGTTCCTGGGTGCGTCCAACGCTAAACGCAGGAATAATTACTTTGCCTTTTTTGTCTACGCAGGTGTGCCTGATGACCTCGGCTAGCGTGCTTTCGATTGGGGCAAGTTCGGTGTGTAAGGAATCACCATAGGTGGATTCCATGATGATGTAATCTGCCTGCGGAAATTTTTGAGGACTTTTAAGTAGCAGGTCGCCATATCTGCCTACATCTCCGCTAAAGGTGATTCGGGTTTCTTTGCCATTTTCGTTGATTTGTAAATGGACGGCGGCGCTGCCTACAATATGGCCGGCGTCGGTAAACTCGACGGCAATATCAGGACTTATATTAAAAATATGATCGTAAGGGTAGGTTTTAAACAGACTAAGGGCTTTTTCAACGTCTTTATCAGTATAAAGAGGAACTTCCGGTTCGTCAGCTGGTCTGATTTTTCGGTTTGCATATTCGGCATCCTGCATTTGTATTTTAGCCGAATCAAGTAAGAGGATTTCGGCTAGGTCTCGGGTTGCAGGGGTACAAAAAATAGGGCCTCTAAAGCCTTCAGCTACTAAACGGGGCAACAGTCCGCAATGATCTATATGGGCGTGCGACAAAATGAAGTAATTAACATTTATCGGCTTAAATCCAAAAGACTCGTTTAAACTTTCGGTAATGTCGCCCATTCCCTGGAACATGCCGCAGTCTAACAAAATCTGCGTGCCGTTGTTTAATGTGATGAGGTGTTTACTACCTGTTACAGCACGCGCTGCCCCATGAAAAGCTATCTTCATTTAATAAAATTAGACTCTTACTTTAGCTATAGTTTCTTTTACCTGATCGGTTACGTCTGCCAGTTTTTCTTTTGAAGCATCTAATAAGTCGCAAAACCAATCCGTCATTTTATCTTTTACCTCACCGCCTTTGTCTGTTGATAATATTAATGCCACGGCTGCTCCTAAAGCAGCTCCTGCTAGTACGCCTGCAATTATTTTAGTTTCTTTCTTCATGGTAATTTTTGTTAAGTGATAAAATTAAGATCAGGTGTTTGTATTCCTGATAGGTAAACTAATGTTGAATTAACAAAAAAAGGGCCGAAATAGTTTTGGACTGCCCCCAAAAGTTTAGACAAATTTAGTTATTAGATTTGTTATAATGAGCTCGATATTCTATCGGGCTCATTCCATTTAAATTCAATTTGATTCTTTCGTTATTATAGTAACATATAT
>Ga0065714_10064916_pt1 | contig 15551 bp, 12 predicted proteins | sample MisRhiReplicate2_FD_59101 | JGI IMG/M metagenome (GOLD analysis project Ga0065714, IMG submission 59101) | Miscanthus rhizosphere microbial communities from Kellogg Biological Station, MSU, sample Rhizosphere Soil Replicate 2: eDNA_1 v2... | ecosystem: Host-associated > Plants > Roots >...
GATGCAGGCGCCTCGTCTTCTCAGAGACCGCGCCGTCTTCATCGCGGGCAAGCCTTGCTCCCACAGATAAATCCCCTCGCCACAGGGTGTTGTACTGAGCTGATTATTGGTTAACTGTCTGGCTACGGGCGCCAGCCCCTCCCCTTGATCAACAGCGACCCCCTCCATGCACACCCTCGCCCAACTACGCGCCGGCCAGCTCTCCGGCATTACCCGGCTGGACCTGGCCTGCGGCTTGACGGAATTTCCCCGGGAAATCTTCGACCTGGCCGATTCCCTCGAAATTCTCAACCTCAGCGGCAATCAGTTGGACACGCTGCCCGACGACCTGCATCGGCTGACTCGCCTGCGCGTGCTGTTCTGCTCGGACAACCGCTTCACAGAACTGCCCGAATGCCTGGGCCGTTGCAGCGCCTTGACCATGGTCGGTTTCAAGGCCAACCGCATCACGCACGTCACGGGCGCCGCATTGCCGCCACTGCTGCGCTGGCTGATCCTGACCGACAACTGCGTCAGCCAATTGCCGGATGAACTGGGCCAACGCCCCTATCTGCAAAAACTGATGCTGGCCGGCAACCGTTTGCAGCAGTTGCCGGCGAGCCTGGGCCTGTGTCATCGCCTCGAACTGCTACGCATCGCCGCCAACCAACTGAGCGAACTGCCGCAATGGCTGCTCACGTTGCCGAGTCTCAGTTGGCTGGCCTACGCCGGCAACCCGCTGGAAGCCCAGGCAGAGGCGGCGGCCCTGAATACCACGACGCCTATCGACTGGTCGCATCTGGAACTGCAGCAACAACTGGGCGAAGGCGCGTCGGGGGTGATTCATCAAGCGCTCTGGCAGGCGCCCGGCCAGGTGGCACGAAAGGTCGCAGTGAAGCTGTACAAAGGGCAGATGACCAGCGATGGCTCGCCCCTGCATGAGATGCATGCCTGCATCACTGCCGGTCGACACCCGAACCTGATTGAGGTGTTGGGCCAGGTTGCCGGGCACCCCGAGCAACAGGCCGGGCTGGTGATGGCGCTGATCGAACCCAGCTACCGTAACCTCGCCGGACTGCCGAGCCTGGCGTCGTGCAGCCGCGACGTCTATGCCGATGAACTGCGCCTGAGCGCTCCGGCGGCCCTGCGCATCGCCCATGGCATCGCCTCGGTGGCGGCGCACCTGCACCGCCAGGGCATCACCCACGGGGATCTCTACGGGCACAATATTCTGTGCGATGACCAGGGCGATTGTCTGCTGGGGGATTTTGGCGCGGCGTCGTTCCACGCCACCACGGACAACGTGCAAACCCGCGCACTGCAACGCATCGAAGTGCGGGCCTTCGGGATTTTGCTGGGGGAATTGCTGGCGCGGATCGAACCGGGGCTCAGCGCTGAGGAGCTTGCAGGGTTGCAGGATCTGCAGGTGCGCTGCTGTCAGTCAGATGTACTGGCGCGGCCGGGGTTCGATGAGATTGAAAGGTTGCTGAGCGACTTCAAACACATCGACTAAACCAGCCCCCCAAACTAACAAACACACTACTTATTGTGGCGAGGGGATTTATCTGTGGGAGCAAGGCTTGCCCGCGATGCGGACACCTCGTTTTCTCAGAGACCGCGTCGTCTTCATCGCGGGCAAGCCTTGCTCCCACAGAGTGAACCGCACCCTGGGATAAATTCCCTCGTCACAGGGGTGTACTGCTTAACCGGCCAACCCGACAAACATGTCCTGCACGTCATCGTGGTTGTCGAGGCCTTCGAGGAAGGCTTCGACTTCAGCCATCTGCTCGTCGGTCAGGCCACTGACCGGGTTTTTCGGCTGGTAGCCCAGCTTGGCCGACAACACGGTGAAGCCCTGCTCCGGCAAGGCCTTCTGGACGGCATCGAGATCGGCAGGATCGGTGAGGAACAAAGTCGCACCCTCTTCGCCCGGCTCGAAATCCTGGGCACCGGCCTCGATGGCGGCCATTTCCGGATCGGCGTCCGGGCTGTCCGGCGCGGCTTCGATCATGCCGACATGGTTGAAGTCCCACGCCACCGAACCCGAGGCGCCGAGTTGGCCCTTGCGGAACGCGACGCGAATTTCGGCAACGGTACGGTTGATGTTATCGGTCACGCATTCAACGATCAGCGGTACCTGGTGCGGTGCGAACCCTTCGTAGGTGACGCGGTGGTATTGCACGGTTTCACCGAGCTGGCCAGAACCTTTCTTGATCGCACGTTCCAGGGTCTCGCGGGGCATCGAGGCCTTCTTCGCCTGTTCGACCACCAGTCGCAAGTGCGCGTTGGTAGCGGTATCAGCGCCGTTGCGTGCGGCAATGGTGATTTCCTTCACCAATTTGCCGAAGATCTTGCCCTTGGCGTTGGCAGCCGCTTCTTTGTGTTTAACCTTCCACTGTGCGCCCATTACTCACTCTCTTGTCTGACGCGCCGAGACATCTGCCGGCCGGCGCTGTGGCGCAAGTTTATACGGCCTAAACCGGCTGATCGACCAAAAAATTCACCCCGCCGGATCGACATTTTCACAGCGTGTTGTAGGGCATTTCTGAAATAGCGACTCACAAGCACCGTTTCCCCCCGCAGTTTCGTACCCTCTGCGCCTCTCTTCCCGCCAGTAGGAGCTGCGATGCGCAACGACACGGAAAGTCCCTTCAGCCTGACGCTCACGCAAAGCGACTTGCAACTGCAAGTCTTGCGGTTCAATGGCCGCGAAGCCCTCAACCAGCCATACCGCTTTGACCTCGAACTGATCGGCCTGGCCCCGCCGATAGATCCTGAGCTGATCTTGGGGCATCCGGCTTTCCTGCGCCTTGACGGCGAATCGGGCGTCCATGGGATTGTCCACAGCGTCAGCCTGAGTACCCTGGCGCCGCGGCGCATCGGCTATCGCCTGACGTTGGTCCCCTACCTCCAGCAACTGGAGCAAGGTCCGCGGCGCCGGGTTTTCCATCGGCTCAGCGTGGTGCAGGTGCTGCAACGGCTGCTGGAAGAACACGCGCTACCCGTCGACAGTTACCGTTTCGAACTGCCCCATGGGCAGTATCCATGTCGCCCGTTTTGCATACAGTACGACGAAAGCGACCTGACCCTCCTGCAAAGGCTGTGCGAGGAAGAAGGCATTCATTACCACTTCGAACACGCTCCCCAGGGTCATGCCCTGGTGTTTGCCGAAGACCCGAAGAGCTTTCCCGCGCGCCCCGTCGAACTGCCCCTGCGTCCGAACGACAGCCAGCTACCGGCCGCCAAACGCTTGTATTTGCGTCACCATCCGATGATGCCTGGCCTGCCCGTCGGGTTCAGTGACCGGGCCCCGCCCGAAGCCAACGCCTCGGCGGCGAATCAACCTCTTGAGCGGATCGATCACAAAGCCATGCGCGACAACCCGGCCTTGGCACACCGTTACCAGGCCAGTCGCCGCCACCTTGAACGGCTGCGCTGCCGGCAACGGGAAATCCATGGCCACAGTACCCAACCGACCCTGCACGGTGGCAACATCGTGCAGATCTGCGAACACCCGGTTGCAGCCTTCAACGATCAATGGCTGATCACCGAGGTCCAGCACCGCGGACGGCAGTTTTCGATCCTGGAACCGGACCAGCCCGCCGCACCGTCGTCCCGTGACTACCGCAACCGGTTCACCGCCATTCCCTGGTCCACCGCGTTCAGGCCAGCCCTCAAGCATGCCAAGCCCTGCATCCCCGGGTACCACCTGGCCCATGTACTCGGCCGCGCCGGCCAGCCGGCCAGCCCCGATGAACGTGGCCAGGTGCGTGTCAGCCTATGGACGCCGGACCAGGACGGCATCACGCTGCCCGTATCGCGGCTGACGCTGGATGGCAGCCCCAACCTGATGGCCGGCAGCGAAGTGCTGGTGAGTTTTCTCGATGGCGACCCTGATCGACCGGTGCTGTGCCCAGGGGCTGTCGATACCGGCGCAGACCATACCGCCACGCGCCCGAAATCGCCCCGTGGCAATCATGATGCGGGGATGCTGTTGGACTGGCTGCTGAATCCGCCGGACTTCACGCCCTGACTCAACCCTGTAACTTCATGCCGGCAAAACTGATCTGGCTCATGCAAACCCAGCGAAACGGGCTTACAGTAAACGGATAACGCCGCTCTAGACGGCGCTCTACCCTGATCGTTGGAGATACCTGCAATGCCCTGGAAAAACTCAGAAAGCCGCTACAGTACCGTCACGGTAACCTTGCATTGGCTGATGCTGGTTCTGCTGGCCGTGGTTTATGCCTGCATCGAGTTCCGAGGGATTTTCCCCAAGGGCAGTGGCGGCCGGACCCTGATCAAGGAAGCGCACTTCATGCTCGGCCTGACGGTGTTCCTGCTGGTCTGGCTACGCCTGTTCGCCCGCAGCATGGGTAAGGCACCGGCGATTTTCCCGGCGTCGCCTGCATGGCAAACCGTTCTCGCTCGCCTGATGCACTGGGCGCTGTACCTGTTCATGATCGCCATGCCGCTGCTGGGCTGGCTGATCACCAGCGCCGAAGGGCATCAGGTGATGTTCTATGGTTTCGATCTGCCCTTGCTCATCGATCAGGACAAGGAATTTGCCAAGCAGCTGGAAGGTTGGCATGTGCTGGGCGGCACTATCGGCTATTGGTTGATTGGCCTGCATGCCTTGGCGGGGCTGTACCACCACTATGTGGTACGGGACAACACGCTGCTGCGGATGATGCCCAAGCGCGGCTGATCGCCGTTACTCGAACCCTCGGCGGCCTTGCAAACCGCCGGTGTGGACGAAGATCAAACGGGTGCCTGGGGCAAACCCTCCGGCCTCGACCCGTGCTCTAAGCAACATCAAGGCTTTGCCGGTGTACAACGGCTCCAGTTCGATGGCCGCCGTGCTGTCGATGAACGCGGTGAGTTCAGCATCGACCCGGGCGAAACCGCCACGGCTGCCGTCGAACAATTCATAAAGTGGACTGCAAAGCCCCGCCTCCCCCACGATGCGTTCGACTTGCTGCGCCACGCCATGGTCCTGGGGCACCGCCAGCACGCCATAGACCGGGCGCTGTCCCGCTTCGGCCAGCACCAGCCCGGCCAACGACGTACCGGTGCCGCAGGCCAGCCACCAACCGTGAAAATCCGCCCATCCCAACGTCGCCAGTTGTTCACGGACACTGGCTGCCCATACCTGGCAGCCTTGTGCGCCGGGTAATCCTGAACCGCCCTCGGGCACCGGATGCAAATGTGGATAGCGGATCTGCCACGGCGCCCAGAAACCCGGCGCGTGTCGCTCTCGGTACCCGCCATACCCCAACCAGTGCAGGTCCATGCCAAACGCTTTCAGGTCGCGCACCGTCGGCGTGTCCTGGGGCTGACCACGCAACAGCCCCGCCGTGGGAAACCCGAAGCGCTTGCCCGCCGCCGCCAACGCATGCAAATGGTTGGAATAGGCCCCGCCCAGGCTCATGACCCCCTCGGCACCGGCCTCATGGGCGGCGCGCAAATGATGGACCAGCTTGAACCACTTGTTGCCGCTGATCAGTGGATCGATCCGGTCCAGGCGCAACACCGCCACCTCAACACCGGCACGGGCGAGCCAGTCCAGGTGAAGGGGTTCGAGTCGGGGTTGGGGATGCCAATCGAGGGCAGGAAGCAGCATGGCAGCAGGCCCGAGGGGAAACAGGCCGGCATCTTAACAGCTTGGCAGCGGGTGATTTCAGGTTCACCACATCCCCTGTGGGAGCGAGCTTGCTCGCGATGGCGGTTAGTCAGCAGCATGAATGTTGACTGACCTGCGGCTATCGCGAGCAAGCTCGCTCCCACAAGGGTTTTCCTGGGGCGCTGCCTTACAACTGCGCCGCCAACCGCGAACCCTGGTTGATCGCCCGCTTGGCGTCCAGTTCCGCCGCCACGTCGGCACCGCCGATCAGATGAACCTTCTGCCCCGCCGCCTCCAGGCCTTCCTGCAATTCACGCAGCGGATCCTGGCCGGCGCAGATCACGATGTTGTCCACGGCCAGCACTTGCGGCTCACCGGTTTCGCCGATGCGAATGTGCAGGCCCTCGTCGTCGATCTTCAGGTATTCGACGCTGTTGAGCATCTGCACCTGCTTGTTCTTCAGGCCCGTGCGGTGAATCCAGCCGGTGGTCTTGCCCAGGCCGTCACCGACCTTGGATGTCTTGCGTTGCAGCAGGAACACCTGGCGCGCCGGCGCATGAGGTTCGGCCTTGATCCCGGCCACGCCGCCGCGAGCCTCGAGGTGGGTGTCGATGCCCCACTCCTTCCAGAACGCCTCGCGGTCCTGGCTGGTGGCAACGCCTTGATGAACCAGGAACTCCGACACGTCGAAGCCGATACCGCCGGCACCGATCACCGCGACACTGCGGCCCACCGGCTTGCGCTCGAGGATCACGTCCAGGTAGCTCAACACCTTGGCATGCTCCACGCCAGGAATCGCCGGCACGCGCGGTGCGATGCCGGTGGCGAGGATGATCTCGTCATAACCGCCAGCCACCAATTGCGCCACATCCACCCGGGTGTCGAGGCACAGCTCGACATGGCTGGTCTGCAATTTGCGCTTGAAGTAGCGCAGGGTTTCGAAAAACTCTTCCTTGCCCGGCACGCGCTTGGCAATGTTGAACTGACCACCGATTTCACTGGCCGAATCGAACAGCGTCACCTGGTGCCCACGCTCGGCCGCCACCGTGGCAGCGGACAACCCGGCCGGGCCGGCACCGACCACGGCGATTTTCTTCACCTGGGTCACCGGCAGGTAGTTCAGCTCGGTTTCGTGGCAGGCCCGCGGGTTGACCAGGCAACTGGTGAGCTTGCCGCCAAAGGTGTGGTCCAGGCACGCCTGGTTGCAGCCGATGCAGGTGTTGATTTCATCGCCGCGACCGGCAGCGGCCTTGTTGACGAACTCCGGATCGGCCAGGAACGGCCGGGCCATGGAGACCATGTCGGCATCGCCTTCGGCCAGGATCTGCTCGGCCACTTCCGGGGTGTTGATGCGGTTGGTGGTGATCAGCGGGATGCTGACCGAACCACGCAGCTTGGCCGTGACCTTGCTGAACGCGGCGCGCGGAACCTTGGTGGCGATGGTGGGAATTCGCGCTTCGTGCCAACCGATACCGGTGTTGATAATCGTCGCGCCAGCCTGCTCGATGGCCTTGGCCAACTGGACGATTTCGTCCCAGGAACTGCCACCTTCCACCAGATCGAGCATCGACAGGCGAAAGATGATGATGAAATTCGGGCCTACCGCCTCGCGCACTCGACGGACGATTTCCACCGGCAGGCGCATGCGGTTTTCATAGCTGCCGCCCCAACGGTCGGTACGGTGGTTGGTGTGGGCCGCCAGGAACTGGTTAATGAAATAACCTTCCGAGCCCATGATCTCGACGCCGTCGTATTCGGCCTTCTGGGCCAGTACCGAGCAGGTGACGAAATCGCTGATCTGTTTCTCGATACCCTCCTCGTCCAGCTCCTTGGGCTTGAATGGGTTGATCGGTGCCTGGATCGCGCTCGGTGCCACCTGCTTGGGGCTGTAGGCGTAGCGCCCGGCATGGAGAATCTGCATGCAGATCTTGCCACCGGCCTCGTGTACGGCCCGGGTAACGATCTGGTGCTTGAGCGCTTCTTCTTCGGTGGTCAGCTTGGCCGCGCCGGAGTAGACACCACCCTCGTCGTTCGGTCCGATCCCGCCGGTGACCATCAGACCCACGCCGCCCCGGGCGCGCTCGGCAAAATACGCCGCCATACGCTCGAAGCCGCCGGGTTTCTCTTCCAGGCCGGTGTGCATCGAGCCCATCAGGGTACGGTTGCGCAAGGTGGTGAAACCCAGGTCCAGCGGGGCCAGCAGATGCGGGTAATGAGAGGCGGTCATCGGTAACTCCACAACGGGCGATCACGGGGAAAAGCGCAAGCTCTGCGGCCTGCGTCTGTCATGACCCACAGCGTAAGAGTCGGGATGCGGGCACTCAATGACCGTAACTGACAACTTAATGATCCAAATGTGCAGGGTGCCGATCAGTCGTGCGTGACTCTCGGCGGGGTGAGCCAGTCCTATCAACGCTGGCCCAGGTGCTGAAACCAAAAATAACCCTAATAACATGGTGCTCATTGCATGCATCCCCAACGAAAAATGCTGCACAACGAGTTGCACGCCCGCCCGTCGCTGTATTTCGACGAGCCGGCCCACGTCTTCCACCTGGCGTTTCTTGGCGACAATGCCCAGTGCAACGCGTTGCTCGAACGACTGTGCCCTGAAACCGTCGCAGCAGAGGCCGCACAAGGCATCACCCGCCTTGAAGGACATCCGCTCAAGTGGGAGCGCCACGCCGAGTTCTTCACCCTGACCCTGGTTGTTCCCGCCAGCACCAATGAACTGCACTGGACAACGCTGCCCGAATGCCTTGCCCAGGGTATCGAAGGCCATTCCCAGCACCTCATCAATGCGGTTCAGGTGGTGGTGCGCGCCGAAGCCGGTCTCGACCTGTCCAGCTACGGTTTCAAGGACCCTTGCGGCTCTTGCGTGGGCGGTGGCGATGCGGTGGTCTGGAGCGATTTTCGCCTGACCGAGGATGGCACCAATCGCCTGCTGTTCATCAACCGACGGCTCAACGCTTATCGCCAGGGCCGCATGATCCGGCGCCTGCTGGAAATCGAGACCTATCGCATGATGGCGTCCTTGTCGCTCAATACCGCCAAGGCACTGGACCCGCAACTGAACGAATTCGATCGCACCCTGGTGAGCCTGTCCGAACGCAACGCCAATGCCAGCGGCGTGCATGCCAAGGCCCTGCTGGAGGACATCGCCCTGCTGTCTCGCCAGGTCGTCAGTAGCACGGTCAAGAATCGCCACCGTTTCAGCGCCACCCGCGCCTACGCCCAACTGGTGTTCGAGCGCCTGGGGGAGTTGCGCGAAAGTCACCTGGGCGATTGCCAGCGGCTGGGCGTGTTCATCGAACGGCGTTTCAAACCCACGGTGCGTTATTGCGCAGCCACCGAACAGCGCCTTGAACAACTGGCCATGAGCGTCGCCAACCTGGGTGACCTGCTGCAAGCCCGCGTACAAGTCGAGATGGAAGACCAGAACGCCGAGATCCTGCGCAGCCTCAATGCGCGTGCCGATGCACAGATCAAGATCCAGCGCGCGGTGGAAGGTCTGTCGATCATTGCCATCACCTACTACCTGATCAACCTGTTCAAACTGGTCTATAGCGGGCTGCACACCTTGGGCGCAAACCTCTCGGCCCGCGAAGCGCTGGTGGGCATGACGCCACCGGTGCTGCTGATCATGTTGCTGATTCTGATCCGGATCCGGAAAGCCAAAAGTCACTAGCGCGCCTTGCCAGCGCAGAGGGTGTCCCAAGATTCCTGGACACCCTCTGTGTGTGCTTACCGTGCGTACAAATCAGCGCCCGCCCTTCGCTAATCCCTTGTTTTACCGTACCCTGCCCCGTAGCTCTTGATGAAAAATCACGAACCTGCACACGGCCGCTGACTGTTCCCCCATGCGCAAATTTCTGTACCTGCTGTTTTCCTTGGCCTTGATTGCCGCCCTGATCACCTACGCACTGTGGACGACGGATCGTCCGGCGGGTCATTACCTGTCAGACCTGCGCATCAGCCTGGCGGTCGACCAGGGCACGCCCGCCGACCGCGGCAACCTGCTGGGCATCCAACCCGAACTGTTCCCCACCGACTACCAGAGCCCCGAGCGCCTGCATCGCAAACTGGCGGCCTATCTGCAGACGGCTCGCGACCAGGGCTTTCTCAATGCCAAGACCGTGGTGGTCCTGCCCGAGCACATCGGCACCTGGCTGATGGTCGGCGGCGAAAAAGACGAGTTGTACCAGGCCACCAGCCTGAAGGACGCCATGAACTGGCTGGCGGTCAGCAATCCGCTGGCGTTTATCCAGGCATTGGTCAGCGCTCAAGGCGATAGCCGACTGGACGATGCCTACCTGCGCATGAAAGCCGAGCGCATGGCCCATGACTATCAAGCACTGTTCGGTGGGCTGGCCAAGGAGTTCGGTATCACCCTGGTGGCCGGCTCCATCGTGCTTCCCGAGCCCAGTGTCAGCGACGGTGAACTGAAGATCGGTCGCGGTGCGCTGTACAACAGCAGCCTGGTGTTCGGCAGCGATGGCCGGCCGATCGGCCAGCCACAACGCCAACGACATCCAGTGTTTGAACAGCGCGACGTGCTTGGGGCCGACCGACCGACCGCTGTCCAAGTCATCGACACCCCCGCCGGGCGCCTGGGCGTGCTGATCGGCAGCGACAGTTGGTATCCGCTCCACTACCGGCAACTCAACGACCAGGGCGCGCAACTGATTGCCGTGCCCGCCTTCATCACCGGTCGCGATACGTGGGAAAAACCCTGGAGCGGTTATAAAGGCCTGTCCACGCCGAGCGAGGTGAGCCTCAAGCCCGGTGAAGTGAGCGAGGGCCAAGCCTGGCATCGCCTGACACTGACCGGCCAACTGCCCATCAGCCAGGCCCGGGCCGGCGTCAGCGTGTTCCTGCGGGGCCAGTTCTGGGACAGCGGCAGTGCCGGCCAGAGTTTCATCAGCCACGACGGCCAACACTTCTCCGATGGCAACGCCCGTGGCGCCCGCCTGCTGAACCTGTGGTTGTGAACATGAAACCGCGGCCGATGCGCCTGGGCGACCTGTCAGTGGGCTTCGTCCATAGCCTGGCTGACGCCGTCGCCAGCCATGGGCAAGACCCTCAACCTTTGCTCGAACAGTACGGTCTCGATGCCGCGCGCCTGGCCGAGCCCGGGGCAAGGCTGTCGATCCCACGCTACATGCGCCTGGGCCACGCCGCGATTCAACAGACCCAGGACCCGGCCTTGGGCCTGCGCATGGGCCAACTCGGCCGTCTGAGCCAGGCCGGACTCGCGGGCGTCACCGCGGCCCAGGCGCCAACCGTGCGCGAGGCCGCCCGCTGCATGATCCGCTTCGAGCCGCTGTATGGCTCCAACTATCGCGGCCAATCGAGTTTCCATGAAGATGCCCGAGGCGCTTGGCTACGGTTCTATTCCATCAGCCCGTATAACGCCTACAACCGCTTTGTCGTGGACTCGATCATTGCCGGCTGGCTTGCGCAACTGTCCAGCGTCAGCGGCATCGCGCTGCGGCCAGAACGCATCGAAATCGAATTCGAGGAGCCGGCATACCTGGAGGCCTACCGCACGCTCGGTGACTGCCCGATCCAATTTGGCGCCGAACAGAATCAACTGCGCCTGGGCCTGGACAGCCTCGCCCAGCGCAACCCACAGCATTGCCCCAGCACCTGGCACCATCTGCTTCAGTTGTGTGAACGGGAACTGGAACAACTGACCCGCACCCGCAGCCTGCGCGAGCGCATCATCCAACTGCTGGGACCGTTGCTCAACGGCGGCCGGGAACCCGACCTGGAAGAAGTGGCGGCCCGCCTGAAGCTGCCGACCTGGACCCTGCGTCGCAAGCTGGCCGAGGAAGGCACGCAGTTTCGCGCCATCCTCAACGACACCCGCCGCGACCTGGCCATGACCTACATACGCGATACCGAACTGGCGTTCGGCGAAATCGCTTATCTATTGGGATTCGCCTCAGCCGAGGCATTTCAACGAGCCTTCAAGCGCTGGAACAACCAGACGCCCGGAGAGTTTCGTCGTAGTCACCGAGGGGTTTGAGCTTCAAGAACCTGGCTTGGCGCTTACCACTTGTAGCGTGTAGCGATCCTCACAACTCCGTCGCATCTTCGGCGGGTTCCAACGGGTCCAGTTCATACGCCTGGTATTCCAGCAGCTCTTCCTGATAATCATCCATTACGTGTCCTTCCCCTGTCATTGAAACCAATGCCTGATGGCGCTGGCATCAGCATAAAGCTGCTTTATGAACAAAACATGAAGCAAAGGCTTCATGAATTAAACGTAGCACAGGGTCGGGAAATTACCGTGTGAAGTGTGACAGGGCATTACTCCCTGCCACTGGACCTCAGGATGCCGGAAGCGGCTGGATCGGCTCGGTCGGGGCCGGCAACGAACTGGACGGTGGTGGTGTAACGGTTTCCGTCGTCGGCGCAGACTCGAACGACTCGGGCGCAATCGGTGCAGGCTCGCTCGGCGGTGCGACGGGCTCCGACACCGTAGGAGCTGTTTCGACAGGGGCCGGCGCGGGCGCGGGGGCGACAGGCTCCGGTGCAGGCGCTGGAGCAGGCATCAGGGCGGCCGGTTCGACCTTGGTTTCCGGAATGCCCAGTTCAGCTTTCGGTTTCTCGGCGTTGTCGGCCGCTTTCTTCGCCTCGGGAGGCAGGAACAGCTCCACCAGGGCAAAGAAGCGCTCATAGAACTTGGCCGCCGACACGGTTTCACTGGCGACCTTGACCATCGAATCATCCGAGGAGCCGATCGGCATCGACACCGAACCCAGCACGCCCACACCCAGGCTGGCGGAGTTGTTGGTTTTCTTCAGGGCATAACGGTCCTGCAAGGCGTTGGCGAACATGGTCGCACGGTGTCCGGCACCGCCGTCCTCGGCACAGACCAGGTTGAAACTGATTTCCATGTGAGTGTCGCCGGTCTGCTGGAAACTCTTGTGACCGCTGACCAGCTTCGGATCGCTGCTGGTGATGATGTAGCCCTGGCTGAGCAACGCCCGACGCCCGGCCTCGCAGGTCGCCGCGTCGTTAACCGGATACGTGCGCGAGAACGTGCCGGAGTCATCGAAGTTCTCGTGCTCGTAAATGGCGGCTTTCTTCGACGAGCAACCGGCTGCGGCGGCCAGCACCAGTGCAAGCCCGACGGTGCGCATGGGAAATGATTTGAACATTGAACATCCTGAGAAAAACGGTCCGGGGCGTATTGTGCAACAGAACGCGACCTGGCAGCGTGGCTAATCTTGTTTCAAGGGGGTTACAAGTTTACTGGGGGTTGTTTGCAGGAAAAAGACGCCAAGCGGATAGATCGACGAACACCCGCCCCGAGCAACAAGCAGACACAAAAAAATCCGGGATTTAGCTTAATCCTGTTCAGTTGCGCCGTTAATGAAGATTTTGATATCACGTTCAGAGCGGCGTAGTTCAGTGTGTATATCCATTTCTGCGGTAATGGATCTACTCACAAAACCCAAGCCAAAAAAAACGACGCTCCCCATTTCTGAAGAATCGCCGTTTTTTCTAACTGAACAGCATCACAACCAGGTTTGAAAAAGCATCAAGCAATTAGAAACGCTTGATCTCCGCCTGGCTCTCCAACTGCTTGCGATACGCCGCAAAGTCCTGCTGACCAACACGGGACGCGAGGTAGCGGCGATATTCCGCCTTCTCTTCGTCAGTCGGTGCCGCCGCTTCGTTCACGCCATTCAAACGCACGACCATCAGGCTGCCATCAGGCAAGGTCACGCTGGTGAACGTCGGCTTGTCCTTGGACTCAGGCTTGGGCATGCGGAACAATGCTTGCAGCACCGCCGGGTCGATGCCTTCCTGGTTGCGGGTTGCCGCCTGGGTGGCTTTCCAGCCTTGGCCGTCGACCGGCTTGTCCAGTGCAACCTTGCCATCGCGCAGGCTGGCGATCAGCTCGTCGGCGCGGGTCTTGGCTGCCGCGCTGGCGTGTTCCTTGGTCAATTGAGCACGAATCGGCCCTGCCACGCTTTCCAGCGGCAGTTGCTCAGGCTTGCGGTGCTCCTTGGCACGCAGCACCACGACGGTTTCCGGGTCCAGCTCGATGGCGGTGCTGTTGGCACCCTCATTCAGCACTTCCGGACTGAACGCAGCAGTAACTACGGCACGATTGGCCGCAATCCCTTCGCCGCCTTCACGACCGAACGGGGCCGATGTGTGGACGGTCAGCTTCAGGTCCTGGGCGGGTTGCGCCAGGTCGGACGCTTCGAACGAGGCATCCTCCAGTTGCTTGGTCGCCTCAACGAAACGCTGCTCCACCTGTTGAGTCTTCAGCTCGCGGGTCAGCTTGTCCTTGAGGCTGGCAAACGTAGGCACTTCAGGCGCTTCGACACCCAGCAGCTTGATCAGGTGCAGACCGAAATCGGTGCGTACCGGTGCCGAGACCTGGTCCTTGTTCAAGGCGTACAAGGCCTTTTCGAATTCCGGATCGTAGACACCAGGACCGGCGTAGCCCAGATCGCCGCCGTTGTTAGCCGAACCCGGGTCCTGGGAAAACTCCTTCGCCAACGCTTCAAACGACTCGCCTTTGGCCAGGCGAGCCTGGATCTCTTCGATCTTCGCCTTGGCCTGGGCTTCGGTCACCTTGTCGTTCACTTCGATCAGGATGTGCGCAGCCCGACGCTGTTCGGACAGGTTGGCGATTTCTTTCTGATAGGCCGCCTGCAAGTCTTCGTCCTTGACGCTGACCTGATCGAAGAAAGAGGCCTTCTTCAGTTCGAGGTAATCGATGACCACCTGGTCAGGCGTCATGAATTCCTTGGCGTGCTGGTCGTAGTAAGCCTTGACCTCATCATCGGTCAGCTTGACGGAGGCAGGATCAGCCTTGATGTTCAAGGTGGCGAAATCACGCGTCTGTTTTTCCAGGCGTGCAAATGCCAGCACTTGGGCATCGGTGACGAAACCGCTGCCTGCCAGGCCGGCGCGCAGCTGACCGATCAGCATTTCCTGAGCCAGCATCTGGCGGAACTGCATACGGCTGTAACCCAGCTGGCGGATCACCTGATCGAAACGCTCGGGGCTGAATTTGCCATCGACCTGGAACTCAGGCGTCTGCAGGATCACTTGATCAAGCGCAGCTTCGGAGAAAGCGAATTTCGCATCGTGTGCGCCTTGCAACAACAACTTGCGGTCGATCAGGCCCTTGAGCGCCGAATCACGCAGCATTTTTTCGTCCAGCAGGGAGGCGTCGAAATCCTTGCCCAGCTGTTGCATGAGCTGACGGCGTTGCATATCGACCGCCTGGCTCAGCTCGTTCTGGCTGATGTTTTCGCCGTTGACCTTGGCCGCTTCGTTGCTGTTGGTAGTGGCTTTGAAAATGGCATCGAAACCGGTCAACGCCATCAATGCGACGATGACCCCGATGATGGTCTTGGCAATCCAGCCTTGTGAATTGTCCCTGATATTCTGCAGCATGCGTCCCCCAGAAACGGTTGAACTTCAAATTTAGGCAACCGTGGAGCGTGGGTAGAATCCGGATAGAAGAAAGGCGCATCCGAGGATGCGCCTTCTCGTAACTGGCGGAGCGGACCGGGCTCTAACCTTCAAGCCCTGGTGTGCCAGACCGGTTGCAACCGGCCGTGTTACCGCTCCGCTGCCAAGCCAGGCATGACCCCGACCCGGATAAACTCAACGAAACCTTAGTTAACGGCTTCTTTCAGTGCTTTACCAGCTTTGAAGCCTGGCTTTTTGGCAGCAGCGATTTCCAGCGTCTTACCGGTCTGCGGGTTGCGACCGATACGAGCAGGACGATCGGTCACGGAGAAGGTACCGAAACCAACCAGAACAACGGAGTCGCCAGCCTTCAGAGCGCCAGTGACGGATTCGATTACAGCGTCCAGCGCACGGCCAGCAGCAGCTTTCGGGATATCAGCGGATGCAGCGATAGCATCAATCAGTTCCGACTTGTTCACTCTAAGTCCCCTTATATCTATTT